>Ga0209296_1001934_pt1 | contig 15177 bp, 23 predicted proteins | sample S_130206_EF_Meta_FD_187319 | JGI IMG/M metagenome (GOLD analysis project Ga0209296, IMG submission 187319) | Freshwater microbial communities from Lake Simoncouche, Canada to study carbon cycling - S_130206_EF_MetaG (SPAdes) (version 2) | ecosystem: Environmental > Aquatic > Freshwater > Lake ...
GTCAGATTCCAGGCTTAAAAAACCCTTTGTTGTGTACAACTTGTCCGATTTACGGCTATTGCACCTATTACAAATTGCTGCGAGATTCTCAGGGTCATACAGCGCGCCTCCCTTACTACGAGGGAATATATGATCGACGCTTCCTGCGTCTGGACTGCCGCAGATGTAACACGTATTCAAATCCCTAGCCAATATCTCTTTACGCAGTGCGACCCAGCGCTTATCTCTTAGACCGCCTGCCATTAGTACCAGCCTTTAGCTCTATGATGTCTAAGAGCTACTATACAACTACCCTGATACTTATGGTCTAGGTACTTGACAAACCAATCTATCTGTTGTACCGCTGTAGCAGTCTTTAGGTATTCGCTTCTACCCTGTACTAATCCGTAATGGCTACCGTTCTTAGCTCGATAGTTGCCGTTACTTTCTAGCCTGATTATCTCTAGACATGACTGTAGCTCTTTGGGTTTAACTACTTGTTTTAAATGAGTTTTCCAATTATCTAAGGACTTACTATAACTACCATAACTCGAGCTATACGCTATGGAGACAGATAGGAGAAAGACCAGCCCCCCTCTTACTCCCCCCACTTTAATATCCCCCACTGACAATAGTCAAGCAATTAGGACAGCCTCCGCGTGTCGCCCATATCCACGCACCGCACCCAGTACACCGCTGAATTGACTGCTCACTGTTCACCGTAACCCGCCTGTCTCATTAGGTTTACTAACTGCTCGAAAGATAGTAAGGCCACCCAGTCCCCTATAGAAGCCTCTCCCTGCCCGTTTAAGCGTAATACTGCCACTCTTAGGTCTAGGTCATTAGCTCTATCTTTTAACTGCCTCATAGTCTCACCTGGGCTAAAATTGGTCCGAGCTTTTACTTCCCAATCAATACCGACTGTCCCGGTTATATCGCTACCCTGGCGCCCTGCCCCCGTACTCTCGGCATAGGGGAAGCCATGAGCTGCTAGATATTGAGCTACGATTTTTTGACTTCTGTAGCCTCTATGCTTTCTGGCTTGACTCATTAGGTAGCACCTTCACTAACTCAGCTCTAGGCACTCGCCAGCATGGCTTCTCATATCCGTCATAGGCGTAGCTATCGTCCTTGCAATACTTGACAGGTAGCCAACCCTCGATAATAAAAGGGTTCTCACCTGTTACGAATATGGCTCTATCGCTGTCCCTGTCTGTAGGTCTAATCGTTAAGTATTCAGGGTTTAGCGAGTGTTTGACTTCCCAATCTGGGAATATGTCCGGCTCGTTTTTAAAGGTATTTAACTGAGGCATAAAGTCCGGGACTCCTAACCATTTAGCCGCTGCCATTTCAGAAGCTATAGATAGCAGCTGATACTTAAACTTTAACTCCTCGGTATCAGGCGTAAAGTAAGTATCTTTATAGTTTAAAGCTCTATCACTCTCAAACTTGATAACCGCTAGTTTTAAACACACCGTCATTTCGTCGCCGGTTAACGTAACCTGGGCGCTCATCTATGCCTACAGTCTGCACATATCCAAACCGACATCTCTAGCGCCATAATGCCGCCAGCCTTAGAAGTTACTTTGTTACAGCTGTCGCAGGTCTCGGTCTCATCTATAACCGCGTTACCTTCTCGGTCAACCTTTAACGAGATATTGCCAGGGTAGATAATCTCCATAGCTCCCATTAGTTGACCCAAACAGGGTCGCATTGTTGCGCTTTAACCTTCTCCGGACACATCCAACCTTTGTAGGCTTTATTCGTCTTAGGACTGGTACCGCTTAAATAGGTGCGTTCGCCATGCTTACAGCTGGGGCGGGTTTCCGTAGCTACCGCTCCCAGTGTTTCAGCTACTGTCCCTATCGCGTCGCTAATTGTCCAAACGTCGCCCGGCACTGGCTCGCCTGCAGCTAATCGATTTACTTTAGAGGCTTCCTCCCGGCTCATCTTTTTACCTATTTTAGCCTGAAACCCTGCAGCTGCTAAAGCGCGTCCAATCGAGCTAGTTTCCGCATTAGGAATATGAAAATCCTTATTTACGCCTCGATCGCTAACAGTCTCATCCGCGTAACCTGTAGCTATAAGCGTATGGTCATTACGATAAACACTGCATTTAAATATAACTGTTTTACCTTCGTTAAATACTAACTCAGTCTCTATTTTGCCGTCTGCGTACTTAGCCCAGAATTTCGCTATACGTTCGTCGACTGGCTCGTAGTCCTCTAAATTGAACATTATGCCCCTATCTCTAATTGGGTAATCTGCATAGCAACTAATTGGTCAGATAGTCCCCAGCGGTAGGCCGGGGTAGTAGTTGTAGCGCTAAAGGTCGTAACTTCTAAAGCGCACTCATTACAGTAATGGCGCTTAGTAACATTAGATTTAGGATTAGTGCTATGCACTGTAACCGTCGCTGGCGTCGTAGCTTTAGGGTGCCAGGTTCCCTTAGCCTTTCCCCAGAGTAATTTACAATAATCGCACCATATACCCGGGTCTGATTTAGTAATCATTCAGACTGCTAACAACGCCGTTAGAAATATGACGAGCTACAGCTCTACCGCGTTCGTAACCCTCAGAGCGACCAGCGTTAAAACCCTTAGACCAGCCCAATACTGCAGCCATAAACATAAGCCCGGCATAAACTAAACACATAAATATAAAGGCTAGATCAGGAAGCATTAGCAACCCCCTCGCGTACCTCGTAATTAGTAATAATTGAGTATTCCTCTAAATTATTATCGTAACAAACTCTAAAGCCTTCATTTATAGAGGCTAGGTATGACTTAGCAATTATAAGAGCCAGAGCATTATCAAACCAATAAATAACGCTATAGCCAGGGTTTGACTGTATTCCATCAAACCGACCCGCTTTAATTTGTTTGTCCCAGCTTTTATTAAAAGCCATATAGGTATTACTTAAGGCCTCAAAATCTGTCTTATCCATTTTGAGTATTATTTGAGTAGACATTTTTACACCCTCTCGCTTGGGGCTAAGAGATTACCTCCTAGCCCCTTTAGTATGGCATAGACCCCCGACGGATAGAAAGGCCTTGCCCGGCGTGTCTAGTTTTTTTCTGCAGACCTGCCGTAATGAGCGTCCTGCTTAGAGAGCGCTCTTAATAGGACGGGTACTAACGCCGCCCAGAAGCCGTTACAGATAAGTTGCCAATCCGCAGAGTTAAACTCTAGCGGGGTCTTACCTACTGAGGCCATTAACGTAATTAGTAGTACTAACAAACCTCGCAGGTACGTACCAGTAGCAGCTATGCACTGTTGCTTCATTTTGCCTTATCCAATCCGAGCGCTTTTATACGCTCTATAACCTCTTTAGGGGTGAGGTTAATCTCAATATGCATACTATCCAGCCTTTTTTTGTAATCGCCGCCCCAGCCACAGCCATATTTTTTTACTAAAGCTCTAATAGTTACGCATTGTTCAAGTGTAAAAGTATCAGCTTTACCTAAAGGGTGGGCATTAGCCGAAAAATCTATAGCCGTCCCCGAGCTATGGTTACTCAGCGTCTCGGTTTGCCCTCTAATTGGCCTAAACGCGTATCCCCAGGTATCTAAAGTCCCGGCGTCTATTGGCTCTACTAATTTATGCCACTCTGCAGCTAGAGCTACTAATAGCGGCGCCACCTTTTCAGCCAGGCGTATTTTAATACTTGTCCCAGGTATCGGATAAGATTTAATCCCAATTTCTGCAGGGTCCTTACTGGCAGGCCAGCCGTTAGAGCTCTTTAGGGTGCTCGGCATTACTGCACTCCCAGCGGTAATTAGTAGTATTTAAAATTAACTCAGGGTGGCCGCACTCAGTAGCAGGCTCTATAAAAGCGTCTGCTTCTGGGTCATAGTAACCCCCGATATAAGCGTAGTTATATCTAAAGCCGTTAGTAGCAGCGTTATAGCTAGTCCGCTTTACTGTGTAAGGCGTACCTAAAGAGTAGTAAGTTTCTGGGTCTAAACCGTCAATAGTTTCCGTTTCATCTTTACCGACGATTACGGTAACTACTACGTTATTAGCGTCTAAATATGCGTAATGTGCCATTATGCAAAACTCACCGTGTCCGATACTCCGGCAGCTGTTATTACTGAAATTTTAAAGCCACCGCCTGTAGTTGTTGATTGTGTAACTCCACCGCTAAAGGTCGCAGTAGCAGTATCTGCATATTTCAATATAACCGTGCCAGATCCACCGGCACCCCCGAATTGCTGACCGCGTGAACCGCCACCGCCGCCACCTAAGTTTGTGCCACCGGCTGTTCCAGCGCGACCAACTCCACCGGATAATTGTCCACCAGTACCACCACCACCAGTTCCAGCAGCACCGCCGGTTCCTGAATCACCACCACCGCCGCCACCGCCTGCACGGGTAACACTTGATCCAGTTATTGAACTTGCTAAACCATTACCACCTGCGCCGCCGTTTCCAGTAGCTGCACCATTTGCACCGACCGCATTAGCACCGCCTCCACCGCCTCCACCATTAGCTAGTGAGCCAGTACCGCCATTATTACCCTGCACGGGTGAAGCTGTACGAGCACCGCCTGAGCCTACGCCGCTAGTTTCACCGGCGTTACCGCCGCCTCCGCTGCCACCTGTCCCACCGTTACGGCTTACGTTTGTGCCTACTCCTCCACCGCCTCCACCGCCTCCGGTTGCGGTTACGCTTGCAAATAAACTATTACCGCCTGAGCCACCGTCGCCGCTGTTAGCTGTACGACCTGCAGCACCGGCTCCGCCTACTGTTAAAGTATTAGCCACGCCTTTAGTAATACTTATGGTGCTCGTTAAATATCCGCCGGCGCCACCGCCGCCTGTAACCATACCGCCAGAGTCAGAGCCACCGCCTCCTCCTCCACCGGCCACTAAAAGATATTCCACCGATACAGGTAAAGGCGGATTAAAAGCTATAGCGCCTACGGATATGTTACCGATCATTACGCGACAGCACCTACTACCGTCCAGGCGTTAGTAGCGGTTTTAATTGCCACAGCTGCTTTATATTGTGCCACCGTAGGACTAGCAGAAGTTGCGCCAGCGCTAGTTACTGTAGTAGTTCCAGAAGTAACGGCGTTAATTGTCATTAGCCCAGCGCCAGAATTTAAAATAGTAATAGCTGTACCGTTAGGAAAAGCGTAAGTAGCGTCTGTAGGTATTGATATAGTTTTAGTAGAGGCGTTAGAGCCAATTACTAATACCTGGTATTGGTCGGTACTAGATAGCGTATAACTCGCTGAGCTCTGTAAATTTATCGTATAGGAAACGAGGCCGTTATACATATCAGCTGTAAAAACTGTTCCCGTAACTGTTGGAAATCCTGAGGCCATTACTTTACCTTCTCTCTATTGTCAATAGGATAGTACATTTATCCCAATTTGTCCGTAGTCTGCGTTCCCGAATATAAAGGAGTCGATAATAGGTTCCAGGGTAGTCCAAGTAACTTTCCAACTCGAAACCGTTATATTGTGATTTACTCCGAAAATTTGTAAAGTCTTATTAAGAGTTGAGGTACCAGTAGCCGCAGGCTGCGTGGACTTAACCGTAATAGTGTCGAAGTAATCTAGCTCTAAAGCTGCAGCTATCCCACTGTTATAACCGGGTGTATATAAATCTTTTAAAGTAATTGAATCGCACCTAATCGAAGTGTCTTTACGACTGGCTACATAGGCGAGAGCGTAGTTCTTAGCTGCAGCGGTTGAATCCATTAATAAATTTTCCTGTTTATAGCTGTGAAGGAAGTACGTCGCAATACTGGTCGCGTCGCTGGCTGTCTGCGTGGCCATTCCTGTAGCCGTAATTGAGGCGTCGTTAAAAATTAAATTGTCATTTAGTACCCATTTAGCAGAGCCGTACTCTATGCCGCTGCCGTCATCTGCAAAAATTACAGGCGTCGAACCAATACTAGAACTAGTTAGGAGGCGGTCCTGGAACGTGTAATTACCCGCCGCGTCAATATATCCGGCCCCGTATTCGCTGGTACTGACCGTCTGCAAAGCTTGTAAAGCTGTCCTCGTAGTACCAGGGTCCTGTAAAAGCGTCTGCTGGCCCGAGTCGACGTCCCGCATAGAAGCAGGCCAGCCTACTGTATTTAAAATCGCGTTTACTCTGGCGCCTGATAACTGTCCGGCTGTTGCACCTGTTACCGTCGAGACGTTGGCCATATTAAGGACGCGGGTCGCGTCGACGCAGTTTAAGGTTGTATACGAAACTTCGCCTACGAGACTTGCCTGGACATAATCGTATGAAACTATATAGCCAGCAAAAAGCGGACTTACTAAATTATTATTTGTGTCCGTAGCGGTAACTATAATTTTACGGTTTGGAATTATATTTGGGTAGTAAATTGAGGCCGTGTTACTAGGATTCCAGTTTCCGTCGACGTCCACAATCCTAACCTGACAGGTACCGGCCTGGAATTGGTCAGCGTTAGCGCTGCGTCCTCTAGTTATATTAACCGCCTGCACCGTACTAGATACGTCCGCCGTAACTGTTGCCGCGTCTGCCAGGATATTAACGCCGATAATTCCTGAATCGATTATCATGGCCTGGCCGAAACTAGCGCCCGAACTAAAATTTACAATTACATTTATAGTAGGAGCGCTCACCCTGTACCAGCTCTATTTAGACTGTTGCCGTAAGTGTTAGAGTTTTCAATCGCTCGCCAGACTGACTCGTAAAAGTCCATAGTAGTACCGAAGTTAATACCGCCTTGCATATTTACAGTTACGTTAGGGGCTTGATTAGAGCTAGACGCTGCACTCCGGGAGGTCATGCTGTCTATTAAATCACTGCTAGGGATATTAGGGACGTTAGTCTGCATAGGTGCAGGCGGGTTACTTACGGCGTTAGCGCCCTGAGGAGCTAAGTTCGTACCAGCGAATAAGCCGCCAGGGTAAGTAAAAGTACTTACAAAAGTTGCGTAAGCCTTAGCGTTATCTTTTTCTAAAGCCAATATCTCGGCAGCGTTTTTCTTTTTAACTGCCAGGATTTCGTTAGCTCTGGCTATCTCTGCGTCCGCGTTCTTTTTCTGCAATACTTCTAATTCCTCTAACGCTGTTACGTCATCTTTTTTGGTCGTAGTTTTAATAGCGATTAAAGCATTAACCCGAGCTAAATCCTCAGCCGATAAGGTCCGCTGTTTAGCTGCGGTTAACTGGATAATATCCATATCGAACATAGCTTTTAACTTGTCTACTGCGGCCTTTTGTTTCTTTAATAATAGTAAAGCTTTCTCGTCTTTAATAGCTTTTAGTCTGGCTCTCTCTGCAGCTTGAGCCGCTAGTCTTTCGGCTTCTATTGGACTCTGGCGGTTAGTTGCAGTAATACCCGCAGCTACTACGCCTCGACCTCTGTCAGCCATTCCGGCGAGCGCTCCACCTTTTTTAGTACCTGGTACCAGAGGAGTAGTACCAATTTTAACTACCCCGGCTAGGATTTTAAATAATGCACTTGATTTAAATTTAGCGGTTGCGTCTGCTATTCCAGTTACAAAGAAAGACGTATTAGCCGCCAGCGTTTCCATAGCGTCCGCGGCGTCCTCTATGCTTTGATCTTTGCCGAACATAGTTAAAGCATTTATAAGGCCATAACCAATAGTCTCTTTAGCCTCACTAGCTGAGACTTGCAATACTGCCATTTTACCCGCGTAAGTATCTACAGCTACCTGGGCCTGGCCTCCGACTAAATTAGTTAACTTTGTTACCTGTTGCTCAAAGCTCATAGTCTTTAAATCGGCTTTAGTGATACCTACACCGAGAGCGAATAGAGACTTAGTATTACCGAGGTAGGCCTTACTTAATGCCCCGGCCGTTATAGTTACGTCCTTACCTGTTTGGGCTGTCAGATCTAGCGCGAGGTTTAATAAGTTCTGAGACTTACCGACATCCCCGGTAGCTAGTAAAAGTTTCTGCATGGCCGGACGGAGCAGGTCCTCAGACACGCCAGAAGCGCGCTGCAGATTATCTATAAAGGATTCTAAAGGTAAAGCCGCATAAGCCAGACCTAGATTTTTTAGGGTATTAGATAAAATCTTTTGGGCTTTTTCGTCTGCCATAGCTGCGGCTACTGACTGTTTAGCGAAGGCTCCTATAGAAGCTGTCATAGCGGCGAGAGTTAACTTACGGGTTAGACCCATTTTCTTAAAGGATTTTTCTATGCTGCCTAAACCTCTTACGGCCTCTTTAGTACCTTTAGCGTTATAGCTAATTACTACGGGTATCCGGATAGCGTCCTTAGCCATTATTTAAGTACCTTTCTATTAAAAGCATTTACAGCCCTAGCCATAGCGTGTTCAATATCTTTTACAGCCTGCTTACGGTTATCGTTAACAGCTTTCCAAACTACGCGGGTCTGTTGACCTCTCACTACAATTTTGTCGGGCTTACTTCTTTCCTCAATCATTTTAATAAAGTGTTTACCCTGGGGGCTGTTGCCTCCTCCACCGCGTCCGGCCATTTCATAAATCATAGCTGCGGCGTTCTCCTGTTTAATTACGTAGGCTTTGCTAGACCAGACACCCTTAAGCCGTTGACTTTCTAACTTACTTTTAATTCCCATAGTGGCCGCTCTAGGTTTGTATTGTAAGCGTGCCTGGTCCCAATTACTCTTAGAATCTTTTTTATAATTATCGCCAGGAGGCAGACCCCATTTACTTAAGGGTGCAGCCTCCGGCATTAATGAACGAGCTTCTAACTGGATTTTTTTAACTACCTGGTAAATCTCTTTATTCATAACTTTTAAACCGTCTTTGTCAAACTTATTTAAAAGCGCGACTACTTTGTCTAAGCCGTCAATCTCTTTAGCGCTTATTCGGCCTGGAGCTTGCACGTCTTACCGCCTTTGCTTTCTCAGTTAAAACATCTACTACCGCCGCCAGCATTTCCGGCGACATCTGCAAAAAGTCCGAGGTAGGGATCCCGGTCTCAACTGCTAACGCCGCTATTTGATGAGTAAGTGTTTGGCGATCACTTACCCATTTAACGGGTCGTTTTCGATTACATCTACCTCGGCTAACGTCTTTAAAAATTCATTACCAAACACAGCGACACTCTGCCCGCTAGTTCTTATGGCTATCCAAACGAGATAATAGACATGAGTCTGCATCTCTTTTTCTCTAAAACATTTATTTATTCCCATACCTGCATAGGCTTCGAACTCTACCTCGATAGCCGGGGTAATTTTGTAGGTCTCCACTACCCCGGACTCGAACGTAACTTTTAAACTAGCCATTTTCTCGCTCTCTTTCTTTAGACTGAGGTCTTAGGCCACGCTGTCGCGTCGCGTGCTGTAACGTCAAAGCTGAAATCTATGCTCGCAATTTCGCCCTGAGAACCGCTTACAGTTGCGTAGTTATTAATAAAGCAACTGCCTTTGTAAACCGGGTTCGTAGCGCTAGGAGTTGCACCGTTAGGAGCTACTTCAAACAGCACGCTAGTACCGTCGCAGGCGTCTAGGGTAGCCCGTACTGCTCCAGCGCTTGCAGCGTCCTGGGTCAGGAATAAGGTACCGCTTAGAACATCTGAGGTCATACCAGCTAGGTACTTATGAGCTGAGTCTCCCGCAGCTGATATATCCAACTGATCATAGTTAATTAATAGGTTAAGGCTTGATACTGCGGTTGATAGGTCTACGGCATTAATTTTTAGATAACTATTTTGCGCGTAGTAAATTGTAGCTGCCATTAGTCGGATTCCTTTTCTTTAGTTGCGGGTTTTTCTGCTACTTCTATTGCTTCTATTAAGCCAGTTTTTAATAGGTTACTAACGTCATTACCTACTAAATCGTTTTCGGTCATAATGTCCCCGAAGGTCTTATCACCAATATATTTATGAGTTAATACTTTATATTTTATCATTTTGTTAGCTCCAATCCGAAACTATCTCTACATCTACCTCGGTCTGAAGTAAATTCCCTGCAGCGGTTTCCAATATGGCCGGGGCGCTAAAACTGCCTACGGTCATAATTAAATTAGCAGCGGATAACTTAGCGAATATAGCGACTATGAAGTCCTCTATATTTACCTGGTTTCCTAAATTATCTAGCATAGGTACTAACCCGTAAATTTTATATCTGGCTATAGGTGCTATAGCTGAGCGCTGGCCAGAACTAACTACGATAAAAGGGTCGTTATTGGCGATCACTATAGAATTGGCTAAAGGGATAGGCGGGATATAACTAAAGACAGTCCAGACAGTCGGATTAGCTAAAGCTGTCGCCAGTGTTGTTCTAAGAGTAGTTATAGCAGCTGGCATTTTGCTAACCTAACATTGACGCGGGGGACTGATACGGCGCTAATAAACCGCGTACTTTTGCTACGAGAGTATTCCCGAGCGCGTAAGGATTTTGAATAAATCCGTCTAGGGTTACAGTTGTTGCACCTGGGGCGCTTCTGGACTGCCAGATAACAGTAGCTAGAGTGGCCGTAGCTTCTCTGATCGCCGGGACTGTCGCGTAATCCTGAGCGTGAAAATCTCCGGTAACTAAGCCGTAGGGTTTTACTGCGTGGACTAATTGATCGCTACCAGTTTTAGCATAACTAAAAGTATAAAGAGTCGTATTTGTAATAGTTTTAGTTCCGTTAAATACAGCGCCAGCGCTAGAGATTACTACTGATTGACCTATTCTAAATTCATGAATTACAGGCGTGTAAATTGTTGCCACGTTAGCTGCTAGAGCAGTCGCAGAAATTGGAACAGTGTTAAACCATAAATACTTTTTGCATATGTCTTCTGCGGCCTGTGCCACTTCTTCGACTGTTGCGTCTGTGTAAAGGGTTATATTTTGTATCCCCAATAAAACGCGAAGCTCTGCCATAGTGATATAGGTAGCAGCCATAGCAGAGCCTCTCTGTTTTAGGCCTAAACCCTGTAGCGAGTTACAGGGTCTAGGGTTCTAGGGGTTTTTATTAGGTAAGGTTAAAGCGACGGATTCCACCGGCAACTAAAGTCTTAGCTGCGATATATCCGTAAAGCATTGTCTCGATTTCTCCAGAGCTAGGGATATTTGTAGAAAGACGTAGTACTGGGCTTTCCGCAATATACATAGAGCTAGGTACGACAATAAACGCGCTTTCGTCGATAGTTGTAGATACCATATTTGGGTCCACAAAAAAATCCAATCCTAAAACGTTTCCGCGTAGGCTGGTAGGTACAGAACTTCCTCCACTATTGTAAGGACTTCCTGCGTTATAAATTGGTCTCCCAGTACTATCCGTCGCGCCGAGAAGTAACGACCACTGGGAAGTTCCTCCTACGTAAGCTGTAGCTACTTCGCCAGCTGCAAGGTACGCGGCCGGGGCTTCTGTAGATACGAAGGAAATAATGCCAGCGCTTGAAGCTGCACAGGTAGCGCCTTGAGTACCGCCAGAAGTAGCTTCTGCTACTACATAAGCGTCTGTTGCTTTGTTATATGCGCGTTGCATATTGTCTAACATAGCTTGAAAAAATGCAGGGTTATCAGATGAACGCTCTAACAATTCTACAGAGTAGCGTTGTAGACCAGCCATTTTTACAACAGTTGCATTTACATAAGCTGAGACGATACCAGTCTCGCTAGGTGCTGCAGCTTCTGCCGTTGTCGCGACCGTACCTGAGGTCGTGATCTTAGGAATACTTACCACCATTCCGGAATTGCTAAGGGCTTTGCTTCCCCCGAACGCATCAATTAACGGACGAGAGCCGATAAGAGTATCAACTACGGTACCGACATATTGCACTGGGTTAAATGCTGGGTTAGTTGTAAATGAATCATCTGCAAAATTCATCACGTTAGCTGCTTGAGCGTCTGCAGCGCGTACGTAGTCGCGAGAATCATCATTACCTAATTGGGCTTTAATTGTGTGTTGCAAGTAAGTAGCCTTAGATTTAATCGGGCTGCGTACTTCTGAATACGCCATAGCTGTTACGGCGGTTGGGCGTGAGGCTTCGACCTTAGCGGCTTCTACCTCGGGGGTTACTGGGGTAGCGTTATCTGACACGCTGGCCTCACTTTCGGTTGGTTGGGTTTCTGGGTTTTCCTCTACTGGCTCAGGCTCGGTCTCACTCGCGGCGACCGAAATTACCGCGGCAGAATCGAACGCGGCAGCTTGGACCAAACTGGTTTCTATGAGGCGAGCGGAACTAATATATAAAATTCCGTCGCGAGGTTGGCTAGCAATTACTTCTACTCCGACACTAAGGCCGCTGCGTAAATCCTGGCTAGCTTCTACTAGCGAATCGTTACCGCGTGTAGTTTCTGCGATTTTAAAGCTAGCAAAAATACCCTCGTCGGTAGTAGTGAAATTTACGGCTCTGCCTATTGGCTGCTTAGGGTCATGCTCTAAAAGTAATTTAACTTTAGCTGTCTCATGGATAGCAATACTATTTTTTTGAAAAATTACTTTACCTGCACTGGTATATCCAATTTCGTTATCAAACGGAACAATCTTACCGCTAATAATTCTACGGCCTTCGTCGCAGGATAATTCCTGATTAAAGTTCAGTTTCATTACTCATGTCTCCATTCGGGGTTAAATCCTCCATAGCTTTAGCTTGATCTAAAGTTATGAGATTAAGGGCTAACATTTTTTCAATAATTGCTAAACGTGTCATAGGGTCAGTACGTAAAAAACTTTCATCTAAATTAAATTTTACGTAATTTTGAGAATTGGTCATATCGTCCATTGACATTCTGCCTTCCAGGGCGGAAATTATCGGACGAAGCGACATATCTACAAACTGTTTTCTTTCATCTAAAACGTTACTGTACGTGAGGCTATTGTTCATATCACTAGATAAGAGATAAGCGGGTACGTTGCATAATCTGGCTATTTGAGTACTAAGGAATTGCGAGGCGTCCGTGTAGCACATGTCCTTAGGACTAAAACTAGTAGCCTCATATTTCAAACTGGCAGAGAGAAAGGCCGTACTACGTTGTAACCTGGCTTGTTTCCATGCAGATAACAAACCTGTTATCTGTTCCTCAGGAAGGTCCGCGCCGGATGACTGGAGATACCCCGACGGAATTGGAGTACTCGCAGCAATCGCCGAAGCTTTTTCTAAATCTAAAGCGGCTCGTATTGTGCGACCGCCTCTATTTAAAATACCTTCGTCTAAACCTTGAAATGTTATTAATGAGCCGACGCCAGACATAGGGCGCACTTTATTATCAACTGTGTACTGTCTTACTAAAGTATTGTTTTCGTTTAGCTGTACGCTAACTCTGTCATTAGATACAAAAGCAAAGCGCGCCGGACGTCCGTCGAGAACATAGGTCTCAGTTACCTCGAGATAGGCCACGCCGAAAAAAAATAAACTATCTGCTAAATAAGTATAAGTAACAGCGCCGGGCTGTCTGTAGTCTGGCTGATCTAACCATTTAGGATTTTCTAATTCCTGCTCTGTAGACTTGCGATACAAATGAAGCGGCAAAGTGCCAATCGTTCCGCAGACTAAATTTCTAGCTCTAGCTATTGACGGTACAGCCATAGCCTCAGCTCTAGTTACATAAACCGGCTGAACTACGTTATAAAGATTATTACCGTAAGCCTCCATAACCGGCGGGGCGTATTGCGCGGTAATTGATGGAGTGCTATAAACTGGGTCAGGAATTGAGTTTACTAACTTTAGTGTTTGTAGTATCCCCACGTTAGGCAGTATATACCCTAATTAATTAAAATGTCCGATTTATTACGGCGTGTCTAACTTATTATAATTTGAGCCGTAGGCTGAGGTTTAGAGGCGTACCATGAGACCATGCTCGCGCTAATGGCTGCACAAATTTCGCCCTGAGATTTACGTCTTACCAGTTTCCAGCCATACGGGGTAATTTTTGTAGCGCACGCAGCTATAGCTTCGCTAAGTACTGGGTCTCCATTATGCACTAACTGTTTATGGCTCATTAACTGGGCTAGTCGATTACTGGCGTCATTTTGCGCCCGGCCCGATACGTCCATTAACTCGACACCCGCAGACTTTAAATAAGCTACTACGTTATCACTGACCCATTTATCGTACATAAGGACCGCTGGCTTATATTTCATTATATGGACATTAATATCACTAGCTAACTGTCGGTCATCTAAAGCAGTAGTGGACTCGAATACTTGAAGGACCTTAACCTTAACTTTTAGGTTATCTACTTTTTGACCGGCAACTAGTACGCCGTATTTATGGGTATAGCTCTTATCGAAAGCAAAGTAAGTCGCTGGACCGGGTAATACGTCCGAGTCTTTATCTAAGCAACTCTCAAAGCTGCCAGGCTCGAACGGGCTACTTAAGTTATCGACGAATTGGCAGAGGACCTCAACTCGGAAAGTCATAGGGTCGCTGGTAGCTAGTGAGTGTCTTAATATGTCCTCGGTCATGGTATGACCTAGAGCTGGCACGGCTTCAATCCAGCCGCGGACGTCATCTATGGCGCGGCTCGGGTGAGCAGACCATTCCAGCCAGCCGAGAGAAGGCGAAGCGTTATTAATCGCTTTGTCGCGGAGATCGTTAAGGACTTTACTCGATTTATCGCCAGCGTTGCTAACCGTGAGCATTTGAGCATTAGGCCGGGCGTTCATTGTAAAGCTCACAGCTTCTATAGCTTCTGGCGTGATCGTTCGCAATTCATCCAGGAAAACGAAATCGGCCGTCAAACCGCGGCTGCCGGTGCCAGTAGCAGCTACTACGATAATCCGGGCGCCGTTCTTAAATCTGATCTCCTGTTTTCCGTTAGTTAGATAGTAGCGCTGGTAAAGGTGCATAAGCGTAGGGTTTGAGATAATCATTTCGTTAATCTGGTAAAGCGTCATTTCGGCTTGTTGCGCGTTGACCGACATAATGATTATTGATTTTTCCTCAAAGAGGTAGATTCCCGCGAGTATGCGGATTTTGGCGAGTTCGGTCTTTCCAACTTGGCGACTACAAACAATACCCAGCGTGCGTCTAACCCACTTGCCGTTTTTTGTCTGCAGTAATTCCCGGAGCGAGGTTTTTTGCCAGGGCATTAGCTCAACGCCGATACTTTCAGCGAAGGCTAACGCCTGGTCTGCCCGTTCACTATCCCCAGCGACGGGAAGCGCTCTAACTCGAGGCTCAGGGCTGCCTATCAAGTTTTCCCCAACTGACTTAAACATTTCGCCGGTTTTTTGTGCATGTCCTAGTTTGTTATCTTTTAAACCCATTTCAAAATTGGGACTTATCGTATCATTCTCGGGTAAATCGGAGTTTAC
>Ga0209296_1001937_pt1 | contig 15164 bp, 5 predicted proteins | sample S_130206_EF_Meta_FD_187319 | JGI IMG/M metagenome (GOLD analysis project Ga0209296, IMG submission 187319) | Freshwater microbial communities from Lake Simoncouche, Canada to study carbon cycling - S_130206_EF_MetaG (SPAdes) (version 2) | ecosystem: Environmental > Aquatic > Freshwater > Lake ...
AATATCGCTCCGAAGAAGCCCTTCCCCAACTCGGCAAAATCCTAGCCAAGCATCATGGCTTTAACTGCACCGTTCTTTTCGCGGTTGACCCAAAAACCGGCCTTATCACCCCCACCGTTAATGATAACATCCCAGGCCTCGAAGCCCTTGCCAAAGCCGATCTTATGATCATCGCTACCCGCTTCCGCAAGCTTCCACCCGACCAAATGAAACATATCGATGATTACCTTAAAACAGGCAAACCCGTCATCGGAATGCGCACCGCAACACACGCCTTCAATTTCCCCAAAGATCACCCCTATGCCCGTTATGGTAATGGCTATAAAGGCACCGAAAAAGAATGGACCGATGGCTTTGGTAAATTAGTTCTTGGCGAAATGTGGATCAGCCATCATGGTTCCCACGGCAAACAAAGCTGCAGGGGCATCATCGTCCCTAATCAACGCGAAAACCCAATCGTCAAAGGCATTAAAGATGGCGACATCTGGGGCCCTACCGATGTCTATGGCGTGCGCCTTCCCTTCTCAACTGATTACCAAGCTGTCGTGTTTGGCCAAGTTCTTGAAGGCATGAAGTTCGATGATAAGCCAGTCAATGGCAAAGTAAACGAGCCAATGATGCCAATTGCCTGGACCAAAACCTACAAAATTCCCGAAGGCAAAATAGGCCGAGTTTTCACCACCACCATGGGCGCTTCCCAAGATCTTGAAAACGAAGGCGTTCGTAGATTATTGGTAAACGCAACCTTCTGGAGCTTGGATATGGAAAGCAAAATTCCAGAGAAAGCCAAGGTCGATATCGTAGGCAAATTCGAACCCACAAAGTTCAGCTTCAATGGCCATAAAAAAGGGCTTAAACCCAAAGATTATGCAGGCTTGGATAATTAATCCCAGCCTAAGCCAGCCCACTGCGCCTTCAAGCCCATCCACTGCACTGGGTGGGTCTTCTCAACTCGCATCATTCAATAACAAGAGGCCCATGGAACACAATCCATGGGCTTTCTCTTTTTCTTTCTTTTGTTTTTCTTTTTCTTCCCCCAACTCCCAACCCTTTTGCTGTTATTCCAACCATTTCTCTCTTTTTCTTCCCCCAACTCCCAACCCTCTTCCCTCCGGGAAAAGGGCCCTTCGCTTCGCTAGCCCGGGTTCCAGTTAGCCAGCCGCCGCCTTTGTCACCCTCGCTGAAAAGCGGGGGTCCATTCTTATTCTTCCTTTTACTTGCCGTTTATTTGGGTCAGCTTGTTTAAAGACAGAGTAGTTGCGATGGGGAAGCCCCACTGCAACTTCTCCATTTGAACCTTTTGATTTTGCACCTAAGGGATGATTATTACCCTCGCTATTCTTCTGCTTATTCTGCTTGAGTCTTGTTTACGTGAAATTCCGTGGCTAACCTTCTGCTTTCTTGCAACTTTACTCCAAAATATTGATGTAACCCACACATCTGTTAAAATGGGGTATTTAAGGCGAATGTTTGCCTGCATGAATTGTAAATAGCTTTAAGTGTGGTAAAATGAAATTGATTGAAGTTTAAATTTACTTTGTATTAATCGGCCCACCTCCGATTACTGCCGTTTAAATTTAAACTTATTGTGCTCGGTGGCTCGCTTCTTTTTAAGAATGCTGTTGGGAACTTTTCTAATGCTCAATACTTTCAAGAAGCTTTTCACCAAAAAAACCGCTATAAAAGCATTAAAAAAAGGGAGGCAAAGTAAAACGCTCCTACTTCTTGATCTTGAAGAAAGAATCACCCCCGCTGTTCTTTTCTCCCCGGCATTTCCAAACGCCTTATCCATTACCACCGGAAGCGGGGCTGTCACCAATTCAGCTTCATTCTCGGTTACTTTCAGTCAGCCCGTTGTCGGGGTGGATGCTGCCGACTTTAATTTAATTGCTACTGGATTCGTTGCCAATGGAACCATCTCCTCCATAACTGGTTCAGGGGCCACATACTCAGTAAATGTTACCGGCATCATTGGTAATGGCACCCTTGGTCTGAACCTAATCGATTCGCCAACCATTTCCGCCTTGCCTTCGTTTTCAGCTCAAGCCACCTTCGCCACGGGAACTACTCCATTCACCGTGACCTTGGGCGATGTGAACTGCGATGGTAAACTCGACATGATCTCTGCGAATTTTAGCAACGACAACATCAGCGTCCTCTTGGGCAATGGCGATGGCACCTTTCAAACTCAAACCACTTTCGCTGCGGGAACTGGGCCAACCTCCGTAACCTTGGCCGATGTGAACGCCGATGGCAAACTCGACATCATCACCTCGAATTTTAACGCCTTCGACGTCAGCGTACTCTTGGGCAATGGCAATGGCACCTTTCAAACTCAAGCCACCTTCGCCTCGGGACCTTTTGCACGCACCGTGACCATAGGCGATGTGAACGCTGATGGCAAACTCGACATCATCACCGCGAGTTCCATCTACACTTACGCCAACGTCCTCTTGGGCAATGGCAATGGCACCTTTCAAACTCAAGCCACCTTCGCAACGGGAACTGGTCCATACTCCGTGGCCTTGGGCGATGTGAACGCCGATGGTAAACTCGACATCATCACAGCGAATTTTACCTCCGCCAGCGCCAGCGTGCTGTTGGGAAATGGCGGTGGTACTTTTGGTGCCAATGCGGACTTCGCCGTGGGAACTAATCCTCGCTCCGTGATCTTGGGCGATGTGAACGGCGATGGCAGGTTCGACATCATCACAGCGAATTATGGTTCCGCCAACGCCAGCGTGCTCTTGGGCAATGGCAATGGCACCTTTGGTTCTCAAACTACCTTCGCCACGGGTAATAAACCAACTTCCGTGACCTTGGGTGATGTGAATGGCGATGGCAGACTCGACATTAACACTGCGGGTGATAGCGACAATAGCGCATGCGTGCTCTTGGGAAATGGCAATGGTACCTTTGATTCTCAAACCACCTTCGCCACGGGTAATAAACCAACCTCCGTGACTTTAGGCGATGTGAACGGCGATGGCAGACTCGACATCATCAGCAGCAATCAGTCCTCCAACACCGCCAGTGTGCTCTTGGGCACGGGTACTAGTGCCATTACTGCTACTTTCTCGCCCCATCAAACCTTCGCCACGGGAAGTCTTCCAACCTCCGTGATCATGGGCGATGTAAACCGCGATGGCATACTCGACATGGTCACCGCAAATTTTGGCTCCCTCAACACTAGCGTGCTCTTGGGTAATAGCAACGGTACCTTTCAAACTCAAGCCACCTTCGCAACGGGATCTCAACCACGCTCCGCGACCTTGGGCGATGTGAACGGCGATGGTAAACTCGACATCATCAGCGCGAATTATGGTTCCATCAACGCCAGCGTGCTCTTGGGCAATGGCGATGGCACCTTTGGTCCAAAAACAGACTTCTCCACCGGAACTAAACCCTACTTTGTGACCTTGGGCGATGTGAACAACGATGGTAAACTCGACATCATCACCGCGAATTCTGGCTCTAAGAATGTCAGCGTGCTCTTGGGCAACGGCAATGGCACCTTTCAAACTCAAGCGACCTTCACATCAGGAACTATTCCATACTCTGTGACCTTGGGCGATGTGAACAACGATGGTAAACTCGACATCATCACTGCAAATAATAATACCAACAACACCAGCGTACTCTTAGGCAATGGCAATGGCACCTTTCAAACTCAAGCCACCTTCGCAACGGGAACTAATCCATTCACCGTGACCTTGGGCGATGTAAACAACGATGGCAGACTCGACATCATCACCTCGAATAATGGCTCTAAAAGCGCAAGCGTTCTGTTAGGAAATGGCAATGGTACTTTTCTAACTCAAGCCACCTTTGCCACGTTATCTGGTCCACGATCCTTGACAGTGGGCGATGTGAATGGCGATGGTAAACTCGACATTATCGCTGCTAATTTTGGCTCTTACAGCATTGGCGTACTCTTGGGCAATGGCAATGGTACCTTTCAAACTCAAGCCACCTTCACCACGGGACCTAAAGCAGGCTCCGTGACTTTGGGCGATGTGAACGGCGATGGCAGACTCGACATCATCACCGCAAATGTTGGCTCCAACTCCACCAGCGTGCTGCTGAATAGCATCGCCCTCACCGGACAGACTGCAAATGTTCAAAATGCAAGTCAAACAACGGTAACTACCTTCGCAGCAGGAAGTGCAAGCGGTTCAGCATTCACTACTCAACCAGTCATCACCATCAGGGACCAGTTTAGTAACATCGTTCCCAATAGCACTGCTTCCGTCACCATGACAGTAAGCAGTAATGGAACCACGGTTGGAACCACCACCGTTAATGCGGTTGCTGGGGTTGCGACCTTTACCAATGTTGGAATCAGCGGCAGAGCGGGGACAAATTATACGCTTACCTTTGACTCTACCGGTTTAACCTCTGCCACCCAAATCATTGCACCAACTTTTGGCACTGCTACCCAAGCAACGATTACTACCCAAGCAGCGGGCAGTGCAAGCGGTTCAGCATTCACCACCCAACCCATCATTAAGATCAAGGATGCCTTTGGTAACACCGTAACCAATAGCACCGCTTCCGTCACTATGACGGTAAGCGGGAATGGAGCCACGGTTGGAACCACCACCGTTAATGCTGTTGCTGGGGTTGCAACCTTCACGGATGTTGGTATCAGCGGCACCGATGGAACTGCGTACACACTTACCTTTACTTCTGGATCTTTCACCGCTTCCCAAAATATCACCCCAACCTTTGGCCTTGCAACCCAAGCAACGCTTACCACCCAAGCAGCGGGTTTTGCAAGTGGTTCAGTATTCAGCAGCCAACCCATCATCACCATCAAAGATGCTATTGGTAACACCGTTACCAATAGCACTGCTTCCGTCACCATGACCGTAAGCGGGAATGGAGCCACGGTTGGAACCACCACCGTTAATGCTGTTGCTGGCCTTGCCACCTTCACTGATGTTGGCATCAGCGGCACCGATGGAACTGCGTACACACTTACCTTTACTTCTGGATCTTTCACCGCAACCCAAAGCATCACCCCAACCTTTGGCCTTGCAACCCAAGCAACGCTTACCACCCAAGCAGCGGGTTTTGCAAGCGGTTCTGCATTCAACACCCAACCAGTCATTAAGATCAAGGATTCCTTTGGTAACACCGTTACCAACAGCACTGCTTCCGTCACCATTACTGTAAGTAGTGGCGCAACCACCGTTGGAACTGTTACTGCAGTTGCATCTGCAGGTATTGCCACCTTCACTGATGTTGGCATTAGCGGTACTGCGGGGACAAATTATACGCTTACCTTTGACTCTACCGGTTTAACCTCTGCCACCCAAATCATTGCACCAACCTTTGGCCTTGCAACTCAAGCAACACTTACCACCCAAGCAGCAGGAAGTGTAAGCGGTTCTGCATTCAACACCCAACCCATCATTAAGATCAAGGATGCCTTTGGTAACACCGTAACGAATAGCACCGCTTCCGTCACTATGACGGTAAGCGGGAATGGAGCCACGGTTGGAACCACCACCGTTAATGCTGTTGCTGGGGTTGCAACCTTCACGGATGTTGGCATTAGCGGTACTGCGGGGACAAATTATACGCTTACCTTTGACTCTAACGGTTTAACCTCTGCCACCCAAATCATTGCACCAACCTTTGGCACTGCTAACACGCCAACCTTTAGCGCGCCAACTTCTACCGCAGATGGATTCACCGTTCAAATCACCAACTACAATGGAGCCTTTACTTACGGTGAAACCGCCACCGTTGGATCCGTGTCCATCAGTGGAAACGGCTTGGTAACAGTAACAGGGGTATCGCCAAATACTTCTTCCACTGCCACCATCACCACCACCCGAACTAACTATATATCTGGCTCTGCCTTAATAACTGCAACTTCCTTGGCGCAAACACCAACCAATACATCACCCTTAGTAATAGGAACGCCACCTTCTTCCTCGGGCGGTTCCAGCACGGTCACCCTTTATGACCCTATCACCGGTGCAGCAACAGGCACTGCAATACCTTTCCCCGGATTCAGCGGTCCCATTAATATTGTTTCGGGCGATTTCAACAGCGATGGCGTTTCTGATATCATCGCTGGCGCAGGCTTTGGCGGTGGACCAGCTATTGCTATCCTTGATTCCCAAACTGGCGAAGTCCTTGAAGCTTTCTTTGCCTTCGATCCAGCCTTTACCGGTGGTGTGTTCGTCGCAGTACAAGATACAAACGGAGATGGAATCTTAGACATCATCGCTGGCGCAGGCCCAAGCGGTGGACCAGAAGTCCGTATCTTCAATGGGGAAACTCTTAATATTCTTCGAGCTTTCTACGCCTACGCAGAAGATTTCTCTGGCGGCGTTAGCGTTACATCCATCGACTTCAACAACGATAACATCATCGACATAGTTACCGGCGCTGGCCCAGGTTCTGCTCCTCATGTTAAAGTCTTTGATGGTGCTACCAACGCAATCATTAGCCAATGGTATGCCTACCCCATAACCTTCACCGGCGGCGTATATGTCGCAATAGGCGATATCGGCAATGATGGCAACATGGAAGTCGTCACCGGTGCAGGACCAGGCGGAGCACCCGTTGTTGCAGTTTGGGACCCATACACTGGCGCATTACTTTCTGAGTTCATGGCCTACGCAGAAGTATTCACTGGCGGTGCTCGCGTTGGCATCAACGATGGCAACAGCGATGGCATTGCAGACATTCTCACCGGCGCAGGACCAGGCGGCGGCCCTCATGTCAAAGTCTTCAGCTTCCCCGCTTTGGATGTTCTGTTTGAATTCTACAACGGTGACCCAGCTAACACCGGCGGCGTCTTCGTAAGCTAATTGCTTAGCGACTTTCAAACAATCCTTTCCCCATCCACCTCCTTGAAGTGGGTGGGGTTTTCTTTTATACACTTGATCTTATATAAACACTTTCGCTTTTTCTTTTTCTCTTACTCTTACTCTTTCTCTTTTACTTTCTTTTTTTACTTTTTCTTCCCCCAACTCCCAACCCTCTTCCCTCCGGGAAAAGGGCCCTTCGCTTCGCTAGCCCGGGTTTCTATCCTCCACCATTTTTACTTCCCATTGATTGATGTGGGTTTGTTCAAATGGAGGAGTTGCGGTGGGGAAGCCCCACTGCAACTCCTCCATTTGAACCTTTAGATTTTGAAGAACAAAAGGGGTCAGGTCTCTTTTTCGGCAGTGAGTCCGAACCAAGAGTAGAATATGGTAAGTGCTGAAAAAGAGACCTGACCCCTTTTGTTCAACCTTCCGTGGCTAACTTCCGCTTCGCTGTGTCTTCCTTCCGTGAAATTCCGTGTTAATCCGTGGCCAATTCTTCTGCTTTACTGATTCTTTTCCTAATGAAGCATCTGGAAATCTTTACTATTGAGAAGGGCCCACATGAAATCTTGAATAGCTTCTGCGCGTTTGTCTGCGGGTGCGGATTTCAAAAACGCTAGCGATAAATCTATCTCTTTTGCATTAGGCAACCTTGCAAAACACCAAAGATATAAATCGCTTACCAACTCGGCATCTGGCGTTTTAAGCCTCACTGCAACAGCAGGCCGTGCCGCTGGGTTTTGTAATCTGCCCATGATACTTTTGCCATTGATGAAGTGAAGGGCCTGCAGCATGTTTGAACCATTGTCGCGTTCGCATTCGCAAGCATCCATGCGCTGGGGTTTGCCAAAGAGTTTAAGGAAAGAACTTTCGACATTACCATCGGGAAGTTGCGCAGCACGAAACCCACCGGGTGCACCACTATAATTTTCAGGCACGCCTGTGGCTTGTACCAGAGAATCAAGCAGTGCTTCCGCAGGAATCCGCCTAGGGATCATGCGAGAAAAATTCTGCTCATCATGCTTGTTACTATCGTTACTAATGCTGCTGCGCTGATAGGTTTCAGATGAAACAATGCGTTGCATCAGCTTCCTTATATCGTATTTATTATCGATGAAATCTTTGGTAAGGGCATCCAACAGTGCTGGATTAATAGGGGGATTAGTGCTGCGAATGTCATCGACTGGATCGATAATGCCCCTGTGGAAAAAATAACTCCAGACACGATTCGACAAGCCGCGTGCAAAGAAAATATTGTCAGGCGAGACAAGCCAAGAGGCGTAAGCATCTCTGCGATCAACACCTGGGGTTTGCTTGGGTTCTATGCCTCCTAGAAATCGGGGAGGTTGCGCCTGACCTGTGCGGGGATTGGTTGCAAAACCTGCGGGCAAGTTTAACTGCACCACCTTGGTGTTGGGAACATTCTGATAGCGGGAATCTTGACGCATTGCAACTTGAGAAAAGAAGCTTGCAATCCCGAAGTAATCCGCCTGTGTCCAGTTTTCCATCGGATGCGGATGGCATCGTGCACATAACATCCTTACGCCACAAAATACCTGAGTCACCCGTTCCACGGTATCATTCGTATCTTTACTAATGGTGAAATAAACAGATGCGGGATCATCATTAATACCACCCCTTGATGTAACCAAACGGGTCGCTAGTTTATCCATGGGCATGTTGGAAGCAACTGCACTGCGGATGAATTCACGAAACATGTAAACCGATTGCGAGCTGGCGGAATTGCGCGAGTTCTGCAACAAATCGCCCCATTTCAGCGACCAATGATCGATAAACTCCGGCCTTTCAAATAACGCTGCTATCGCTTCGTTACGCTTGTTTGGATTCTTGTTCGCAAGAAATGATCTTGTTTCATCAGGCTTCGGTTGCACCCCGATGAGGTCAACATACACCCTGCGAAGAAAATCTTCATCCGAGCATAATCCAGATGGTTTGATTTTAAGATGATTCAGCTTATCGATCACTGCACGATCGACGATATGGTTTTGCGGTACGGGAGTTGGAACAAAACCCTTGGTATCTATAAGCACCAGTACGCCCGTTGCAGCAAAGGTTCGCTCGAACCTTCCAACGATTGCGGTTTCGCCAGCATCACCTGCGGTGACCATGCCCTGTTCATCAACCTTGGCGAATTGATCATTGTTTACCGTAAAGATACCAAGCTTGGTAACATCTCTGGTCGAGCCATTATTGTAATCAGCAACAAGCTGGAGCTTGTGTTTCTGGCCTGGTTGCAAAACAAGTTTCTGGGGCATCATACGAACGCCAGTAACCTGCAAGGTATCTTTGGAATCATCAGGAGTACCCTGGCGAATCCAATTAACCATGATGGTATCTGAGAGGCTGTTTTTGGCATAGCGTACACCGCCCTCATGGGCCGCATCCCCCCTGCTTTTCGCAACAATCAAACTGGCATCGGGTTTTAAAATATCAACTCTTCTGCCAAAGAACTCACGGGCGATCGAGGGATAATCCAACATTGGGTCGGAACCCCGAAGCGACAATTTAAATCCGTTTTTCCCAAGCGAATAGCCATGGCATGCGCCAGCATTACAACCCGATTGCGAAAGCACAGGCATCACTTCATGCAAGAAACTGTACTTTGGTTCTTCCATGGGCAGTTTAACTTCAACAGGAATGGTGCTTGTTTTCCCCTGCACGGTAACCGAAATCATCGTTGCGCCATTGGATACAGGATGAACCCAACCATTTTCATCAACGCGAGCGATGGCGGGCCCCGCACTCACAAACTTGGTGTCCTTAGACAAATCGAGGGTATACCCCTCTGCAGAAGTGCCCAACACTTGCAGCGATCTTGGCTGCCTCATGTGGGTAAGAACCATCGAGGTTGGCGAGATATGCACAGGCCCCGCTGGCAAAGCATCTGCTGCAACTTGAAAACCAAGAACCGTTAAAAGCAATGTTATATTCATTTTACTAGCCTCTATATATCTATTGTTATTTTGGTGCGGGCTTTAATACCAACACCAGTTCAACATCTTTGCTGTTTACTTTTGCTGCGGGAACCTTGGCATCTGGCACGCCCGATGCTGTAAGTTTTATACCTTTGTATTCGTTGGGCATTAGTGTGGCGGGAAGGATTATCTTGCCATCAAATTCGTTTTTATCTGCCTTTACAAGTGCAGGCTCAAACTTAGCCCCAGCAGGCAAACCCGTTGCAACAAGGGTAACATCCCCAACCAAACCATCGCTGCGCGCGACTTTGCCCTTAAAGAAAAACTCTGAACCTTTTTTAGCATCAAACAGCGCTTCTAACTTCCCGGATTTTTCAATCGAAACCACCAAAGGAATTCGTAAAGGCAAGCGCAGAACAGGGGCATAAGCGGTTGCAAGCACCACTTGCTTATTCGCACTAAGCAATTCTGCCTGAAGGGTGATGTCGAAAACAGATACAGGAAATGGACCAACTGGAACTAATACTGAAACGGTGGCATCGCTGGCCTTAGCTGCAACTTCAACAGCCTTCTCGACTTTAAGCGCAACCTTGGGATCGGGTTGGTTATTCACCTTCGGGGCGTTTTGACTAGTGATTAGCGTTAGCCTAACAACGCTAGCAAGATCTTCCCTAATAACTTTAACGGGCAGATTCATTTTCATGCCCGGTACGAATGCGATATTCTTAGGTAGATTGTTCCAAGCGATTGAAAGACTGGGGGCTTTTTCGGAAACGGGAGCAACTGCGATTTCACTCGCCATCCATGGTTGCAATCTTTGTAATGGGTGGTTCAACACTCCGACTTCAGAACTTATACCTTTATCATTTTTGCCTATCAGAGTTGTAACAATAGGCAGGGTTGCTTCTGTATTTGTTTTCACCGTGATAAGTGCGCCATCGCCTTCAGGTGGAATCACATTACCTTCGATCTTTACACCTTTGGGCAATTGGGAAAACTGAACATCTATTTTTCCTGCATAGCCATTGCGTATGGCCCAAACAGGAAAAACCATGTTGCTGTTAGTGCCAAGAGAAAACCTCTGAATAGGGGTGATCAAGTTAATCTTGGCGGATGTTTCTGGGGTGCTAATATCTTCAATCCCAAGCCTGTAATTTGCTTTGGGCCCACCCCTTCCTTGAGAATCAATCACACAAACCTGAATGGAAGTAATAGCATCGGGCACGGTAAATTCGAGTAGTGGGTCGGAAGAACCGGGCCTGTCTTCAGCTCGGGCGATCTCAACACCCTTTTCATTTCTCAGCATCAATCCTGCATCAACTGCAGAGCCAATTCTTTCTGCGAACACATCGAATCGTAGTTTTGATTTAGGGGTGCATGCTAACAGATAACGATCTTCTTCATTGGGTTGCAAAAGCTTACCATGAACCATCAAAGGTAACCCCTTTAATTCCTGCATAGGGGGCGCTTGGGTTTCTACATATTCTTGCGACGATCCGGATTGCACGAAAGGCCGCATCCCAGACCATTTCCCCTGAGTCGGCCAAGGAAGCACCACCGAACCCGCCCCTTTTGTGGTTGGCATATTTAACTTGGCGACAGGCATATTACCCATCAGTTCGACCGCTTTTACCTTACCTTCTGCAACCACAGTAGGAATAACCTGGTCAAAAAACTCCCACTTGCCAACCTTCATGCGAAACAACCCGGGCGCACCAGCAGCGTATTCGAGATCGTGTAGCGCAATGGTGTAGGTATCATCTTCGGGCAGGGTGATTTCTAATCGTGTATCGCCAAACAAATGGGGCACGGGCCAAGACCATGCAACTTGTAGTTTCTTCGAGTTGTAGAGATGCAAAACCGGTTGTAGTTTAGAACCAAGTTTTTGTGCTTCCACTTCCACCATCAATTGCTGGCCTTTGGTTCCCTGAAACTTTGTTTCTAAAATCTGGCTACCTGAAATGGTGCCATGCATTGCGATGGGTAATGGTTGATCGATGGAAACTGCAAAGGGTTTTTGTACGAGATGATCGATACCCAAAAGCACAGGTAGGCTGACACCACCTTCTGCAACTAAACTACACTGGTAAAACCCGGGAACGATATCAGGGGGCAAGGTGATATCGAAGCTAGCTTTCTTTTCGGTTGAACCTGTTTTAAGAACAGGAGTGACATTAAAAGGGAGCAACAGTTTTGGAGATTTACCAAAACCATCACCATCGAATACTAGAGTTGTAACCGCGCCAACTTGTAAACCTCTTACATCCACGGTGCGAACCAAGGGTTCAGAGGCATTTGCGATAAAAGCCAGAAAGAACAAGCTGAAAGTTAATTGCAGGAATCTGTTCATCTCTCACTCATTCTCAATTAAATCTTTAACATGACTCTTTGCAATTGAAATAATTATGATCAAGAGAACAATTGGCGGATCGGTTCTGCTTCGACAAGGCGAACGGGTCTATCACCTGGCCCGGGCATCATGGTGGTATCAAGATTAATACCCATGGCATGATAAATCGAAGCGAGAATTTGCGGTGGTTCGACAGGGAAGTCGTTTGGTCGCGCACCGATCTTATCGGTTGAGCCAATCACCTGACCGCCACGGATATTTCCACCTGCCAAGAAGTTAGTCCAAGCATTGGGATAATGATCTCGCCCGCCCTTGGGGTTGATCCTAGGGGTTCGGCCGAACTCGCTTAGCACTGCCACTACGGTTTCTTCGAGCAATCCCCTTTGCTGAAGATCTTCTAAGAGAGCGGTGTATGCCATATCGAACTGAGGGCAAAGAAGCCTTTCGTAATCGAGGTAGGTATTATTAAGACCGCCACCATCCGCGTGCATATCCCAACACGAAAGATTGAACACGGTATCAAAATGATTGACGGTAACAAAGCGCACGCCATTTTCGACCATTCTGCGTGCCATCAGGCAGCTTTGGCCAAAGGTGTTGCGACCATAGCGATCACGCTGCTTTTCGTTTTCTTGGTTCAGATCAAAAGCTTGCTTTGCCTTGGGCGAAGTTAAAAGCCTGAAAGCCCGATCGTATGCACTGTCATGCATCTGGGTGCTGCGGGATTCGGTTCTGCGTTGAATATCATCTAGTTGGGTAAGAAGTTGTTTGCGTGCATCGAGCCGATTATTACCCTGCCCTTGCGCAATTTCGAGGTCGCCCACTTTAAAATCTTTGGTTGCAGGATCAGAGTTAAGGAAGAAAGGTTCATGGGCGCTGCCCAAGTAACCTGAAGTCTGGCCATGCAATGGGCCAGCGCCTGTATTACCAATCGGGCCGGGAAGCACGACATTGGAAGGCAATTCGCTCTTTTGGCCATACACTTTAGAAATAACACTACCAAGGTGGGGCTTAACGCTATCTGCGTTAAAATCATGGCCAGTCATCATCCAGCGCTGCCCGTTTTCGTGGGTCGCACCAGTGCGATGATGCAAGCTTCTAATCAAAGCAACTTTGTCCATCATCTTGGACATCATTGGGAAGTGTTCGCAGATCTGTATACCGTTTACATTCGTCTGAACGGGTTTGAATTTGCCTCGTACTTCAGCAGGTGCATCGGGTTTCATGTCCCAAGTATCGAGCTGACCAGGCGAACCAACCAAAAAAATCGTGATACAGTTGCGAATCTTCGCATCTGAATTCTTAACCGCACCCAAGGATTCCAACTTGAACAGCGTAGGCAATGAAAGCGTTGCCATACCTGTTGTTCCCAACTGCAGGAAACTGCGCCTTGATGGGCCTTCGCACAAAGGAACTCGCTCTTTTCCAATATTTAGCATGGCTGTGGCTCCGTTATTATCAAATGGGTTATCTATGCAGTACGGTGGGGAACTAAATATTGAAGGTTATTTTGTTGGATACTTCAACAAACTTACTATTGGTGAATTCGCCTTGAGCATCTTTTTTGTAATCAACATACTTCCACATCTGAAGTACTGCTTCGTGACTACCTTTAGTGGAAAGTTTGGGTTCGTAATTTAACATAGGTCTGGCATTATGCACATTAACCTCTTTGCCGTTCTGGGTGATGACCCAGCGCAAAAGAGAACCCCAGTCGTTGGTAACTTCAGAACGCAAAAGCTTGGGACCATCGATGCGGATTTCCGATTTCGGAGTTCCTTCAAATTTCTGTTCCATGGCGTGATCTCCATTTATAGGCGGGGGAGGCGTGATCTTAAATAAGGCGGGACATCCTAAACCTATATGCTGAAATTCTACCTTTTGGCGTTGATTCAAGCAATAACTAATATCGTCAAAAAAAAGCCAAAACTTAATAGCTGGGCTTTTGCTGCAATATTAACGACTTTAACGATTAACCATTAAAGCCTTTTCTGCCTGCTTTTATCGCTTTATAGCACTCAATGATTCTAAATCAGTTTCTTGCAGCTGTTTAGCAATATGGTCGATTTGATCGCTTGCAAAATCCAGATGGCGGACATTAGGGTTCAACTTGTTGGCAATTCCCTTGTCGTAAAGCTTGTCATAATAACCTAAAACAAGCCGGGCTACGCCAGCAAAGTCTTTTTGTTCAAGTGCACAAAACGCTTTCTCAGAACAATCTGGCCCTAATCTTTTCTTAATATTGTTGATCGAATTTCGCAGCCCTTCAACTTCGTTTTCACCATAATCAGCTTTCAATCTTTCAACACGCACTTCAAAAGGCAGATTAATGATCATCGAAGGGGCCAGCGATAACCTTTTCCAAAACAATTCGGGGAGTATGACTTTGCCTACTGAACGACTTTCATCCTCGACCCAAACCCTGCGTTCCAAATCAAAATCTTTCAATTGCATAGCAAGAATATTTTCGAATTGCTCATTGGAGGGTTGTGGATGCAACTGCCCAAGGGCGCCAAACGCAGAACCCTTATGATGCGCCAACCCTTCCAGATCAATAACTTGCTCTCCAAGGGACTTTAAACTCTGAAGGATTGCAGTTTTCCCCGAGCCTGTCCGCCCACCAAGCACCACATAATTAAGAGGTTTATCCAGAACTTCAAGCACATGATTACGAAACGATTTATACCCGCCCTGAAGAATAAACACTTCATGTTCAAAAAGATTAAACAACCATGCCATGCTTTCGCTACGCATACCGCCACGCCAACAATGCACAAATACCTTGTTGTCTTTCAACTTGGGTTGAATGAAACGCACAAAGTCGCACATCTTCTTGCTCGCAAAATCGAGCCCTAGTAGGGTTGCCTCGCGTTTGCTTTTTTGCTTATACGCAGTCCCCACAATTTCGCGTTCAAGGTTATTGAACAAAGGAAGGTTAACCGTCCCGGGTATCCGCCCATGTTCGTACTCACCCTCGCTTCTTACATCGAGTGCAAGATGCCCCTGCGATTGCTCTAAAAACTCAGTTATTCCCAATTGATGTACCAT
>Ga0209296_1001938_pt1 | contig 15161 bp, 15 predicted proteins | sample S_130206_EF_Meta_FD_187319 | JGI IMG/M metagenome (GOLD analysis project Ga0209296, IMG submission 187319) | Freshwater microbial communities from Lake Simoncouche, Canada to study carbon cycling - S_130206_EF_MetaG (SPAdes) (version 2) | ecosystem: Environmental > Aquatic > Freshwater > Lake ...
ATGGTCAGCGAACTGCAACTCCTGGCCACAGCGATTGCCATCGGCCTGGTCCACCTCCTTTGGGCCGCGGCGGCAGCCCGCAAGCAGCAGGGCCTGCTTTGGGCTGGCGGTTCGCGCGACGAATCCCGACCCGTCACCGGCGTGGCGGCGCGGCTCGACCGCGCGTTTAAGAATTTCCGCGAAACCTTCCCGTTTTTCGCTGCCGCCGTGCTGGCAGCCTATGTGACGGGCAAGATAGGTGGCGGCCTGTGCCTGTGGGGCAGCGTGCTCTATGTGGCCGGCCGCGCCGCCTACCTGCCGCTTTACGCCAGTGGGGTGCGCTATTGGCGGTCTTTGGTCTGGAGTGTGAGCTTTCTGGGGCTGGTCATGGTCTTCGCGTCGCTTGTGCTGTGAGAGACGGGGGCAGAGTAGCGGCGGCGATCGAGGTCCTGGACGATATCGATCTGGGTCACCGACCGGCGAAGATTGCGCTCAAGCGCTGGTCTGACGGCGCGCGCTATGCCGGTGCCAAGGATCGCGCGTTTGTCTCTGGCCTGGTGCTGGACGCGTTGCGCCGTCGGCGTTCGCTGGGCTGGCGTATGGGCGGAGAGGGCGCGCGACCTGTGGCCTTGGGTGTGCTGGCATTCGCCTGGGATTGGCCGCATGAGCGTATCGCTGCCGCGTTCGCTGAAGATCATGGTCCGGGACGACTAGAGGACGGGGAGCTCGCGGCGCTTCAGCTTGAAGGACCGCCGACCGCTATCGATGCCTCCAAAGTCGGTCCCTCGCCCGCCGTTGCTGGGGATTATCCCGACTGGCTCGATGCGCCCCTTGCCCGCGTATTTGGCGACCGACGGGCAGAGGAGGGCGCGGCCTTGGCGCAAAGGGCGCCGGTCGACCTGCGGGTCAATACGCTCAAATCCGATCGTGCAAAGGTGCTGGAGGCGCTGGAGCCAATTGGGCCAGAGATTGTGGACAATATGCCCAATGCTATTCGCTTGCGCGCGCCCGATCCGGCCATCCGCGCCCAGGCACCCGAGACGTTTCCGGCCTTTCCGCTGGGCTGGCTCGAAATCCAGGATGCTGGCTCGCAGATGGCCGCGGCGTGCGCCGGTGAGATCGTGGGAAAACAGGTGCTGGACCTTTGCGCCGGTGGCGGCGGCAAGACCCTGGCCCTCGCTGCGCTGATGCAGAACAGCGGTCGGATCTTCGCCTACGATAATGACGCCCGCCGGATGAAAGACCTGATCCCGCGTGCTGAACGCGCCGGCGTTAGTATTCTTGAGGTTCGAGTACCGATGGAGCGTGAGCCGTTCCGTGGCATGGCGGGCGCGATGGACCTGGTGTTCGTTGATGCGCCCTGCACGGGAACCGGGACCTGGCGGCGCAACCCGGACGCCAAATGGCGCCTGTCGCCGCAGCAGCTTGAGCGTCGCATGGTCGAGCAGGACGGCGTGCTGGATCAGGCCGCGATATTCGTCAAACCGGGCGGACGGATCGTTTATGCGACCTGCTCCCTGCTTGCCGAGGAGAACGAAGACCGCGTGGCGGCCTTTCTGGCCAGAACCCCTGGGTTTTCTTTGCGGCCGGTTCCGTTTCCTCAGTTCGCGACATCGGACGGATACCTGCGCCTGACGCCACTAAGCGCTGCAACGGACGGGTTCTTCGCCGCTCTGCTTGTGAAGGCCGAATGATCTCAAACCGTGGGGCCAGCCCAGGGATGACGACCTCGGTGACTCGCGCTAGGAGCTTCCTATGACAGCCCCGATCCACCAGCGCCTTTTGATCATCGATTTCGGCTCGCAGGTTACGCAGCTGATTGCCCGCAGGGTTCGCGAGAGCGGCGTGTTCTGCGAGGTTGTGCCCTACACCAAGGCCGAGGCGGCGCTGGAAACACCGCTGCAGGCGGTGATCCTGTCGGGTGGTCCCTCCAGTGTCACCGAGGAAAACAGCCCCTCCATCACCGATAAGGTCTTCGCCCTGGGCGTGCCGGTGCTCGGCATCTGTTATGGCCAACAGCTGATCTGCAACCTACTCGGGGGACGGGTCGAAAGTGGCCATCACCGCGAGTTCGGGCGGGCAGAGATCGAGGTCAAAAGCGCCAGCCCCCTGTTCGCCGGGATCGCCGCCCCGGGCCAGACGGAGACGGTCTGGATGAGCCACGGCGACCGCGTCACGGCTATTCCTGCCGGCTTCGAGGTCATCGCCGCCTCCACAGGCGCGCCTTTCGCCGCCATTGCGGACGAGATCCGTCGCTTCTACGGCGTGCAGTTTCACCCCGAGGTGGCGCACACCCCGCGTGGCGCAGTCATGCTGCGCAATTTTACCCACACCATCGCCGGCTGTAACGGCGACTGGACCATGGCCTCATTCCGCACGGAGATGGTCGCCAAGATCAGGGCCCAGGTTGGCGATGCCCGCGTGATTTGCGGCCTGTCGGGCGGGGTCGATAGTTCCGTTGCCGCTGTTCTGATCCATGAGGCCATCGGCGAACAACTAACCTGTGTCTTCGTCGATACCGGATTACTGCGGCTCAATGAGGCCGAACAGGTCGTCAGCCTGTTCCGCAATCACTACAATATCCCGCTGGTGCATGTTGATGCTGGGGAGGAATTCCTGTCCGCACTGGCCGGCGTTTCCGAGCCGGAGCGCAAGCGCAAGATCATTGGCGGCAAGTTCGTAGACATCTTCGACCGCGAGGCCGCCAAGGTAAAGGGTGCCGCCTTCTTGGCCCAGGGCACGCTCTATCCCGATGTGATCGAGAGCATCGGCGGCTCGGCCTCTGTGATCAAAAGCCATCACAACGTTGGTGGCCTGCCCGAGCATATGAAGCTGAAATTGGTCGAGCCCTTGCGCGACCTGTTCAAGGATGAGGTGCGGGTGCTGGGCGTCGAGCTTGGTCTGCCGCCGGCGTTCGTCAGCCGCCATCCGTTTCCTGGACCGGGCCTGGCCATTCGCATCCCTGGCGTACTGACCCCTGAGGCGGTGACGGTGCTGCAGCAGGCCGACGCGGTCTATCTCGACGAAATTCGCAAGGCCGGTCTCTATGACAAGATCTGGCAGGCCTTCGCGGTGCTCTTGCCGGTCAAGACGGTCGGCGTCATGGGCGACGCCCGAACCTATGAGAACGTCTGCGCCCTGCGCGCGGTCACCAGCACTGACGGCATGACGGCCGACTTCTTTGAGTTCCCCTGGGAGGTCCTCGGCCGCGCCGCGACCCGCATCATCAACGAGGTTCGCGGCGTCAATCGCGTGGTCTATGACGTAACCTCCAAGCCGCCCGGTACGATTGAGTGGGAGTAGGGGTGACGAAAGCGCCTTAACCGAACCTGTGCAGGCAGAGGCGTCGCACGCGGCACCTATGGAATTTTTCACAGGCCGACTACGGTACTGGTCCAAGCATACCCCTTGATAAAAAAACGGGGGATCAGGGAGGCCGGCATGTATTTCGACAATGAGGTCAGGGCTAAGCCATGACCCAGACTGCACAGACTATTGCTGCCCGGCTAGACCGCCTGCCGATGACACGGCGGCTCTGGCGCCTCGTCTTGCTGATTTCGCTAGGTGCCGGGTTCGAATTCTACGACATCTTCTTCACCGCCTATGTCGCGCCCGGCATGGTGAAGGCGGGTCTGTTCACACCTCAATCGCTTGGTCCGTTTGGTGGGCTGACCGATCTGTTGGGCAAGGGACCGGCTACCTTCGTCTTCGCCACCTTTGCCGGACTTTTCGTCGGCGCGATCCTGTTTGGGGCCCTGGCTGATCGGCTGGGCCGTCGCCGCGTCTTCCTGGGCGCCTTGGCCTGGTATTCGATCACGACCTGCATCCTCGCCTTCCAGAAAACGGGATTCGCCCTGGATGTCTGGCGTTTCATTTCCGGCGTTGGCCTGGGTGTGCAGATGGTCACCATCTCCACCTTTCTGTCCGAAATTGTGCCGCGCCAGGTGCGTGGCCGGGTGTTTGCCGTCAACCAGGTGATCTCGTTCAGCGCGGTACCGGTCGTGGCGTTTCTGGCCTGGGTGCTGGCGCCGCATCGGCCGCTAGGGCTGGAGGGCTGGCGCTGGGTCATGCTGATCGGTTCGGCCGGTGCCCTGGCCGTATTTGCGATCCGCGGGCTGATCCCGGAATCCCCCCGCTGGCTAGCGCGGCAAGGCAGGATCGAAGAGGCTAACGCCATCACCACCGCCATGGAGTCCGCCGTAGCCGCGGAAGCTGGGGGGGTTCTGCCTTCGATCATGCCCCTCCCCGATGAACGGCTAATGTCCGGCAGTTTCGCCGAGATCTGGAAGGCCCCCTACGGTAAGCGCGTTGTGGTGCTGTCGGTCTTTAACTTTTTCCAGGCCATCGGCTTCTACGGCTTCGCCGCCTGGGTGCCGACCTTGCTAGTGGCTCAGGGCGTGACAGTGACCACCAGCCTGTACTGGTCCTTCATCATCGCCATCGCCAACCCGATTGGGCCCTTGCTGGGCTTTTTCGTTGCCGATCGCATAGAGCGCAAATGGTCAATCGTTCTGGCCGCGATCTCGGTCGCCGTGTTTGGCTTACTGTTCGCGGCGCAGCGGCAGCCTGTTCCCCTGATCATCTGCGGTGTGGCCATCACCTTGGCCAGTAACTGGATGTCTTTCTCGTTCCATAACTATCAGTCGGAGGTGTTCTCCACGTCGATCCGAGCGCGGGCTGTCGGGTTCGTCTACAGCTGGAGTCGGTTATCTGCCGCCTGCACCGGCTTGATGATTGGGGCCCTACTGCATGCTGGCGGCACGGGCGCGGTGTTTGCCCTGATCGCCTTCGCCATGGCCATGGTGGTGCTTTCCATCGGCCTGTTTGGTCCGCCGACCCGTGGAAAAGCGCTGGAGGAGATTTGTCCATGAGCGCGGCGCGCTGGCTGGTGAAATCCGAACCCCAAACCTACAGTTTCGACGACTTAGTCCGTGATGGCCGCACCGTCTGGGACGGTGTGCGCAACAACGCCGCCGCCCTGCACCTCAAGGCCATGAGAAGGGATGACGAAGTCCTGTTCTACCATTCCAACGTCGGCATGGCCGTTGTCGGCATAGCCAAGGTCGCTCGGGAGGCCTTCCCTGACCCGAGCGATCCTGCCAACCGTTTCGTTGCGGTAGAGCTTTCACCCGTGCGCGCATTGACGTCACCCGTCACGCTTGCGGAGATGACGGCCACGCTGGCGCTCGCCGAGATGGCCATGTTGCGCCAAGGTCGACTGTCGGTTTCGCCGGTCAGCGCGGCTGAGTGGGAAACGATCCTGCGGCTTGCGGACGGCTAAACAACCCTAGACGAAAGCGCACCAGTACTGGTTTTCGCCGTTCGGGGTGGCGATCTCATAGCGGTTGGCGAGCTTCAGGGCACCATCGGGCGCGATCAAGAAGGTGGTTAGGCAGACCGGTGCCTTGGCCACGGGCTTGCCGCCAACAAGCGCAGGTCCGACGCGCACATTGGCGGCTACCAGCATTTTGCCGGTGCCGTTGATAAAGAAGGTGCGCGGGTGCTGGCCCTCGGTGTTGTATTGGCCTGCCAGGGTCGGCTCGCCCGTCTTGAGGTTGAGTTTGAAATGGCAGATCGTGTCGATCGCTTCTTCTGGCTTGGTGAAAAGGCTTGAGCGGGTTGCCGCATAGACCGAATGCCCGTCGGGATGCAGGTGGATGTCGCCGAGAACGATGCCGGCCTCTTCATAGGGCTTGGTCAAGTCTGGCGTCGATGACGCGGTAAAGATCGGCTCGTCCGTGAACCGGTCGTTGTGAATGCCGAACGTCAGGAGTTTGTTCTGAAGCTCCAGTGTCTGGTAGGCGAAGCGTCCGTCCTTTGAAAAGTCGCAGTTGCGCGGCCCGAAACCAAAGCCACCATTGGGTGCCACGCTCTCGCGGTAGGTCAATTTACCGCCCGGGCCAAAACTGAAGAACCGCAGGCCGCCAGGGTCCTTATTTTCGTACTTGGTCGACCGCACACCGCGGGTAACCAGCATGGCGGTCTTTCCAGACGGCAGCACCCGCACCTGGTGGCCAAAGATGCCAAAGGGCGGTTTACCGCTTTGATCGATAATCGGCCCCACCGTGTGGTCGGCCTGGATCGGATAGACGGCAATGTGGGCGGGGGTATTGATCGTCAGCATCACATAGGTGCCCGTCTGGTCCACCGTCAGGTGGATGGGCCGTTCAATCGGTATTGGTGTGCCGAGCAAGGACAGCTTGCCGTCCTTGTCGAAGGCCACAGCGGCCAGCAGGTTTTTCCCGCCCGTCTTGGTTTCGGCCAGACCCAGATAGACCACCTGTGCCTTAGGGTGGCGCCAGCCGAACTGGATTTGCCCCGGCGTGAAAATTTCGGAGAGCTTGGTCAGGCTACCCGTCGCCAGATCCGGCTTCCAGCAGGTCAGCTTTTCTTCCAGTGAGCTGCAGAACAAACCAGTGGGCGAGACCTGGGCGGAAACGAGGCCAGGAATAGCCAAAAGTCCGGCACCGGCGACCATGGCTGTGCGGCGGTCGATCATGGTGGTTTCCTTTTTTGTTCGTTGCGCGCAGTGTCGTGGAAAAATTGCGGGTTGTGAATGCGTCGTCTGCGGTTGAACCTGTGCTCTATGCATTGGCTCTACGCAATTCAGGAAACCGGCTTCAGCATCTGGGTGCGGGAATCCGATTGGGCGCTCTTTGCGGCCCTGATCGTGCACACCCTCAGCATGGGCCTGCTGCTGGGGACCGCCGCCGCGATTGATCTGCGGGTGCTGGGCTTTGGTGCACCCGCGCCCTTGCCGCCTTTGGCTGTTTTCGCACCCATGCTGCACGGGGCCGCCTGGGTGTCGGTGGTGTCTGGTGCGGTGCTGGTAGCGGGCTATCCGGCCAAGGCGGCGCTCAACCCGCTGTTCTATATCAAGCTGGCGCTTCTGATCGCGGCTCTGGTCATAACACGCGCCCTGTGGCAGCGCGGGGGGCTGACGCCCGGCGGTCCGATAGTTTCATCCCCGGTCCAGCGCAGGTTCGCCATCGGCTCGCTCTTGCTGATTGTCCTGGCATTGATCGCGGGCAAGTTCCTCGCCCATACCGCCCAGGTGTTGCTGCTACTGCCATGATGATCGATCCGCACGCCATCCAGGGGATCGCTCGCGCCACTGGCGTATTCGCCGTGATGAACACGCGCTGGGGATGGCCCACGGTCGAGTCGCTCCATTTCATCGGACTGGCGACCCTGCTTGGCACGGTCGGACTGCTGGACCTGCGTATCCTGGGGGTAGGGCGGGGCGTCTCCATGGCCTCGCTGCACCGCTTGGTTCCGTTCGGCGTGGCGGCGTTTGGGTTGAGCTTTCTGACCGGGTCGATGTTCTTCGTCACCATGCCGGACCAATATCTGTTCAATCCCGCGTTCCAGCTCAAGCTCTGCTTCATGGCCATTGCGGGGCTGAACACCGCCGCCTTCTATGTCGTCGCCACCCGCCACATCGACGCGGCGAAACCCGATGATGCGGCCCCGTTGTCGGCCAAGATCGTCGCCCTTATCTCCCTTCTGTGCTGGACGGCGGTGATTGTGCTTGGCAGGGTCATCACGATTTTTCGTCCACCGTTTCATTCCTGTCCGTGGTGCTGAGGTCTGTATGAGCGAGCGCGTCATCATCCATGGCATCAAGGCCTGTGACACGATGAAGAAGGCCCGCGCCTGGCTCGATGCGCGCGGCGTCGCCTATGCCTTCCACGACTACAAGGCGGTGGGCATCGATCCTGCAATCCTGGCTGTCTGGGCTGGGCAGGTCAGCTGGGAAACCCTGCTCAACCGCAACGGCACCACGTTCCGCGCCCTACCCGAACCGCAGAAACAGACCGTCGATGAGGCCAAGGCCATCGCCCTGATGACGGCCCAGCCCAGCATGATCAAACGACCCGTTCTGGCGAAGGGCAAGACGTTGATCGTCGGCTTCAAGCCCGATGCCTACGCGGCGGCCTTCGGCAGCTGAAGCGCAAAGGGCCCCACCGCTGGGTCCCGGCCCTCCGCTTACGCTCCGGTCGGGATGACGGCTCACAACACTCCCGTCATCCCGAACAAGCGGCACCGCCGCGCCGATCCGGGACCCAGTTCTTCTCGCGCACCAGTACCCCTCCCCTTCGGCCGGGACGACGATAGAGGGCATCACAGCTTGTGCCGCTTCAGCTTGTTCCCCGAACGTGCGTATGGTCTCCCGTCCCAATCCTTTGCCCAGAGCCGCCATGTCCCGCTCCCACCTCGCCCGTTCCCATGCCGAATGGCACCGCGTCTCGCGCATTGGCTGGCTGCGGCCGGCTGTGCTGGGGGCTAATGACGGTATTGTCTCGACGGCCAGCCTGATTGTCGGTGTTGCCGCCGCTGCGCATGGCCCAGGCGAGGTGATCGTGGCCGGTGTCGCCGCCCTGGTCGCCGGTGCCATGTCGATGGCGGCGGGGGAATATGTCTCGGTCAAGTCGCAGGCCGATACCGAGGCCGCTGATCTGGCGCGCGAGAAGGCCGAGCTGGCCGATGATCCCGTGGCCGAACATATCGAACTGACCGCCATCTACATGGCGCGCGGGGTGGATAAGACCCTGGCCTCCAAGGTTGCTGCGCAGCTGATGGCCAAGGACGCCCTGGGGGCCCACGCTCGCGACGAGCTTGGCATCTTGGAAATGACCGTCGCCAGACCCTTGCAGGCCGCAGCCATGTCGGCCGCCAGTTTCACCGCCGGGGCGGCCATCCCGCTGTTGATCGCCTTGCTGCTGCCCCTGTCGGTCACAGCGGTCGCGGTGTCGGCGGCCTCGCTGGTGCTGCTGGCAGTTCTGGGCGCGATCGGGGCCAAGGCGGGTGGGGCAACGATCTGGCCGGCCACCTTGCGCGTCGCCTTCTGGGGCGCAGCGGCCATGGCCCTTACCGCGGGCATCGGGCGGTTGGTCGGGGTCGCCGTCTAGCGGTGGTGGCCCCCATCCCCATCGACAATCCAGACGATCCCCGCGTCGCTGCCTTCCGCGCCGTGAAAGAGCGCGATCTGGCCGGTCGGGAAGGGGTCTTTGTGATTGAGGGCGAGGTGGTGCTGCGTACCGCCGTGCGGGCCGGCAGGTTCGTGGTCGAGGCGGTGCTGCTGGCTGAAAATCGGGTTGAGGGTCTGGCCGACCTGGCCCTGCCGGCGGGAACACCGGTCTATGCCGCTGGCCAAGCGGTGATGGATGCAATTGCCGGCTTTCCGATCCATCGTGGCATCCTCGCCCTGGGCCGGCGCGGTGCCAAGGTGGCGGCCCCCGCGCTGCTGGCCTCGCTGCCGCCGCGCGCCCTGGTCTTGGCGCTGTTTGGCATCGGCAATCACGACAATATGGGCGGGGTGTTCCGCAACGCGGCTGCCTTCGGGGCCGATGCGGTGCTGCTGGCCAGAGACTGTTGCGACCCGCTGTATCGCAAGGCGATCCGCGTCTCGGTCGGCGCCGCCCTGACCGTACCGTTCGGCTGGTTCGAGGCCAGCGACGATCCGCTGGTGGTGCTGGCGGGGCATGGGTTTGCGGCGCTGGCCTTAAGCCCGTCTGGCGCGATCGATCTTTCGGCGGTGCAGCGGTCAGAGCGCGCTGCCCTGCTGCTCGGGGCCGAAGGGCCGGGCCTCGACCCCAGCCTATTGGCGCGCACCACGGCGGTCAGCATCCCGATGAGCGGGGGGTTCGATAGCTTGAACCTCGCCACCACCAGTGGGATCGCGCTATATCAGCTAACGCGACCCTAGCGGTTGGCGCCCGGCACCCACAGCACGTCGCTGCGCCCGCCGTCGTTCTCCAGCCGCGCCAGGGCGAACAAAAGGTCGGACAGCCGGTTGATATAGGCCAGGGCGGCGGGGTTCAGCGGTTCCTTGGCGTTTAGCGCTGCCATAGCCCGTTCCGCGCGCCGCACCACGGTTCGCGCCAGATGCAGCGTTGCGGCGGCGGCCGATCCGCCGGGCAGGATGAAGGAGGTCAAGGGTTCCAGTCGGTCTGTCGCCAGATCCGTTTCGGCTTCGAGCCAGGCGACCTGCGCTGGATCGATCCGCAAGCGCTCGCCGGCACCCTCGCTGGCCGGAACCGCCAGATCGGCACCCAGGTCGAACAGGTCATTCTGCACGCGCCTCAGCACGGTGTCGGTGGCGGCACTGGCCTCGCGCCGTGCCATGCCCAGAGTCGCATTGGCTTCATCGATCTCGCCCATGGCGGCGATGCGCAGGTCGGCCTTATTGCGGCGCGAGCCGTCGCCCAGGCCGGTGGAGCCATCGTCACCCGTGCGGGTATAAAGTTTATTGAGACGAACCATGCGCCCTCTTAACGCGCCGATGCGTGGCGAGTCATTGCAATCCTTGGCGCTTCCTTGCAGGACATCGGCTTATGGCAGGCGTGGTGATCATCGGGGCCGGACAGGCGGGGTTGCAGGCCGCGGCCTCGGCGCGCGACGAAGGCTATGACGGCGAGATCATCCTCATCGGCGAGGAGCCATTTGCCCCCTACCAGCGGCCGCCGCTTTCCAAGGCCTATCTCAAGGGAGAGATGGACGAGGAAGGGTTGGCATTGCGCGGGGCCGACTTCTACGCCGAGGCGGGCATGGACTTGCGCACTGGGGTTCAGGCGACGGCCATCGACCGCGCCGCCAAGACCATCGCCTTTTCTGACCAAACCCGCCTAACCTACGACAAGCTTGTGCTGGCCATGGGCGCACAAAACCGACCCCTGAATGTGCCGGGCGTCGACCTCTCTGGGGTGATGTTCCTGCGGGGCCTGACCGACGCCCAGGCGATCAAGGCTGCCTGCGTTTCGGGGCGTCATGCCGTGGTGATTGGCGCTGGGTTCATTGGTCTGGAGTTCGCCGCCGTGGCGGTGTCCAAGGGCTTGGACGTCACTGTTATCGAAGTCGCCCCGAGGGTGATGGGTCGGGCGCTGTCGGTGCCGATGTCGGATTTCTTCGCTCAGCGTCATCAGGCCATGGGAGTCAAGTTGCGGCTCGGTGAAGGGGTGCGGGCCATCGCCGGGGCGGAGGGCCAAGTTACTGGCGTGGTGCTGAACAGCGGCGAGACCTTGCCTGCGGATCTGGTGATGATTGGCGTTGGTGTGCTGCCCGCGATCGCCCTGGCTCAGGCCGCCGGCCTGGAGACGGGAGATGGGGTTGTGGTCGATGCAACACTGCGCACCCTCGATCCTGACATTTTCGCCATCGGCGACCTCGCCCTGCACCCGAACCGTTTCGCGCCTTGGCCGGTGCGGCTGGAGTCGGTGCAGAACGCCATCGACCAGGGCCGCGCGGTGGGGGCCACTCTGGCCGGCCGGGACAGCGCCTATGATAAGGTCCCTTGGTTCTGGAGCGACCAGGGGCCCTACAAGCTCCAGATGGCCGGGCTGAATATGCAAGCCGACCAAGCGGTGCTTCGCGGCGATCCGGCCAGTGAAAGCTTCTCGGTCTTTCTGTTCCGCCAGGACAGCTTGATCGCGGTGGAGAGCGTCAACAAGCCGGTCGATCACATGGCCGCCCGGCGGCTGTTGACCTTGGGCGCAGCCCTCAGTCCGGCGCAGGCTGCGGACGAGGCTTTCGACCTGCGGCGCGCCACCTGATGCGCCGGCGGCGGCCGTCTGTTCCCGCCAAAGCGCTGCGTTAGGGTTCGCCGTCTGTGGGCGGGGCGGCGGCGACCAGGATCTTGTCGACGGTGCCATCGTTGTTGATGAAGAAGTGCTTAGCCGCGCCGCCGATGTGCAGCAGGGCACCGATGGCCAAGAAGGTGGCGCAGGCCACGTGAATCTCGTGCGCAAGGCTGAACAGGCCAGGGTTCATGGGGATCGGCGAGGGGATCGCGAACAGGTGGCCGACACGAACCGGCAGACCGCCAGACCAAGCCATGATCGGACCGCTGATCAACATACCGACCAAGGCAATGAGCAGGCTGAAGTGGGTGTATTTGCCAACGTAGAAGAAGAACCCCTTCTGCCGGGGCAGGGGGCCGGGGTGCCCCTTGCTGAAGCGCCAATAGATTCGGAACCATAGCGCCAGGTAGAAGATGAACGCCAGGGTCGTGTGCAGCCGGAGCTTGTCGTCATAGATGCCGCGCGAGCCCTCAATGGAGTTCCCGACAAACAGCATGACGATGATGAAGATCGCCGTCACCCAGTGCAGGATGATCGAAACCCAGCCGTAGCCGGTTGCGGTGTCCTTCCAACGCATCCAAGACGCCTTTGTAGGTTTTTCTTCCGGCCCGCGCCTTGGTTATACGCGGCCAATGGGTCCGTTCCTTGCCAGATCGTCGCCGATCGCGCCAGTGCGTGTTAAGTCGCGACCCATGGGCAAGCTTGTTTCCATCCAGCACCTGCGCGGCCTGGCGGTGTTCTCGGTCGTGGTGTTCCATGCCCTGCAATGGGAGTGGATCCCGTTCGAGCCCGGTCAGTTCGGGGTAGAGCTGTTCTTCGTCATCAGTGGCTTTGTGATGTGGATCACCACCGCCGGTCACGCGCCTGCGCCGATGGCCTTCCTGGCCCGCCGCGCGGCGCGGGTGATCCCGCTCTATTGGCTGGTTAGCCTCACCGCGCTCGCTGTTGTTTTGATCCGCCCCGGCGCAATCCCGAACGTCATCCCCGACCCGCTGCACGTTGTTCTGTCGCTGGCGTTCATTCCGCACCTTGATCCCAAAGGTGGACCGTTTCCCCTGCTGAACCCGGGTTGGACGCTGAACTATGAGGCGTTCTTCTACCTGGTGTTCGCCGCCTGCCTGACCGTGCCCCTGCGGTGGCGGGCACAGGCGGTGACGGCGATCATGCTGGCGGTGTTCCTATTTGGGGCCCGCATCCTGACCTGGACCTATTTCTTCGGGGCCAACGCCGAGATGCTGGTGTTCGTTTCCGGCATCTGGCTGGCAAAGGCTTGGCAAGCTAAGGCGCTACCGGGGCGTGGCACGGGGATGACGCTGGTCGCACTGGGTGTAGTCATCCTGGCGGTTCTGACGGCCCTGATCTATCGCCCGGCAATTTGGCGGCCATTTCTGTTTGGCGGCCCGGCGCTGCTGATCGCGATCGGCTGGCTGGCGATGGCGGCCGACAAAAAGGGCGTTCCGGCCTGGCCCTGGCTGCAAAAACTTGGAGATGCGTCCTACGCCATCTACCTCAGCCATACCTTGACCGCACCGGCCGTGGCCAAGCTCTGCCTGCACCAGCCCTGGCTGTTTATTCCGCTCGATGTGGCGACGGGCTTGGGCGGCGGACTGCTCTGCCACGCCCTTGTGGAGAAGCCGCTGATCCGCTGGGCTAAGGCTTTAGTGAAATGAAGGGGCGAAATCCGCTGCAACGTCGCCGGGCTGTTGCGGTAAGGATCACGCCCCTACCACCCTCCCATCCTCTGGACCGAATGAGATGGCCATGAACTCCGTCGTTGCCGAAGTCACCCGTCGGATCGCTGCGCGTAGCCGCGAGGGTCGCGCCGCCTACCTGGCCCAGATGGAGGCGGCAATTTCGTCGGGCCCTGGCCGCGCCAAGCTATCTTGTGCCAACTGGGCCCATGCCTTCGCTGGACAGAATAGTGCCGACAAGCTGTGGGCGATGGATCCTAATGCGCCCAATATAGGTATCGTCACCGCCTATAACGACATGCTGTCGGCGCATCAGCCGCTGGGGGCCTATCCAGAAATCATCAAGGCCGCGGCGCGAGAGGCCGGCGCCACCGCGCAGGTGGCGGGGGGCACGCCGGCGATGTGTGATGGGGTCACGCAGGGGCGGCCCGGCATGGAACTCTCCCTTTTCAGCCGCGACCTGATCGCCATGAGCACCGGCGTCGCCCTGACGCATGACGCCTTCGACTCCGCGCTGATGCTGGGGGTCTGCGACAAGATCGTGCCGGGCCTGCTAATCGGTGCTCTGACGTTCAGCCACCTGCCGACGATCTTCGTCCCGGCTGGGCCGATGACGAGCGGCATGGACAATGACGAAAAGGGCAAGATCCGGGCGCTCTACGCGGAGGGAAAGGTCGAGCGTGAGGTGCTGCTGGCCGCCGAGACCGCTGCCTATCACGGGCCGGGCACCTGCACCTTCTACGGCACAGCCAATTCCAACCAGATGCTGATGGAGATCATGGGCCTGCACATGCCTGGTGCGGCCTTCGTCCATCCCAATACGCCCCTGCGCGAGGCTCTGACCCGCGCCGCCGCCCATCGCGCGGCCGCCATCACGCGACACGGCCGTGACTTTATCCCCATCGGGCGGGTGATCGATGAGAAGGCGCTGGTCAATGGCGTGGTTGGGCTGATGGCCACGGGTGGCTCGACCAACCACTGTCTGCACCTGGTGGCCGTGGCCAAGGCTGCGGGGCTGATCCTGACCCTGGAAGACCTCGATGCGCTGAGCCAGGCCACACCCCTGATCGCACGGGTCTACCCCAACGGCTTGGGCGATGTGAATCAGTTCCACGCCGCCGGTGGCATGGCGTTTGTGGTTAGCCAACTGCTGGAGAATGGCTTCGCCCACGAGGATGTGCTGACCGTCGCTGGGCAGGGGCTTTCCCGCTACACGCAGGAGCCAGTCTTGCAGGACGGCGCGCTGGTCTGGCGCGGCGGACCATCCCAAAGTCTAGATGCTTCGATCTTGCGGCCTGTCTCCGACCCGTTCGATAGCGAGGGCGGCATCCGGGTTTTGAACGGTACACTCGGCCGGGCGGTGAGCAAGATCAGCGCTGTGAAGCCGTCTGACCGCGCCGTGCGCGCGCCGGCGGCGGTTTTTGACGACCAGGAAAGCTTCCTGGCTGCGTTCAAGCGCAGCGAGCTGGATCGCGATCTCGTGGTGGTGATCCGCTTCCAAGGACCGGCCGCCAATGGCATGCCAGAATTGCATGGTCTGACCCCGACCCTGGCGGTGCTTATGGGGCGCGGATTCAAGGTGGCGTTGGTCACAGATGGCCGGATGTCCGGTGCTTCCGGTAAGATCGCTTCAGCCATCCATGTGACGCCGGAAGCCGCTAAGGGTGGGGCCTTGGCCTATGTGATGGAGGGTGACGTCATCAGCGTCGATCCGGAATCCGGCGTGCTGGAGATCGAGGTCGATGCGGCGGTGCTGCATGCGCGACCGGCCGCGCCGCAACCGTGGGAGGTCAAGGGTTTTGGCCGCGAGCTGTTTGGTTGGATGCGTCGGTCCGTTGGCCCGGCCGATGCCGGAGCGAGTGTATTCTGAAAGACGGGTCGCGCCCATGCTTAACGTGCCGATGTCTCGCTG
>Ga0209296_1001939_pt1 | contig 15155 bp, 14 predicted proteins | sample S_130206_EF_Meta_FD_187319 | JGI IMG/M metagenome (GOLD analysis project Ga0209296, IMG submission 187319) | Freshwater microbial communities from Lake Simoncouche, Canada to study carbon cycling - S_130206_EF_MetaG (SPAdes) (version 2) | ecosystem: Environmental > Aquatic > Freshwater > Lake ...
GTGGCTTGACACAAGAACCCTCCAAAACTACCTTACTCGAAGCGACCCAACTGTAACATTACGGTTGGCCCCACAAACCGTCCCCGATCACGCGCGGTTCCTCTGCTACGGATGGATCATCACGGGGGTCGTTTTCCTGTTGGGCCTGAACAAGAATGGGGAGGACCTTTCCGGCGCGGGCATGCTGGCCCTGGGCGCCGGCCTGCTCGGCCTTTACGTCACCCGTCCGAGGAAGGATTGAGAGGTAGGCCGTGCATTTATAAACGCGTGTCAGAATTTGTCCGCGCATCCAACACGCTTTGATGCAGTCCTTTCTGGTCGCATTAGTATAGGTTAGCTTCAATAATCATTTGCATGAGTGATCTTCCCGACAACTGGAACGAAATTAAAGCCGACAAGGCGTTCTGGGTCGAGGTAAAGGCCTCAATGACCGATGGGATTTTATCCGAAGATGACTATGATTTGCATGAGGAAGCGGTCGCCTGCGTGATCCACTCCAGTCTGATGTTCGGGGTTAGTTTCTATGATGAGACCGAGTATGCGTCGGTCAATGAGGTCGCCGGAAAATACTATATCGGCAACTGGATGGATGTTCTCATGGGGCCTTATGCTACGGTTAAAGCCGCGGCTCTGGATATCCTCGAGGCGGGCTTTTACGGATTAGGACCCTTTGACGCTGTGCATAGCTCTATTCCCGACGCTGAGCTTCTCGAGATATGTGAACCGGCTGTGCCGATTGGTCAGCAGGTGGAGATTAATGATGTTAAATACGTCCGAACGGAGACAGGTCTTATTCCTGTCGGGAATCACAAATAAGTTTATAACAGATATTTCTACAGAGGGATTTCTAGTTATGACCCATCTCGGCCTAGACAGGATGCCGTATGTCTAAGCAAAGACGCGATAGTTTAGCCCGTCTTGATGGTACCCGATCAGGACCTATAACCGAAGCCAACAGCGGGTCAGGCTACCTAAAGGTAGTCTGACCCCATCTCGCGAGTCGCCACTTGTCCGCAGCCGACCGAGGATGGTCAGCCCTACCTTGCGGATTGGGCGGAAGTGAGTAGGCTGATGGCATGAAGCCCGCCCAGTTCGCCCGTTCGGTCCTCACGTTCTTGGGTGGGGTGATGATGGTGGGCTGTCAGTCCGGCCCAGAGCGCGAACCGCTGAAGGCTATCGACCGGCCCATCCAACTGGAGCGTTTCATGGGCGACTGGTATGTCATTGCCCATATTCCGGCGTTCATCGAGGACGAGGCCTTCAATGGGGTGGAGAGCTACCGGCTCGACGAGGACGGCACCATCCCCACGACCTATACCTTTAACAACGGCGGCTTCGACGGCCCGCTAAAGACCTACCACCCGAAGGGCTTCGTCTTTAACCAAGAGACCAAGGCAGAGTGGCGGATGCAGTTCCTCTGGCCGTTCAAGTCCGCCTACCTGATCGTCTACCTGGACGATACCTACGAGACGACAATCATCGGGGTACCCGACCGCGGCTACGCCTGGATCATGGCCCGCTCGAAGACCCTACCCGAGAAGCGTTATCAGGAGCTGGTCGGACTTCTCGTCCAGACTGGCCACGACGTCACCAAGCTCCGCCGCGTCCCTCAGCGGTGAGTTAAGGTAGGGGGTGCTTCGGCAAGGGGTCAGGCACGTCATCGCTGCGCGAGACGAAGCCAGACCCCCAGCCTACGCTTCGGCCGACCGGGGACGGTCAGCCCTACCTGAAAGCGACGGAGTACAGAGTGCGGAGTGCTGCATCGAGTGCTGAGTCGAGCGTACCTGATACCGCGTCGATCAAAACGCCAAACGCCATCCCCTGACCGCATGCGTTCTGCGCGCAGACGGGCGTCCTTGCCTTGAGTCCCTAGACAACGGCGCAAGGACGGGTATACCGTCCGTTATGGGATTCCATGAGAAGCATCGGGTGGCGACGTGGTTGGGCGAGGCGGGGTCGGACCTTGCCCGCGGGAAATATCGCCTGCTCTTCCGCTGCGAGCTGACGTCCGCGCCCGGGAAGAAGACGGAGGTCTTGTTCACGGTGGGGCCGGACGAGTCCGGTGAGTGGGTGCTGCTTTGTCGCGAGACGGAGTGGTCCAACGAGGGGGATGTCGCGGTGGCCGGCTTGCCGACGGGGACGTACCCCGAGCCGGAGGTCTGGGGCCGCCTGCTCGAGGCCTACCTGCGGGCCTTGAAGAAGTCGGAGGACTACGAGGGCCATGAGTTCACCTCGGTGAAGACCGCCCCGCGCGGTCCGCTGCCCAAGGCCGAGATTCGGGCGATTTTCGATAAGGTGTTTGGGTGAGGTCAGCGAAGGTTGATCGGTTGACCGGTGGGCCAGCGGCGAAGCGTTGGCCAAACAGCTAGGGACCAGCGTCCCTGCTGGTCCGCGGTCCGACCGAGGACGGTCAGCCCTACCTGGATACACGGCCGACCCGAAATATAGAGGGTGGTCTGACCCCCTGTCGGAATCCTTGGAGGCTTGGCCTACGAATGTTGGGCTGGCCGTGGCTTATTTCCGTGCGAGCTGAACGAAAGCCCGGAGGTAGTCGGAGTTGGCGTCGGATTCTCGGTAGCCGAGATGGATTTGTTTGGCCATGCCTTGCCTGCCTAGCTTGACCGGACTGACCTTGAACCTCTTGGACTGCTCCTCCACGAGCCAGCGGGGGAGGGCGCCGACGCCACGGCCGCTGGCAATCATCTGCAGCATGATGTCGGTCGTCTCGATCAGTTTATGCCTGCGAGGTGATATGCCGGCAGGTCCCAAGAAGCGGGAAAAGACATCCAGCCGGTCCACCGATACCGGGTAGGTGATGAGGGTCTCCTCGGCGAGTTGTTCGGGCTTGACCCAGGCTGCACCGCGAAGCGGGTGCGTATGGCCTACGACCAGCACCTGTTCATAGTCGAAGACCGGTTCGAAGATGAGGCCCTTGCGATGGAGAGGGTCCGGGGTCACGAGCATGTCGATCTCGTGTCCGAAGAGCGCGCCCATCCCGCCAAACTGGAAGCGCTGTTTGACATCCACGTCGACCAGCGGCCAAGCCTTGAGGTACGGCGCAACAACCTTGAGTAACCACTGGTAGCAAGGGTGGCACTCCATGCCGATGCGAAGCGTGCCGCGTTCTCCTTGGGCGAATTGCCGCAACTGGGTCTCCGCGAAGACCAGCTGGGGAAGCAGGCGGTTCGCCACTCCGAGCAGGTATTCGCCGGCCTGAGTGGGGCGCAGGCTTCGGCCCTCGCGATGCCAGATCGGAGCGCCAAGCTGCTCCTCAAGCTTGCGGACGGTATGGCTCAGGGCCGATTGGGTGAGATTCATCCGCCGGGAGGCGGCCGTCAGCGAGCCGTGGCGATCAACGGCCTGCACGACTTCCAGATGAATACGTTCGAGGATGCTCATGGCGAATGCTTACATGAAGATAACTAATCGTTCCATGAATTAATACCATTTTGGTTTATGGGTCATGGTCCTGTATGATGGTGCGCCGGAATGAAAGCCGCCACCGGCACCAACTATCTCCCATGACCATCACCCATAACTTAGGATTCCCCCGCATCGGCCCCCGCCGTGAACTTAAATTCGCTCTCGAGGCCTATTGGAAGGGCCAGTCCTCACTCGCCGCGCTCCGGGGCGTAGGTGCGGGGCTGCGTTCGCGCAACTGGATCAGCCAACGTGAACTGAGTTTTGTTCCGGTCGGAGACTTCTCATTCTACGATCAGGTCTTGGACATGAGCTGGATGCTGGGCAACTTGCCGGCCAGAGGCCGGGCCGGTGAGGGTGACCCTCTTGATGGGTACTTTCGCCTAGCCCGGGGGCGTTCCGCACCGTCGGCGGATTCATGCGGTTGCGGGGTGGCCGCAGGCGAGATGACCAAGTGGTTCGACACGAACTATCACTATATTGTCCCCGAGTTTATCACCGGCACGACCTTCCGCCTCGACGCTTCCCGCTTACTTGAGCAGCTCGCCGAGGCCCGCGCGAGTGGCGTCAACGCCAAGCCCGTAATCATCGGCCCCGTGACTTACCTGGGCGTCGGTAAATCCAAGGACGCCTCCGATCGGCTGGACTTACTTCCTCGCCTGCTCCCCGCCTATAGCGAATTGCTGGACCTTCTCGCCCAAGCCGGTGCGGAATGGGTCCAGGTCGATGAGCCATTACTGGTGACCGAGCTCGGAGTCGAATGGCAGCAGGCATACCGCACCGCCTATGAGCAGCTTCGCGGATCGAAGGTGAAACTGCTCCTGACTACCTATTTCGGACCCTTGCGGGAGAACTTGCCCTTGGCGACCGCGCTTCCGGTCGCCGGCCTGCATCTCGATATGGTCAACGGTCGCGAGGACCTGGAACCAGCGCTCAGACTGCTACCGGCGGATAAGGTCCTTTCGCTGGGCGTCGTTAACGGTCGCAATATCTGGCGAACAGATCTGGTGGCGACTTTAGATTGGCTCGAACCAGTGGCGCGTAAGCTTGGCGACCGGCTTTGGATCGCACCTTCATGCTCGCTGCTCCACGTGCCGGTGGATCTTGGAACCGAAACACGTCTGGACGCCGAGGTGAAAGCATGGCTGGCCTTCGCCCTGCAGAAAATCGAGGAAATAAGCACTCTCGCGTGCGCGCTGAACCAGGGCCGGGAAGCGGTTTCCCCTGAACTGGATGCCAGCCAGGCCGCCGTCTGCTCGCGTCGTTCCTCGGTGCGCGTCCACGACCCTGCCGTCAAGGCTGCGCTGGCCAAGGTGGATTCCGGAATGGGGCGTCGCCGGAGTCCCTACGCTCTCCGGTCCGTCGTCCAAGGCTCGCGTTTCAACCTACCTCCCTTTCCGACCACGACCATCGGGTCCTTCCCGCAGACTGCGCAAATCCGGCAGGCACGCGCTCGCTTCAAGTCCGGCGAGCTCGACCCGACGGGTTACCATGTCGCCATGAAGGCGGAGGTGGCCCGGTGTGTGCGGGAACAGGAATCCTTAGGCCTCGATGTGCTGGTCCATGGTGAACCTGAGCGTAATGACATGGTGGAGTATTTTGGGGAGCAGCTCGCCGGCTATGCCTTTAGTCAGGCTGGCTGGGTCCAGTCGTACGGCTCGCGGTGCGTCAAGCCGCCGATACTCTTCGGGGATATCAGTCGCCCCAAGCCGATGACCGTGGAGTGGATCACCTTCGCGCAGTCGCTGACGAAGAAGCCGATGAAGGGGATGCTCACCGGACCGGTGACAATCCTCAACTGGTCGTTTGTGCGCGATGACCAGCCGAGAGCCGTGTCTTGTCTCCAGCTCGCGCTTGCAATCAGGTCGGAAGTTCTGGATCTCGAGAGGGCCGGCGTCGGCATCATCCAAATCGACGAAGCGGCCCTACGCGAGGGGCTCCCCCTGCGTCGATCAGGCTGGCCGGATTACCTCGCTTGGGCGATCGAGGCCTTCCGGATCTGCGCCAATGGAGTCAAGGACGAGACCCAAATCCATACGCACATGTGCTATTCGGAATTCAACGATATCATCGCCGCCATTGCAGGCATGGATGCCGATGTGATTACCATCGAGACATCGCGTTCGGACATGGAGCTCCTCGAGGCCTTCAAGCACTTCCGCTATCCCAATGAAGTCGGGCCGGGGGTCTACGACATCCATTCGCCGAACATCCCGACCGTCCAGCACATCGTCGAACTCATGCGTAAGGCAGCCGAGCGTATCCCCTCCGAACGGCTTTGGGTTAATCCGGACTGCGGGTTGAAGACTCGCCAGTGGTCCGAGGTTGTTCCTGCCCTAGTCAATATGGTGACCGCCGCCAAGGAACTGCGGGTCGCGAATACCGATTGATCAACTCCGAAAGTCCACGGTTACCTGGGCCAACGCGACCCGACAGGGGGTCAGACTGCCTTAGGGTAGTCTGACCCCTGTCGGGTTATTTGAGTGGAAGGCCGCCCTTCTTGGGGCGAATTAGTCTGCGGTTAGGGCCGCGGGGTGATTGAATGTGCGGATGAAGACCTTCTTGTCCCGGACGTTTAGGTTTTTCAGTTGGTGCTTGGTCGTGGTTTTGGTGTTCGTCGGGGGTTTGTTCGGCTGGGCTTATGTGCGGGAGTCTGCATCTCCGGAGTCCCTGGCTCCGGTGACGGGGCGTTTTATTCAGGCGGATGGGTTGAAGGTTTTCATCCAAGAAAAGGGGCCGCCTGCGGGGAGGGTGGTTTTCTTCGTGTCCTGCAATGCGCTGGCTTGGAGCGAGTCTTGGCGCAACACGATCGACCCGCTGGCTGCAGCCGGGTACCGCGTGATCGCCATCGACCTGCCGCCGTTCGGCCTGACGGAAAAGGCGGGGCCCGAGGGTTACAACCCGCCGGCGCAAGCACGCCGAATCGCGGCGATCATGGATGTGCTCCAACTCAAGAAGGTCGTGCTGATCGGGCATTCGTTTGGCGGGTGCGCCACGGTCGAAACCGCCTTTCGTTATACCGAGAGGGTGGAGGCGTTGATTCTTCTGGACGGGGCGTTGGGCTTGCACGAGCCGCCGCCGCCCTCGGTGGTCCCGCTGAGTTGGTACATGCGCTGTCGGCCGCTCAATGCGCTCTGGGGGTCGATGACGTATGCGAACGCGTTGCTGACGCGTCCGGGGTTTCGGTATTACACCGCGGTGAAGTCCGCGGTGACTCCCGCCAAGCTGGACATGTATCAGCTCCCTTTGCGCATGCGGGGCACGTCCCAGGCGGTCGGGGACTGGCTCGCCGGTGATTTGATGGTCTACCCTCATGATGCGGCCTTCAAGGACTCGGCCAACTACGCCCGCTTTAAGCCCCCGGTGCTATTGGTTTGGGGCCGGCTGGATGAGGTCACGCCGCTCGCGCAGGGCGAGGATCTGCACCGGCGCTTCGTCGGCAGCCAGATGGTCATCCTGGAGGGCGTGAATCATATCCCCCAATTGGAGGACCCCGCTAAACTGAACTCGACTCTACTCACTTTCCTCGCCGGCCTCCCGCGGTGAGTAGGGCCGGGGCCGTACCGGGGTCTAGGGAGGAAGTGTGAACGAGAGGCTCGGCGGGTCAGAAAGAGGCAAAGTTGATCCGTTGAACGGATGGCCAGTTGGCCAGAGGCGTACCTGTTGTCTCTTTACGACGAAGGACAGAGTACAGAGTGCTGCATCGAGTGCTGAATCGAGCGTACCTGATGCCTCTGAACTCGCACGCTTCGCGCGCGGGTAGGGGCTGATCTAGGGATTAGGTAACAGGGAGTGGATGGTGGGGGGGGGCAGCGGCTCCGCGTCTACTTTCTAATTCCTACTCCCTATTCCCTAACACCTGTCTCTCCCTTGCCCCCCTGCCCACGAGCCAGCCGGCCAGCGGGTCAGCTGGCGTTTAGACGCACGCTTGACGGCCCGCCCGGGCTCGGGCTCGCTGGCGGGATGAGCTCTTCCTCCGCCCCAGGCGCGTACCGCCATATCGTGATCTTCCAGTTCAAGGCCGATGCTCCGGCGGAGAAGGTCCGCGGGGTGGTCGAGGCGTTTGCGGCGCTGCCGGCGAAGCTGCCGGCGGTCCAGGCCTTTGAGTGGGGAACCAACGTGAGCCCGGAAGGATTGGACCAGGGCTTCACCCATATCTTCACGCTGACGTTCGCTTCGAAGGAATCGCTGGAAAAGCAGTATCTCCACGAGCCGGCGCATCAGGAGTTCGTCGCGATGCTGGATGGACTCCTCGAGAAAGCGCTCGTCGTCGACTACGTCGCGGCGTAGCCGCGACGTGGGGGAACTGCTGGCATGGTGAACTGCTGCGAAGCAGGCGCGGCCGTAGGCCGCGAGGGGGCACGTGGGCATGGTGACACGTGGGCAAGGGGGCCGAAAGGTAGGGGCGTGCGGCTCGCGCGCCCGCGGATGACCGGGCCGGTCATCCCTACCTAGAGACAACTAGGTCAGCACGCGGTGCTGCCCCTACCCAAGGCAACCCTCGGCGCCCCCAGGGTTTTCCTAACCGCCAACCGCTATCCGCTACCACCTAGGCACCAGTATGCCACTCTATGACAACCGGTCCCCTAGACAGGTTTGTCGGTTATAGTAGAATGATTGGACTATGAGTTACGATCGACGAGAATTCCTGAAAACCCTCACGCTGGGCGGGGTGGCCCTTTTCACCACGGACTGGTTCAAGCTCGTCGAAGAGACGAAGGCGACCTCAAGCGGTAAGCTGTTGCCGGCCTTACCTGGCCAGAAGGTCAGCGCGAAGGGCGACCACATCCGCGCCTTCTGGGCGAGCGACCACTTCGAACTCTGCCTCAACGGCACGATCTACGACGAGGTGCCGGACTTCGAGGACGAGGACGCGGAAGAGTTCGATGACTCGGAGTTCGAGCAGGATGAAGAAGAGTCCGAAGAAGAATTCGAGGAACGCGTGCAGGAGGCCCGCGACGAGTGGGAGAGCGAGCACCGCTCCGATCGTGAAAGCCGCCGCGAGGATCACGAGTTCGACTGGTATCGACGCAGCTGTCCGGGTGCCCTGGCGGTGCCTTATCTGCGTGATGTCTTCGATGCGCTCGAAGCGAATAGCGACGGAGTCGATCCGGGTGATTATAGCGACGTCGGCAGCATCGAATTCCATGACGGCTCCCAGCCGGGCGATGATACTTATGTGGCCGCCACAGCGCCGGACTATGCGACCCTCGCCGCCCTGCAAAGCGTCCTCGTCGCCCTCGGACGGAAGTGCCGCGTGGTCATCGTGGAGCCGAATCCGGCGGATGCAGCGAAGGCGTAGCTTTCGCGAGGGAACTGCTGGCATGGTGAACGGCTGCGAAGCAGATACCTGGGCTCAAAGGGGGCAGCATAGGGAGACCGGAGGTAGGGGCGCGACGGCGTCGCGACCGTTAGGGTTTAGGGCGGACGCGTCGCCGACGCGTCCCTACCTAGAGATAGCCGACGCTTCCCTACCCGAACAACCCTCGCACCGCGGGCTTGGTGACTTTGCCCATGGCATTACGAGGGAGTTCCTTCACGAGGACGAGGCGCTGGGGCACTTTATAGACGGAGAGGCGGGACTTGCACCATTCGCGCAGGGCAGGGAGGGCGAGGTCGGCGCTGTTCTTGGTCACGACGGCGGCGCTCACGGCTTCGCCCCAGGTGTCATCAGGCAGGCCGAGCACGGCGACTTCCGCGATGTCGGGGTGGTCGAGCAAGGCGGCTTCGATTTCGAGCGCCGATAGCTTGTACCCGCCGCTCTTGATGATGTCCACGGAGAGGCGACCCATGATGCGGTAGTAACCGGTCTCGAGCACGGCCATGTCGCCGGTGCGATACCAGCCGCCGGCTTCGAAAGATTCCGCGGTGGCGGCGGGCTTGCCCCAGTATTCGGTAAAGACGTTCGAGCCACGCACCTGGATTTCGCCGGGAGTGTCTTCGGCGGTGATGACGTCGCCGTTCTCGGCCTTGAGGCGGATCTCGACGCCAGGGAGCGCCTGACCAACGGCGCCAGGGCGACGTTCGCCGCGCAAGGGGTTGGAGATCGCCATGCCGATCTCGGTCATGCCGTAGCGCTCGAGGAGTTTCTGGCCCGTGAGGGCGGTCCACTGCTCATGCACGCTGGCGGGGAGCGCGGCGGAGCCAGAGACCATCAAGCGCATGCGCTGGAAGCCGGCGACGACCGCGGCGCGATCGGCTGGCGTGGCGGCTTCGAGGGCCTGGATAAGCTTCACGTAGATTGTGGGTACGGCCATGAAGAGCGAGTAGGCGTGGGACTTCACGCGATCGAGGATCGCCGGCTGGTCAAACTTCGCGAACGGCTCGATCGTCGCGCCGGCCCAGAGGGCACAGCTCGTGACGTTGATGATGCCGTGGATGTGGTGCATTGGCAGGAACAGCGGGATGCGGTCCGAGGGGTGCCATTCCCAAGCTTTGATGAGGCTCTCGATCTGCGCGGTGATGTGCGCGTGGGTGGTCACGACGCCCTTCGGTTTGCTGGTCGTGCCGCTGGTGTAGAGGATCATCGCGCGTCGCGCGGGCGTGAGCTCGGGCAGTTTGCCTGCGGGGCCGGCCGGGGCGTCGATATCGATTACGCGCAGGCCGAGGCGGGCGCAGAGCGGGGCGATCTTCTTGGCGCTGGCGGTATCGGCCATGACGGCGGAAGCGCCGCTGTCAGTGAGCGAATATTCCCATTCCGGCTCGGTGGCCGTCATGCAAATCGGCACCTTGACCGCGCCGGCGCGCCAGAGTCCCCACTGCGCGGCGACATAGGAAGCGCCGGCCGGGGCGAGGAGCGCGACGCGGGCTTCCTTGAGGTCATCGACACCGGCCAGCAGGACCGTGGCGAGGGCCGCGGAACGGTCGAGCAGGTCCTGATAGGTCGTCGCGCCCTGCGGGGAGCGGAAGGCGACGGAGGAAGCGTGCGCACGCGCGCGCGCGATAAGCGGAAGGTCAGCCATCGGATCAGGCGTGGGCAGGGAAGAGGGCGCGGACGGCGAAGTAGAGGAGCGACGGGCAAAGCAGGCAACCGAGGCCGGTATGGAAGGTCGCGACGAGTGCGCCGTAGGGCACCAGCTTGCGGTCCGTCGCAGCGAGGCCAGCGGAGACGCCGCTGACCGTGCCGGCCAGTCCGCCGAAGACCATCGCTGAACGCGGCGTGCTCAGGCGCATGAACTTCGCGAGCATCGGGGTGGTGACCATCACCAGGATGGCCTTGAAGACGCCGACCGCGATGGCGAGCGTGATGACTTCCGACGAGGCGCCGATGGCGGTGCCAGTGACCGGGCCGACGATGTAGGTGACCGTGCCCGCGCCGATGGTGGTGAGGCTGATTGCGTCTCGGTAACCGAACGCGTAGGCAATCGAGACGCCGATGATGAACGGCAGGAAGGTGCCGATGAGGAGGGCGACGGCACCAATCCAGCCGGCGCGTTTGGCTTCGGCGGGCTGGACCTCGAAGGCCGTGGCCACAATCGCGAAGTCGCGCAGCATGTTGCCGCCCATCAGGGCGAGGCCGCTGAAGTAGGTCACGTCGGCGAGGCCTTTGTTGCCGCCGGTCATCCGGCCGCCGACATAGGCGAGGGCGAGACCGATGAGGATGGCGATGGCTGAACCTTGGACGCGGCCGACGGTGAGCTTGCGGGAGATGTAACCGGAAAAAAGCACGACGAGGCCGACGACGGCGAAGGACAGGACGAGGCCGTTCTCGGCCGCGAGTTTATGGAGCAGGGTGTCCATGGCTTATTTAGCGGCTTCGGCCGAGGCTTCGCGGCGGTTGATGAAGGAGACACAGCACGCACAGGCGGCGACGGTGGTGATCGCCGCGGCGAGGGCCATCGGGCCACCGCTCAGCGCCTTGAGGACGTTCTGTTGCATGGCCATCGCGATGACGACCGGGATGTAGAGGGCCGCCCAGTAGTTGACGCCTTCCTCGCTCTTCGCTTCGAGCCACCCGCGCTGGTGTCCGTAGAAGCGGGCGGCGATCAGCAAGAGCATCGCGATGCCGACGCCACCGACGTTGGCCTGGACGCCGAGGGCGCGTCCAAGAAGTTCACCGAACAGGATGCCAAGGAGATGGCAGACCGCGAGCAGGGCAGTTCCGTAGAGGGGCATGGCTTAGTAGGGGCAGGGTGGGGTGGGGATTTATTAGAGGGCTGGAGGCCCGGAGACACGAAGGAAAAGAGGGAGAATTGAACTAGGGGCACAGAGGCTCAGAGGACCAGATCGATTCAGCGCTCAAAGGAGGCAGCATAGAGGGACCGGATGATTGGCTGGGGGCATGCATTCTCTGGTGACGGGTGACGGGCACGGGAGTCCGGAGTTCATGTGCCGGCTGCTCGGGATTCAGCCACGGGTGGCAGGGGCCTGATAGCCGATGGCTGAACGGCTGACTCCCGAGAGGCTGATGCCCCGATGGCCGTCACCTGGCACCAGAAACGTTATTCCATGTAACGATTCCATCCGCCGGCCGACCTCATTTGACATACCCCGGGAATCAGGATGATGGGGGTCATGATCTCCCGTCTTTTGCCCCTGCTCCTCGGTGCCGCTCTTTTCGCCGAAGCGCCTCGCCCTCGGGCCGGCTTCGAAGGCGTGGGTGTCCGGTTCACTTCCGCTTCGGCTTCCGGTAGTGGCAAGGCCGAGGATCGCGCGACGGGCTTCGAGGTGACGGGTAATTTCCCGCTACTGAAGACTGGCTCCTGGCAATACGACTGGGGCTTCCGGTATGCGCAGACGCGCCATGATTGGACTGCGGCGCCGGTTGACTTTGATCTCGTCCGGGGCGCATCGCTCAACCTCAGCGGGTACGCGTCCACCGAGGCCGGCCGTTCCCGCTACGCGGTCCTCCAGGTCAACGGTGATGCCGCGGAAGGCGTATCGCTCGGGGATGCGCTCACCGTGCAGGCGTTGTACGGCGCGGATTGGCGCCGGTCTGAGACCCTGACGCTCGGCTACCTTTTCCTCGCCGAGACCCGCGCCGTCCGTTCGCCGATGATCTTAGTCGTGCCGACCTTCCGCTGGCAGTTTGCGCCCGACTGGTCGCTCGGCACCGGCCGCAAGTCCCTCGTGCTCGAGCGCAAGCTCGATGAAGCCTGGCGCGCCTCGCTGACCCTCGCCTTCCAGCAGGAGGAGGCGCGGCTCGCCGATCTCGCCGGCCAGCGCCAGGATTACGAGTGTGAACGGGTCGCGGCGCTGTTCGGTCTGCGGCGGGTAACTGCCGATCGCGTGGACGAACTCACGCTCGGCTGGGCCTTCCGGGCGCGGGCCCGTCGCGCGGTCGGCGGCGTGGAGAGCGACTACGACCTCGCCCCGGGTGCACTGATCAGCCTGGGCTCCCGCTGGCGCTTCTGAGGCAGGGGCGAGGTTCCGTCCGTGGGTTGCGGAATTGACCGAGGGCGGAGGGGCAGTATTAATCTCTTATGAAATCCTTGATCGTCGCCCTCGGCCTCCTGGCCAGCCCTTTCGCCCTGGCCGTCGAGAAGACTCCCGCGGCCGAGAAGGGTTTCTCGGTCGAGGAGGTGCGCGTGGGGAAGGCGGTGTTCAAGCTGCCAGTCCCCAAGGCGTTCGTGGTCGTGGGACGCGACGAGGATTGGGCGAAGGCTTTTTGCGCGCGCATGGAGAGCCTGTCCCAAGACCCGCGCAACGGGGTTAGTTTCGTTTTCGTCTCCCTCACGCCGGAGCACCTCGCCCAATGCCGCGAAGCGAAGACCCTCAATACCGGTCTGGACTGCTGGGGCACCGTGCAGAACCAGTTGGCGGACCGGGAGCTCGACCAGGCCGCCTTCGCCAAGATCGCCGACGCGGTCGCGGCCGAGTTCGGGAAGAACGGCTTCGACGGCGTCCGGAAAACCATCCGTCGCGAGGTGAAGGACGAGGAGTTCAACCGGATCTTGGGCGGCCTAGGTAACCCGATGATTGTCGACCGGAACGACCGTTCGATTCAGTTCATCATGCCCAGCGGCGCGAACTTCATTCTCGGTGCCCACGTCCTAGTCGAAGGCAAGCCCTTCAATATCTACCTCCAAGCGCCGAAGGCCGAGGTACGCGAGATGTTGGTGCGGATGGATGACTGGATCGTCGAGATCATCAAGACGACCAAGGCGGTTAGGAAATAAGCCGCCCGGCTCTGCCCCTACCGCTTCGGACCGCGGTTGCCGGCGGTGAAGATGGGGCCGTCGAGGAAGGGTTTCACGTTTGCGGGGGCACCAGCCTTCTCCATCAGCTCGCGCAATTCACCGTCGGGTTTGCCGACAAGGAAGAGGGGGAGGAAGCCGCCGGGCGGGAGTTCGCCACCCTTCTTGTGCCACTTCGCCGTTTTGTAGTCGACGGTCAGGAAGGCGCCGTAGGCTCCGCCGGACTCGCCCAGGAGGATCGTGATGTCCGTGTCCGTCGTCGGGTCCATCTTGATCCAGTCGCCGTAGACGAAGTTGAAGTTATTGGTCGCCGCGCGGGCCGGCACGCCGGCGACCGGCTCGGTCGTCTGCTTCCAGTCAGCCGCGTAGTAATGTTGCACGGACGAACCCGGCATGTGTTTCAGGCTCCCGTCGAGCACCACCTTGCCGTTGGCGATGACGATCAGCACGTTGTCGCACCCGCCCACGAAGCGGAACTGGTCGGCGAACGGCGCGCGGATGCGGCCGCGGTAGACGCCGAGCCAGAGGACCGGGGCGACCTCTTTTTCGACGCCAAAGGCCTTGGGCGCCTCGGCGGCGTTCATCGTCGGCTGGAAGATCCCGTTGGCCGACAGGACGGCGTCGGCGTGGAAGAACTTATCGAGCGCCGAGGTCGCATCGCCCTTGGCCGTGATCACCTTGCGGATCGCGCGGAAGTAGTCGGAGATTTCCTCGTCGGTATAGCCGTAGGTGCTCACCCCTGGCTTGAGGGTGATGAGGGGCTTCTTGTCCTTGGCCCGCTTGATGTCCCAGAACTCGCCCACCAGCCCGTTACCAATACCGCGGCCGCCGAAGAGAGAGACGAAGTTCTTACCATTGCCCACCCCGATCCCGTTCCCCGAGCCGATCCCGCCGCCGGTGCCGCCGCCGAACCCCTTGGACGAGCCCCCGCCCATCAAGCCGGAGTTGAGCGTGGCCATCGAAGCGTTCGGCAGGTCGGGCAGGGCAATCGCAGCGTTCGGGCTCTTGGAGGTGATGCGGGTCGCGTTCTTGGCCATCGACTTCGGGTTCTTTGGCTGAGCCTTCGTCTTGAAGGACTTGGCTTTGTCGCCGGCGGCGCCGCCCCCGGAGCCGGTCGAGAAACTATCTGGATCCTTTTTTACGGAGTCCGTCACCGTGGAGATGACCCAGATGGCGGCGATGATGATTAACGCCAAATGGATGAACAGCGAGATGGTCAGGCCCTCGCCACCGAGACGCTGCCAGAAGCTGCGACGGGGACGGGTGGGTTGGGGGTCTTCAGGGGTCTCGGACACGCGCCCACTATCGGACCCACCCTGACGAATCGCAAGCACGAGGCGGTCGGCGTCTCCGCCATTACCGTTCGATTGCCGCGGAGAAATTCCGCGAAACCCTTTGCTTTTGGCGGGGGCGGGCAGTTTCCGCTTGCCCGTCTACGGCGTAACCGCTTCCTAGACAGTCCTGGTTAGGAGGGGTGGCAGAGTGGTCGATTGCGTCTGATTCGAAATCAGATGAACCGCAAGGTTCCGGGGGTTCGAATCCCTTCCCCTCCGCCAGGATACTTTAAGGATAGTTGACCCGTTGATCGGATGGCCGGTT
>Ga0209296_1001941_pt1 | contig 15147 bp, 31 predicted proteins | sample S_130206_EF_Meta_FD_187319 | JGI IMG/M metagenome (GOLD analysis project Ga0209296, IMG submission 187319) | Freshwater microbial communities from Lake Simoncouche, Canada to study carbon cycling - S_130206_EF_MetaG (SPAdes) (version 2) | ecosystem: Environmental > Aquatic > Freshwater > Lake ...
AAATCGATATTGATGATGAAAACGATTGCGACGACGATTGTGGTTGCAATATCAGTGAAGGCCACAACTATAGCGATTCTACTTATCTCGCTATCAAGAATTACGTTGAGGGTCGTATTGAGGCTGGATTGCCTCCTACTCTCAAATCCATTCAATCCCGTCTAAAGGGTATTTTTATCACTTGTCAAGAAATCAAGGATATTTGTTTGGACCTAAAATTTACGGTTCAGGAAGATGATGATACTGCTTTGTCGAACAGTGTTGTAACTATCAGTTCAGAATCCGATGATCAGTAATATAAAATATATGAGTGAAAAGACTGATGTTATTACACAACCAGTCGCCTTGACCAATGCAATTACTAAGGCGACCCCAGAACAAGTTGACACATTGTGGTCAATTCTAAAGTACAAGGAGATTGGCATCTACCGAAAGATTAAGTGCATGAGTTCTGTGCTTGGGCTTAATTTTGATAAGGTAGTTACAGATCTCCCGAAGGACGAGACTGGTCGAATTCTTGACCATAAGACTCGTCATCTAATTCACGATATTCTAATTCAGAACTCTTAATATGAACAAGCGTTATATTGTCAGAGACCGTGATGGTGCGTATCAGTCAGCCTATAATCTTGCGCTAGGAAAGAAGCAAGCGTATGATTGGGCTATGCAGTGCGCTAAATCTGTAAACGGCGTAATTTATTATGTTGAAGGCGATGCAAGTAAAGAACAAGAAGTATTTCGCGCTCCTGAGCCTCGCAGGTTTTAATTAAAAAAGGTTTGCGGTAATCCTTAAAACCGCGTAATATTTTTATTATTTACTGTAAAATGAACTGCGATTACTGCGGCAAAAAAACCGCATTTTTAGAAGATTTGAATTATTGTTCTGTTTGCATAGATTGTCTTGGAGAAATTGAAGAACAAGACGATAGCCCTTTTGATTTAAACAAAAAAGATAAATATAATGACTGACAAGAATAGCGATAAACTAATTAATAGATTTCCTGATATCTTTAAGGAGAATTTTTATTTTGAATGTGATGATGGATGGTTTGATATTATCTTTGATCTTTGCAAAGACATGCAACATGAAATTAATAACTCTGGTTGCCAACAAGTCGTCGCGGCTCAAGTCAAGGAGAAATTTGCAGGACTTCGGTTTTATGCGAGCGGCGGAAATGAAGTGACCTCTGCTATGATTGACAAGTATGCGAAACTTTCGTCTAAAACTTGCGAAGTGACTGGCGGCAAAGGATATCTTTGCGAAAAACATGGATGGTACAAAACACTATCTACACAATCGGCATTGCTACTGGGTTTTAAAAAACTTGAATAATTAACTTGTTTGTGACTTACAAATTCAATTTTTTATATAAAATATTTTAATGATGAATACTTTTCTAAAAAATCTTAAATCTATATTTTTAAGTGAAAATAAACAGATTAAAGAGATCGCAGATAAGCAAGCATCGTTACGAAAACAAATAGAACATATTATGTCCTCACTAACTAACCTACAAGAAGCAGTAACTCGCCTAGCTTCAATCACTGATGAAGCTGTAAAGATACTCAACACTCCACATCCTACTGAAGAAGCTATTCAAGCTGCCGCAGACTTGATCAATGCTCAGGCAGATCGCCTACAGGCCGCTTCTGACAACGATCCAAACACTATTGCTTAATAATTATTGTTATAAATAAGCAACCCACAGAGTTAAATCTGTGGGTTTTTATTAATCTTTTTTTGGAGGAGGCGGGCCTTTTGGTCCTCTGCGAGGTGGACCCACCTTTTTGCGATCTTCAGAGGAAATTTTAGATCTTTCTTCTCTATCTAGCTTTCCATCTTTATTTGTATCGTATTTTTTTAGCATCTCTTCTCGAAATTCTTTCAAAATTTCAGGAGGTTTGCGACGATTTTCCCCTTGACCGGGAGGATGATCTGGTATACCTTGGGCGTTAAGTGAGAGGGTTAACGCGATAATTGATAGTAGATATTTCATATCTACAATAATTGACACGTTAAACAATCAAAAAGATACAACTTTTACATTTGCTTTACAAATTTATGAAATTACTTGATTTATTTTGTTGCGCTGGTGGGGCAAGCATGGGTTATAGCCAAGCAGGATTCGAAGTGACCGGAGTTGATATTAAAGATCAGCCTAGTTATCCTTTTAAATTCATTAAAGGAGATGTAATGGAAATCCTGAAAGATAAAGAGTTTCTTGGCTCATTTGACGTTATTCACGCATCACCTCCTTGTCAGGGATATAGTAACGCTACAAAGCCTGATTCAGTCTATGTTCATTATTCTCAAGGCAAAGACACGCCAAAACTAATTGAGCCAGTTCGTAATGCACTAATTAATACTCGTAAATATTATATTATTGAAAACGTTGCTGGCGCAAAAGACTATCTCATAGAACCATTTAAGTTAACTGGTTATATGTTTAATATGCCAATCGAAAGAACGCGATATTTTGAATGCAATTTTCCAGTTGCAGAATTAAAAAGCATTACTAAACGTGGATATTCTAAAAAATACGCCGAAGATAATGGCATCGATTATCGCGACATGAGTGTCACCGGCAAGAGTCGTCGCAAAGGATCTATTGATGTTTGGCGCAAGGTAATGGATATGCCTTGGGCAGGTCGTGGTTGGGAATTGACAGAAGCTATTCCTCCTGCATATACTAAATATATCGGTGAACAACTTTTAAAATATGAAAGCAATCTTAGAATTCAATCTGCCTGAAGATCAAAAACAATTTGAAATAGCAAATCAATCTGCTGATATGCATGCAGTGATTTGTCATCTTGGAGAAAGATTAAGAAGCTACCGCAAGCACGGTAATCATTTCGAAAACGTAAGCGAAGCTCTTGACGCAATTCATACAATTTTGTATGATGAACTTAACGCTCGACACATAAATATTCATGACTGATATACAAAAAGAAATTCTCGCATTAACTGAAGAATGGCACGAACTTGTTTGTGCTGAAATTCACAAAGATCGTGACTGCCATTGGTACATAGAATCAGTTTGGTCTTACGGTTTATTGCCAAAATACTTTGTTCGACATTATGGAAATGTAATTGATGATATTGAAGCAAAGTGCGATACTTATGAAGAAGCACTGCATACTTTAAAGAAGATCATTAAACGAGCCATCGAAAGACAAAAAGAGTTAGAAAACCTACCAAAATATAATGACTGGTAAATCTAAAGGGTTTACTCTTATAGAAATAGTATTGGCAACTACGATTTTATTATCAATAATTGCCGCGATTGTTATTAATTTTGATTCTTTTAATGGAAACAGATATCAAGAAGCGCGAGAGAATTTAAAAACATTTCTAATAAATAAACGTCATCAAGCAGCATACCATCAAAAAGATATTGAATTATCTTTCGATGAAGAATATACTATAAACTCTCTTGAGAATCCAGATGAACTCGCCGCAATAACTAACGATTTAAAAATAATAGAATCATCTGCAACAAAAATTGTTTTTTTTCTTGACGGCACGATTGAAGAGAGCTACATTGTCACCAGTTCAAATGATGGAAAAGTAACTAATACTTTTCGCATAAACGTCATTGGAAAAATAGACTATGACAAGTAAAGTTATAATATATGAGTATGAAATTTACTCGTAAAGGATTCTTCAAATCTATATTCGGAGGCGTTTTAACGGCAGTAGTTGCACCTTCCGTTCTCAAAGCAGAGGAGAAGCCACAAACAAAAGTAGAATCTTATCCACTAGCTCTTAATACAAATGGCAATGTTGGTTTAGGAACTTCATGCCCAAACATTCCATTGGTAGTATCTGGGTTAATTTTTCAAGTTGGAGAAAGACAATTACAAATGGCAGGAAATGAAAACGGCGACTTTGAAGTCAAATGGTTAGACGTTAAAGAAAATGAAACTAATACAAGCGTCTTGATCAGCAAACCAAAGATTGACCCTTTTAAAACACAATTTAGAAATGACATTCGATAGTCACAATAAGAAAATAGTATTACTTTCTGATCTTCACAATAATATTGAGAAGTTCAATAAGATCATTCGACACGAATCGGCGGACATAAACATCTGTCTTGGCGATTGGTTTGATAGTTTTGTTTTGGATGATTCTGATGATTACAAAAAGACTACTGATTATTTGATGCGATATCTATCTGCGCCAAATAATTATACTCTTTTTGGTAATCATGATTTGCATTATTTATCTAATAATCATTATACTATTTGCAGTGGATATGAACATAGGAAGTATTTTGCTATCGATGAAATTCTAGGATCTGAGCGTCAAAATATTACCAACAAGTTCAAATGGCGTTTTTGGATTGATGACTATCTTTGTACTCATGCTGGACTTTATCCTGATTATATAGATCCATCTGTTAAAAACAATGATGATCTAAATCTTTTTCTTGTGAAAGAAATAGAACACGCCAACCTTTCTTTAAGAATAGATAAAAATCATTGGTTTTATTATGCTGGCCGAAGTCGAGGTGGTCCTAAAAAAGGTGGAGGAATTGTGTGGCTAGATTTTAAACAAGAGTTTCAGCCTATTGAAGGATTAAAACAAATCGTTGGTCACACTTATCATAAAAACGGTAAAGTTAATCCTCACCATTTAGATGGTAGTGTTAATCCCGCAGATTGCGACAATCTTTGCATTGACAACGGATTAAATGAGTATGTTGTATTCAACAACGGTAAGTTGGAAATAAAGAAATTTTCAGATATATGAATGTTAAACTAGTGGCCGTAACTTCACCAAAAATTGAAGGCTTAAATAACGCCGAAGATATTGTTTCGTATTGCGCGAGAGTAAGTAATCCATCTAATCAGATGAATACTGAAACCGCGCCAAGACTTCTTAAATATTTAATCAAGCATCAACATTGGAGTCCATTTGAAATGGCAAGCGTAACAGTTGAAATCGTTACAAGCAGAGCTATTGCCGCACAAATTCTAAGACATAGATCTTTTGCTTTTCAAGAATTCAGTCAAAGATATAGCGTAGCTACAAAGCTAGAAGATATTCAATGGCGAATGCAAGGTAAAACTAACAGGCAAGTTGGCGATGCTGAAGTAGATTTGTCGCCAGAAAAAATTGAATTAGTTAATAATGCACTTAATAGTAGCCTTAAAGCGTATGATTCATTAATTGAGGCTGGCGTTGCTAAAGAGTGCGCTAGAATGGTATTACCATTAACTACGCAAACTACTATGTATATGACAGGTACTCTTCGTAGCTGGATTCATTATATTGAATTGAGAGCGAAGGAAGACACGCAAAAAGAGCATAGAGAAATTGCAGTAGGTATTAAGAATATATTTATTAAAGAGTTTCCTGTAATTAGTGAAGCTTTGAATTGGATCTGAAATACATTATGATCAAAAAATATAATATTTTTCTTGATGATGTTCGCGTTCCAACCGATGTTACTTGGGCCAACATACCAGTTGATCAACATTATTCTGTTGTACGAAGCTACAAGGAATTTGTAGATTTAATCACGTTGAGAAGAGAAGTTCCAAAGTATGTTTGTTACGATCACGATCTAGCAGATATTCATTACGGCCACGGTTTAAATAATGATGCAATCCCTTATGATTCTTACAAGGAAAAGACAGGATATGATTGTGCTAAATGGTTGGTGGGTTATTGTTTTGCAAAGAAAATTAAACATCCACCTTACGTTGTGCATAGCATGAATCCTATTGGCAAACAGAATATTGAATCTTATATTAATTCTTATAATAAAGCACTATGAGCTATCAACTTCCATTCGATTTCGAAACGCCAGAACGAAAAGAACAACGTCTTAAAGACTGGCATGATCAACAAATAAAGCTAAACAAGATGTTTGAAGGAAAAGCTAATGATTATTATATATATAATAAATATGTAGATCAGTTTATTGATTTTCTTCCTTATCGACTTGGATGGGGACTCAGAGGAAATTATAATGAATTGCGTTGGTGGATCAAATGCCAATATCAGAAATTCCGTTATGGAGTTTCCGATGATGAAGTTTACTCTTTAGAAACTAATATTGCTAAATATATGGTTCCTCGTTTGCAATATTTTAAGAAGAAAGGTAAAATGGGCATTCCAATGAAATTTTTGCCTAGTAATTACGACAATCTACAAGATGAAGATAGAGAAAAAGCGGAAAAGATCGGTGAAAAAGAAATCAATCGCATCTTGGATGAAATAATTTTTGCTTTTGATTATATTATCGATCCTGATAAGTATGTAACTTTTCCTAAATCGTGTAGTTGGGATATTAAAGATAAAAATTATTTCAATAGAGAAAAAAATCTTGAAGCAAAACAAGCTTGGGACGAATATACAAAAACATGCGATCAACTCGAAACTCGTAAAAAACAAGGTTTACAATTATTCGTAGACCACATGGATATGCTGTGGATATAAATGAAATTATTATTAGCAATATTATTGCTTAGTTTAGTTTATGTAATTGGATGGTATCAATTACATGGACAATTTTTATCCGAATGGTTTAAAAAATACGAATATTATTTAATATGGATAAGCGTACCATCGACTTTGATATCTATTCGCGCTATCAAATTAATTAATGAACATTTTAATGGTTTGATTTGGCCGAACAGAATATTAACTTTTACAATAGGCATAGTATTATTTACAGTTTTAACTTCTTATCATTTTGGTGAAAAATTAAACTTAAAGACGTTGACATTGTTATTTTTTTGCGCTAGTATAGTCGCGCTTCAAATATTTTGGAAATGAAATTCACACCCCAACAATACGAACTGATTTGTAAAACCCGTGATGAAATCAGAGATATGAATGCCAAACAGCACGCATTATACGACAATCTAACAAAAGAATTAAATATAACTATTTACGCCGAAGATTGGCTGTTTGATTATATTTATAATGAGTATGGTTCGATAGACGATATAGAAGCGAGAATGTAATTGTTTCGTTTGTAAAACGTTATACCGTGTAACGTCTTACATAGAAAACTTTATTAATCACCAACCTAATCCGCAAACAATCATGATTGAAAAATCTATAGAACGTCTTCGCGCATACAATAAATGGCGTACCGGAGAAGATGACCGCACGATGGATGAAGTCGGAATCCAACCTAGCCAATTAACCGCAGATATTAAAACCGTCTGTGACGAACTCGAAAAACTAATTTCAATGTATGCAAGTCGTAATTAATACTTCTTATAGTAATTTCGCTATAAGTCCTGATGCCATATCACTTATTCAAAAAAAGATAAAAAACCCAAAAGCCAAGTCGCAAATAAATGCTTATGCTTTTGATAATGATAGAAGTAATCCTTTACTTGTAGAAGCGGTGCAAAAACTTGGTGCTAAAGCCAATGGTTTGTATACTATATTAAAGATTGTGGAAATACCAGATGATGTTGAATGGCGAGTCGATGCAATAAACGGAAAAGAAGTTATCCGTGAAAAACACCGTATGTGGTCGTAAATGAAGTTGCGAATATTGAAACGAGCGGTTGAAACCGCGCACGCTTTATGCCCTACCAACTGGAAGAATGTAAACAATTCTCATATAGCTTTTCTTATCAAAAAAAATAAGATAGTTAAAATTGGTTGGAATAGAAAAAGAACTCACCCCAAAATCGCGAAACATCCGTATCACGATGGATACGTTGGCACTCATGCGGAGTTAGATGTCATTCTCAAATCAGGGCTTGACAATCTCGACGATCACTCTATGATCGTTCTTAGAGTTGACAGGAAAGGCCGTTTAGCTAACAGCAAACCGTGTCCCGGCTGTTTGAGTTTAATTAAGTCATATAACGTCAATGAGGTTTTTTATTCAGACACTGAAGGTAATATTGAAAAATTATCAAATTAACCTTGACTATGTCTGAGCATAGATTATTATAAACGAAATGATTAAAGATTTATATATGAAGAATATTAATGACAAGATACTTGTTCAAAGTGACGATTTAAAGTTTGATGGAAAGAATATTATTATTCCATCTTATTATGCGAGTATTGTTTATGATTACCTCGATAACGTAAACATAGAAGACATGAATCTTAATGATGCGGATATGCATGATTATTTAGCATTTTGCAGTTTCTTTGAAGCTATAATAGATCACAAAGCTGATAAAGGAGGAAATTAATATGGGTATGTATAATAGTGTAGATTGTCAGTATCCACTGCCAATGCCAGAAGACCCAAAAGGTTATACTGGTTCGCATAGCTTTCAAACTAAAGATTTTGAATGCGCTTTAGATCTTTATATTATCGATAAAGATGGTCAATTGCTTATTGAACGTCGAGATACAGAATGGATAGAAGGAGATCCAAATGGCGAAGGCTTCCTAAGTAAAATGGGTCATTTAAAAACCATAAAGACTTGGCTTGAACCTTTGACCAATACTTGTACAATACAATTTTATGATTTTATTGATTCTAACAAGACTGATTATGATTACTTCATAACTTATGAAGCTGTATTTATTAATGGCAAAATATCTTCAGTAAAGATTATTAATTTCGAAGCGAATGACAACGCCAAAAGAAAAATCCGAGATATCGAATTTGCTAAGAAAAATAAAGAAAACTATCAATTTAGACAGACTTGGCAATACAACTATTTTGTAAAGCCGTATAATCGTGTTATTAGTTTTATATTTTTTAAAACCATTAAAGTTTTATCTTTCTTATCTACTACGCTTTATAAGATAGAAAGAAATATCAGAATATGAAAGAAGAAAAAGATTCGGTATTTCTTATTTGCAATTGTTTTAGTCATGGGCTTCTTGTAGAGAAGTTTGAAGGCGAAGAAGAAGTTTGTTTGAGTCTATTTGAAAGGGGAATGGATGGCAGAATCTTAAGATGGTCAGAAAGATTAAGATGGTGTTGGCAAATTCTTAGGTATGGAAAGCCTTGGTCTGATTTTATAATATTAAATACAGATAACCGAAAAAGATTAAAAGAATTCTTAGAAAATAAATGAATTATTTTATTTGTTCTTTTTTAGAAGTTAAAAACAGTTCGCGAGGTCTTGGCGTATTCGCTAAGACAGACGTATGTTCTGAAGTCATTATAGAGCATTCTCCTTTTAGCAGTTGTTGGGCTAGTAAATGGGAAGATACACCAGAAAATTTAAAAAAAATGGTATTTTCTTATCCACAAAATAGTAACAATTATGTTGTTGGATTAGGGTATACAGCTATTTACAATCATAGCGACAATAATAACGCTATATGGTTAACTTCTGATAATGGTATTTATATAAGAACAGTAAAGAAAATAAATGCTGGTGAAGAAGTGTTTATTCATTATGGAGATGATTATTGGTCAGGAGGATGGCCTAAATATTAATTATGAAATTCAAGAATTTCGAGGGTGTAGAATATACAGTTAATTATAATAAACCATTAGGAAGATATCATGCTTCCGGTTTATGTGATTCTCCCGATATAAAAGACCCTCAGATTCATGTTGATCCTAGGTTATTAACCCGCCGTCAACTTAATGTATTGATTGAAGAAGTATTTCATGCTCATCTATTTGATTTACCAGAAAGAAAAGCTAGAAAGTTTGCCGCCAATTTAGGAAAGCTTGTGTATAATAAGTTTATCGCAAAAAGTAAAGAATAATGTTTTATTTTTTCCCATTTACCTGTATGAAATGTACAAATAGAATATAAGTATGAAAAAATGTTTATACTGCAACGAATTTATCGACACTGACAACGACGACTATAAAAAAGTCGGTAAAAAGATAGTTTGCGTATTTTGCTACGAAGATTATGCAGATGAAATAGACAATAATCTTACAGATGATGATGAAGAGGAAGAAGATAATTGTCGCGAAAATGAATAAATAGTGTAATATATATTAGCGCAATATAAACTGTTTAAACTTTGATCTATTGATTAAAAAACAGCAAGACCCGAAGCGCATCAAGCTTGTGTTTGATATCGGGTCTTTTTTCGTTCCCACTCCTCACTTTTTTCAAAAAATCTTGCGTAAGCCGTTGACAACCTCTAAAAACCTGCTAAAGTCATCTCGTATGGAAAACCCATCAGCTAAAAAAGGTCGTGGTCGCCCCATTGGTGCAACCTCCACTATTGAAATCACGTTGGCCGAGCTTCTTGCGAAGCTTAACAACGATGTGAATGCCACTGTTACTGTTGGCCGTGTTTGGTATAGCAAGTACAGCAACGTTCCTACAGCGTCGGTTCAGGACGGTGATTCGATTCCTCAAGAAATTCTGAATCAGCTTGACGAAGAGCCTGTTGCAGAGTTTACTATCTCTCAGTAATGAATCACTTCACTGAACTTGTTGGACAAGAAGAAGTTAAACGCAAGCTTTCCTTTTATTTGGAAGCTCACGCTAAGACTGAACTTGTACCGTTTTTAAACTTCGTTGGTGCAAAAGGTTTAGGTAAGACCGCGTTTGTTCGCGAATTTGCTAAGAACATTTATAACACCACCGGAGTTAATAAGCCACTGCTTGAACTAAATAGTTCTAGTATTAAATCGGGGAATCAGTTTTTCGAACAAGTTTTTCTGCCCCACATTCAAGATCAAGAAATTATTTGTTTCTTTGATGAAGCTCATTGTTTGCCAAGAGATTTTAGTTATGCTTTGTTATCTATTCTTTCTACAGAGAAAGATCATGTAATAGAATATAATGGCGGCAAAAATAATTACATCTTCAATTTCAAGAAGCATCATTTTATATTCGCGACAACTGAATCAGATAAGCTATTTATTCCGTTGCGTGATCGATTGACGACGATTGAATTTGCAGATTATAATGCCAGTGAGTTGAGAGAGATATTTCAAAAGTCTTTGCCAAATATTAATTTTGATGAAGATGCTCTTTCAATGTTGTCCGAAACATCCAGAGGTAACGCACGGTCTTGCGTCCTCCGCGCTAAAGAGGTTAAGTTATATACAGACAGATACGAGATAACTAACTTTACAAAAGAAGACGCACAAAAGCTTTTCTTTATTCTTGGTATTTTGCCTTATGGTTTAAATAGAATTGAATGGCAGATATTAAATATCTTGCGTAAAGAAGGTAGTTGTACTCTTTCTATGCTCGCTGCAAAAACTGGTTTGTCAAGAACGGCGATTCAGCGCGATCATGAATTGTATTTAATTCGTAAAGGCTTTATTAGTATTGATAGTATTAGATATATTACTGCAAATGGATGTAAAGCTTTAGAAACTATAAAGAAATAGTGTAAGATATTCAAGCAAGCTTCGCAAGCATAGATGGCGATGCAGAGGTTTTGTAAACCTCAGAGCAGAGTTCAAGTCTCTGGCGAAGCTCCAATTTTTATGAAAAGAAGTTTGTATAAAGAAGAAATCCTCAGATTAAGATCTGAGGGCAAAACAGGAAATGAAATTTCTAAGCTTCTCAAATGTTCAAGAACATTAGTTTCTTATTACATAGATCTAGGTTATCAAAAAAGCCATCAAAATCGATCTAAGACTTTTAAAAAGACGAATAGATTTGCAAAGAAAGAAGAAATAAGAAATAAGTTTGGCGGCAAATGTCAAATTTGTTCTTATGATAAGTGTCAAAGCGTACTGAGTTTTCATCATCTTCCCGGTACAGATAAAAAGTTTACTATTTCAGATGCGATAGTAAGACATAGAAAATCAGATGAAGAATTAGTAAATGAGTTGAAAAAATGTATTTTGGTTTGTGCGAATTGTCACGGTGAGATTCATGCGGGGATCACAGAAATTCCAGAAGGTATCAAGAATCCCTTGACAATCAGTGAAAGTATGGTAAATTGATCGTGTTCTTTGGATGCAGCAGGTAGTTGAAGGTAGTTTGAAGTTTCTGCTAAGTCCGCTTGACAATTGAAGAAAGTATGATAGATTGTCAATGTTCTTTAAATGCGCTCAAAGCCACAGTAGACCGGCATCGGACTTTTAATCCGATTTGGTGAGGTTGCAACTACCTCTGAGCGCACCATTTTTTCAGTTCTTTTAAAATTTAATATGTAGTAGTTTCTGTGGGCCATTAGCACAATTGGTTAGTGCAACGAACTCATAATTCGTAGGTTGAAGGATCGTACCCTTCATGGCCCACAGAGACTATTATATATTTTTTATTAGCCCCGTAGCTTAACATCAAAAGCGTTCTCTTTATAAGGGATTGATTGTGAGCGAAAATCTCACCGGGGCTACCAAAATTTTAATTTGTTCTTTTACATCTCTCATCAAAATGCAATTCAGCATGGCAGTTACGGCAAACTAATATGCATTTATCTAATTCGGCTTTCACAACTTCTAATGAAGAGTTTTTACGTTTTGATATGCTGAAGTCTTTTTTACTTGGATTAAGATGATGAAAGTCTAAAGCTCCATCATATTTATTATAACCACATTTTACGCATTTACCTCCTTTATATTGTACCGCTTGCTTTTTAAGTCTTTGTTGAATTGCAATAGTATTTTTATTAGAACAGGCTTTGCACCAAGCATGAGCGTATTTATCTTCTTTAATATAAAACTCTTTAAGAAGTTCTTTCTTTTGTTGGCATTTTGGACATATCTTGTATTCAATACCATCTTTAATAATCTTTTCTTTTGTGGCAAAACCTTGAGAAAAAGATTTATTAGTAGTTTTTAAATTGAATTTCTTAAGCCAGTGCCTAACATTAGTTTGACTTTTGTTTGTTGATTTTGCGATTTGATGAGTGGAAAGACCTTGACTAACGTAGGTCTCTAGTATAGATTTATTCATAGTTCAGTTCTTGTTACGTCTTATTATAAGACTTGAACTAGTTCTTTCAATAAAATTTTAGCGGTCCATTGGTCTAGTGGTTATGACGCTGCCCTTTCACGGCGGAAACGAGAATTCGATTTTCTCATGGACTACCAAATTTTTCCCCTTGACAGGGGCCACAGTTTCTAGTAGATTGTGCGTGTTCTTTAAATTTCGGCGCGATGATGTAATTGCTAGCCATAGCGGACTTAAAATCCGCTGGTCGAAAGACCGTGAGGGTTGGAGTCCCTCTCGCGCCACCACTTTTGCAGCAATGAGGGCAGTCGTCACTAAGACGTAGTTTGAGGTTACGGTAATTGATCCCGTAACATTAGGCAACTGAGCGACCTGATCTGCGAAAAAACATACAGTGCGCCCAAGTGATAATGTTTCTAGTCGCTTTACACTGTGAAAAAAATGGGTATTAATTTTGACCATTAGTATAATAGAATTATAGTACGCTACAAGACAGTAGTGGAGACTGAAATTGAACGAGTTAGACATTTGGAAAAAAAGTACATATATGTTCGAAAATAAATGTATTGATTTTCCATAATATATGGAACAATAGTGAAATCCTCGTATATTCGCAAGTCATGGTCATTTAATTTTTATCTCATTAGAAGGACAAGGGACTTCATGCCCCGTTCTGTAAAAAGACTTACTTCTAGTGGGATTTTAATTTTTTTTTGAAAAGCTGTTGACTTTGCCACTGAAAACCTATAGGATATATCCACGATGAAAATTATCTCTCAAGACCGAGTACTCAAATTGAGCAATACCGACATCACAAAGCGGGAATATGATGCAATTGTTATTGAAGTTGAAGATCGTATAAATTATATTTGGGAAAATCTGTTGAAGATTTCTAATCGTTCATTTGTATGGTATGTATTTAGAGGTGATGTCAATTGTATTAATTCCAGAACCGACAATGAGAAGCTTTGGTTTGAAGGTGAATATTCAAGCAGTGTAATTGACGGAGATTTTCAAAGTGGATTTCCTACACGATTTATCTGGACTAAGGATGAAGTTTGGCAAAAAGAGGTTTTGAACCATATTATCATTCCTCAGTATTAAAACAATTTTTAAAACTATTGACAATACTATAATAGAGTATAAGATAGTTGTAGATTTTAGTGTTCCTATAGCCGAGTAGAGTTTCTACCTCTTTAATCGTAAATGGAGCTGAAAATAAAGGTTCGAGTCCTTTTAGGAACGCCAATTTAACTCTAGGGTATTTCAACTGGTAGAAAAATGAACTGTTAATTCATTAGTTGGAAGTTCGAATCTTCCCCCTAGAGCCATTTTTTATTTGGCGTGGTATGCCGCTAAGGAGACGGTCCTGACTGTAAATCAGGTGCTACAAAGCTCGATAGGTTCAATACCTATACACGCCACCATTTTCAATACATCTTAAACCCACTCAAGTCTACTTCATTAACTTTATATCCACTACTTAATGAGGCTATTGTATTATTTACTTCATTTATATAACTAGGAATATTTGTGCCTAAACCAGCCATAGCTCCGAATGTCATATACCAAGCACCAATTAATACCACCTCATTATTAATAATAGTAGAAACAATATTGCCACTGTCGCCGCCAATAACTGGTTCAAAATATTGCGCTCTATTATTATCTTTTGGTATATTTATTAATGTATTTGTTGATCCATAAGTAATATTAATTAAACCATGTTCGCCAATCAAAGCTTTTCTTTCTTGATCAGAATATAATAAAGGAAAGTTACTTTGTTTGTCGAAGTATTTAATATAATTAGCTGGCAATACACTATATATTTTTAGTGAAGCATCGACTTCTCTATCAAGTTCACCAATTAATATGTCGGTATTTGCTACTCGCTTTGTTTTCATGACATTATAAACAAGTGATACATCTTTATTGTTAATAAAGAAAATCATGAATGGCGATTGCGAATAAGGCACATGATTCGCCAACAAAACGTGCTTCTTAGTTATAAGTGTTCCGCCGCCAACTCCACCAAGAGGAACTACCGCAGCGGCATAACCAGTTAAATCTAAATCTTTTGCCCAACAATTAGTATTTCTAGGCCAATTATAAGGATTAGCATAAGGTGTTAATATATTCTTTTCTTTCTTTTCTTTAATTAAATTATCGAAGGTAGAAGAGATGTGAGAAAATAAATCTAATTTTGTTTGAACGGGAGTAACGCTAGAATTTGTGATTGTAATTTTTGTTTTTGGCGCATCATTTAAAGCTTCGTTCTTAGCTTCTGCGATTATTTTTTGAATTAAAATCGTGTGATCTGCGACGAGTTGTTCTAAGGTTGTCATACATATTTTCTTACAC
>Ga0209296_1001942_pt1 | contig 15141 bp, 19 predicted proteins | sample S_130206_EF_Meta_FD_187319 | JGI IMG/M metagenome (GOLD analysis project Ga0209296, IMG submission 187319) | Freshwater microbial communities from Lake Simoncouche, Canada to study carbon cycling - S_130206_EF_MetaG (SPAdes) (version 2) | ecosystem: Environmental > Aquatic > Freshwater > Lake ...
CGAACGTTTTTGACCCACCCTACCCCAGATTGAAGGTTGACAACCAAGTTGACAACCAAGTTGACAACCAAGTTGACAACCAAGTTGACAACCAAGTTGACAACCATTTAAATGGACTTATGTAGGTACAGGTATAGTGATAAATGGCTACATGGTTTGTGACTCGCCAGGTCTCATTTCGTGTACGTGTAGATGGAAAGAGCGTTCAGGAGAAGGTTGATATCGCTGATCCCGCTAAAAGCCTTAAAGACCTGGAAGATAAGGTTGGGATTGTATGCCCAGACGATAGACGCAAGGAGTTGTTTGATGGGCTTCAGGAGGGCGGAGTGCATTGGCTGGAGTCAGTCCATGTTCCCGATTGGTACAACACTGCTGGCAAAGAAGATGTTGCGAATGCCCTTCGATGGGGTTATGAAATGGTTGTTGCTCAACGCGGTCTTGGCGAGACCAAGATTCATGAACAGGCAAACCTTACGTGGAAGAAGGAGGCAGATAAGATTCGCATCGAGCTTGAGCAAACGAAAAAGGATGCCGAACTACGTATCGTACAAGTAAAGAAGGAGGTAGAAAGTCAGCTGATCATAAAGGAGAAGGAGGCTCAGTCGTGGCAGCAGGCAGCCCTAGCTAATCTCAATGCGTCTGGCATAGAGTCCAAGATGGAGAAACTGAAGAAGGAAATGTTAGAGGATCATGCGGTTGTGCTAGCATCGGTTGAGCGTGAACGTATTACATTGAAGGAACAGATTGAGCAACTTCATATACAGAACGCCAAACTCGAACAGACACGCGAAGTTCTTCAGACAAAGATTGATCAAAAGTCTACGTACGATGCACTGATGAACAAGAGTGTTCATAAGGGTAGTGAAGGTGAGAACCTCGTAGATAGTTGGCTCAGAACGGCGTTCTGTGGTGCGGAAATAATGGATGTCTCCAACGAGGCAGATCGTATGGACCATCACGTGACCTGGAACGACATCAGGTTTATGGTGGATACGAAGAATCATGGACCAGGTAAGTCTCTTCACAGTATTAAAGATGTGAAGAAGTTCCACGACAACCTCCAGGCAGATTCCGATATTCAAATCGGCATCCTCCTCTGTACGAATGTCCACGTTCCGAACCACAATCGATTCTGGGTCGAGACAGAGTTTGTGAACGAGAAGTTGATCATATATATGAACAAGGTATCTGAGAATCCAATCGAGAGACTTCAGCTTGTGGCAAGCACTCTTATTCGCCCATTTAACGAGTACCTCGTACGTCAGCGTGGACTGCGAGAATTGGCAGCAGGTGACGAACTCAAAGTCTGGAACGACAGTGCACGGGAGGTGCTTACGCGGGGATGGGCGATGATTCTACGTCTGGTGGCACAGTGGACTACTACGCAGAATGCAGTAAATTCATCGATGAATGCGTTTCATACCGACATCACTGCTATGGCAGATGAGATGTGTGGAGACTTGAATTCACTGGCAATCGCGGTAGAGATACCTAAAGGACCTGCCAAGAAGGGTAGGGGTAAGAAATGTTGACACCTACGAAAAGTGGATCGAAAACGCATCGGTTCCCGCAAACTTTTTTACAAGAAGCACTCGTTGAATAATTCGACACAGAGAGTTCCAACATTGAAAAACTGTGAGGTTCTTCTGTTTTATGGGTTTTGTGTTTACTCAGAGTCGCTGTCCATCGCGAAGCGATTGCGGCGGACCTGGGCAGGACGCTGCTTGTTGTGGACCTTGGGGGCAACCTCGGCCCAGACCTGTGCAAGCTGGACCGCGTTGAGGGTCGTCTTGCGTACGAATTCGTCGCGGAGGCTATTGATGTGGCTCCAGGAGCGGATGAGGGGAAGGATGTCGCGGCCGACTGCCTTGTACTCGGCGATCTGGGCACGGCGGAGGGCGGAGTAGGTGTGCTCATCCATGGTGACGAGCTTATTGGTCTCAGCCTGCTCGGCCTCCCACATGAGGTCACCCCAGTTGGGGCCGCGGTGGGACCAGCGGGACTCGCGGTGGCGGCTGCGGCGGGACAGGCTCCACTTGGCGACGAAGCGGGCGAGGATGTCGATGGTCTGGTCGACCTTGGCAGCCTTGGCCTTGCGGTCGGCGATGGTGGTGCCCTTAGGCACCCACTTGTCGCAGACGTTCATGCTGCGGACGTGCTTGTCAAAGACAAAGCCAGCTGCACGCATGCGGACGGAGAAAGGGATCGGGTTAAACATTCTGATCGGGAATGCCTCAACGGTTGCTATGCGGTTGTTGTAGGACTTACTTCAGGTCTTTTTGTGATTTCGATGAATTCGTTTTCAGAAATGTGGATTCATGATGGGCCAGGTCCATAATGTAAAAATTGGGGGTTGACCTGTTGTAGCTGTGTCTAGCTAAGCCTGGGCGGCCTTCTTTGCGGCGAGGGTCGCCTCACGCTTGGCCTTCATGGCGGCCTTGGCTTCGTCGGACATAGGGCCGCGGGGCTTGCGTTCCTTGACCGGTGCACCGGGGGCCTCGGGCTCGGGCTTGTCCTCGGACTTGGGGGAGGCGGGTGCGGCCTTGGCGGCGATGGTGGCCGCCCGCTTGGCCTTCATGGCGGCCTTGGCTTCGTCGCTCATGGGTGCACGCTTCTTGCGTTGCTTAGAGTCGGTCGAGCCGTCAGACTCGGTGTCCGCGGCTGTGGGCACGCGGATGACTCCGGTGACCTGAGTGTTCTCCTCCTTCTCTGCGGGGAAGAGGATGTCCAGGAGGGCCTTGGAGAGGTCCTCGGGCTTGGTGTAGCGGTTGTCGGCTGCTGAGCCAGATTCGTCATAGATGTGTGCGATCGCGTCCTTGATCTGCTGCTTGAGGAGGTTGTTGAGAGACATTCTGTAGTAGTTGAGTAGTTGATTGTTAGGCTGGCGGGGGTGTCATTGGTAGTTCGTGATGGCAAACAATTCGTTTTTAGAAATCTAGATTGGTGAGTGAATGTAAAAATTTGGTGGGTTGTAAAGCGATTAGTTCACAAGTGTGTTGATCCAGAAGCAGTAACGCTGGATCATCTTGATGTCAACTCCCTTTTGGAATGGGCCTGCGAAGTTGCAGTGAAATCCACGCCACATGTTTCCTGCACCTTTGAGTGCAGCGTCTCCGCCTAGTAGAGTGCGGATCTGTTCGAATGTGATCTGTGTGGAGAAGATCTTGATACCCGAGAGATGAATCTCGTATTTATTGTACTTTTGGTACTCGAGAGAGTATGTATCCATGTCAAGGAATGGATGTTCAATGCATGGCGTTTTTGCATCTGGGGCGTTGTCGACAACTGCAATGCCGAAAATTGACTTCGCATCGAGATCGGTTAGAACTACGAGAGTTCCGACTGTCACCTTCGCACGGTGTGCCGAACCCAGATACTTCATCGGACTGGACAGAAACTGTGCACGGGTCTTCTCATTGAAGTAGGACATTACGACAGGGGCGTTCATTTTTACCTCTACTGTTGCTATGCGGTTGTAGTAGGACTTGCATTGAGTCTTTTTGTGATGGCAAACAATTCGTTTTCTGGAAAATCTGGGTTTCGTCATATGTAAAAATTGTGGGACTTGGAGAGTTGTGTCCCGGCTCTGTTGGTGGCGGTTAAGCGTCGTCGTCGTCGTCAAGATTCTCGTCAGCAGGGATCTGTGCAAATGAGTCAGGGACTAGTAGACGTCGGACACCATTCTGCCACCTGGAGCGGTTCCAACTGCGGGCCAAACTCAGATCGCGGTGGACGATCTCGAGCAGCAGCCCGGGCTGCTCACGCTGGGCAACCATGAAGTCCACCCAGCGGTTTACTAGGGAATTCCGATCGGGGATCGCGGGTGCCAACATCGCAGCCAGTCGGCGGAAATTCATCGGATCCTCCTGGACCATGATGCTAAAGGCAATGTATCCGGTAAAATTGCCAATGTCATAATAGGTTGACTGCAGAGCCTTGGTTGTGACCGGTACACGCTCAGCCATCTCGCGGTAGACGCGGAGTAGGATGTTCAGACGGGCAATGACAGCATGCTCGTCAAAATCGCGGTGGAGGACAACAACTGCGTCATCCCACTTAGCAGAGATGTGTTCGATCCCGAATGCGAAGCCGGCACACACTGCAAATGCCTTGGTCATATCTGCACCACGGCGAGCTTGTGCTGAGGGGTGAACGCCCCAGTAGGGGGCGAATGAATCATGGAGGCCCTGACCGGGTGTCAGTAACGTCCTCGTTGCGAATGTCACAATCGGCGAGGTTGCCGACAGCGAGAAGATCCTCTCTCCGAACGTCAATGGCTTGCCATTCTGGGTGTCATTGAAGATCTCGCGAGCCTCCTGATCGGTGGCTCCAGAGTAGGTGATTACGATGACATCGTATGTGGACCAACGCTCACGTTCCACATCCGTGAGGTCAGTAAAGAATCGTCCATCTGTTGTGTTGAACTGATTCTCGGTGTAGCGGGCTGCCGTCTCTAGGCGTTGGCGACCGTCTTCGAGGGTCTGGCTACCATCCTCCTTCTCACGGATTAATATGGATGGGATGGGTTTGGGGCGACGAATGCAGAGAGCGAGAGTCTGCTGCTGCCGGATCGACCAGCAGAAATCACGCTGGTGTTCGGGAATGGCAAGGCGGCCGGTGCGGAGGCGGGTGACGAGGACTGCAAGCTTGATGACCGATGCAATGTAGGTGATAGGCATTTTGTAGAATTATAGTAGGCTGGCAGGGGTACTTCAGGTCTTTTCGTGATGGCAAATAATTCGTTTTCAGATGTAAAAATTGTTTGGGGTGAGTTATGCTTACTCAAGTGCCTCAAGCCATGGGGCTTGTTCAGAGGCGGATAGGCCCAACTCTGTCATCGCGGCACGGGCTTGGGACAGCTTGCCTGTCACAGGGATATCCATCGCTGCGATGGCTGCGATCTTGGCCTGAAGAACCTCGCCTAAGGAGACGGGTGGCTTGAAGTTGTCGTCAAAGCCGACCATGACGTTGACCAGGCGAGAAATGTGGCCCTCGGTGCATAGGCCGACAGACTCAGACATCTCTTCCCAGAGGCGGGTGATCAGCTCGCCTCTGACCGCATGTGGCTGCTTGTCGATGAGTGCCCAGAGACCTTCTAGGAGGCGGCCGTAGAGACGATCACCTGGCTCTCGGATGGCCGACCGCGAATACCAGTCGTTGACGTCATTCATGACATACATGACGTCCCTGAGGGTGCCTGCCCGGCAAGAGAAGACTCTCAGGATGCGAAGACCGACCTGACGGCCATCTGTTGGCGTTGCGAGAAGACGCTCTTCACCTTCCTTCGTCTGGCGGGTGACCGCAGCCGTATGGACGTTCTGGCGGTCTTCGGCCAGGCGTTGGAGATCAGGGACAATCGCTGCTACCGCCATGCGGTGAAGGATGTCGACATGCCTGGCAGGCTGCTGACGCTGCTCGACGAGCAGTCCCCATCTCGCATCTTGTTGGACACGGCGTTCGCGGGCATCGAGATCACGTCGGGCTACATGCCTTCTACAGAGTCGTTCACCGTCTACTGCATTGTGGGTACACCAGTGGTAAGGGTTGGTCATATAGTGTTCGCACCCACCTGGGCGAACGGGTCCGAGTGCGAGGGCTATGCGTGTATGAACGCCGCAGTGATCGCGTCCGAGGCAGTCTACCGGGCAGGGGCGGTGGTTGTTAGCTTGGATAAAGTTGCAGATAGGCATTGTGTATAGTGTAGAAGGGGCTCAACCAATTTTCGTGCGTAGGAGCTTTTCGTTTTTAGAGATCTCAGATCGTAGGGCGACAAGGTCATCGTAGCGTCCCCCACCATGCGAACAGAGGTAGCCGGGTAGCCGGTCGAGGATGCGGTCGTGGTCAGGACTGTTCCTTGTTACATCCGCAATTCCTGCGAAGAACTGACTTACTGTCATGTAGACAGGGTCATCTCGGGTGATGTAGGCGAAGGCAGGGACGCGAAGGGCGGCAGCGACAGAGTGGGTCATTTCGTAGGGGACGACAGATTCGATGGCAGCAGAGACGGCGGAGATACGCATAGGAGAAGACATCTTGGACACTATGCTCCTACCTTGACTCTGAGAAATCCATTTTTTGAAAACGAATCCTCTTCCCCTCAGCCAAAAAGAGTTCAGCTAAAATGAGTATCAACATCGACAACGCAGTATCAGATGCACTCGACCGTCTTCACAACCTTATCCGCGGAGCTGCCTCCGCACGGACAGAGAACACCCCGGAGAATGAACCTCGCTGGATCGTCAACTTCAAGGGTATGTTCAATGAGATTCTTGATGTGGAGATCATCATCCGCGACAACGCGATCGTGATGTCCGTCCTAAACAGCACCTACGATTCTAAGGACACGGGGAAGATCATGGGTGTCTTTATGGAGCTTCTTAACATCGAGTAAGCTTATCGGCTTCAACCTTGATCAAAACAACCTTCGCAGGTTCATAGATCTTACACTCGTGGACTTCGGGCATGCGACACTTAGAACAGAAGACAGCAGGACAGTGGCAGGTGAATGGTAGATGTGTCCTCTTTTTACAATGAGAGCACTTGATGAGAGGCATTGAACTGATTTGGTTTGCTGTCAGACTTTTCGTTTCCTAGAAGCAATGAAGATCCGGTACGTCGCACGTGTGGATCCGGATGTACGGTATCCACAAGAGGAGTTCGCAGAGTTACTTCAAATTTACTTAGCTGATCCAGATGGGTGGGAGGCACATGGGTATACGTTCGAACTCGTAAAGAGCCATCCGGATGTCATTATTCGCTTATCCTCTCCCGCTACGATTGCGGACATCTGTGGACTCCCGAACAACCTGTCCTGTGCAGAAGTTGGAGGTCGCCATATGTATCTCAACGCGATGAGGTGGGTCCATGGGTCACAGAAGAGTGGACAGGATCTAGCTGGTTATCGTCAATACGTTGTTTCGCATGAGATGGGACATATCCTAGGTCACGAACACGTGAAGTGCCCGGGTCCTGGACATCCCGCCCCGATTATGATGCAGCAGACGTTGGGAATTGATGAATGCACAGCGAACACCCGGATAACAAAAGCCGACGTAGAATAAATGGGCGGTGGACTCTTCGGCACCCCTCTCTACTTGAATGAAAAATGCATCGTCTTTGCGTTGTTCATTCTTTTTGTCTTCTGGATGCCTCATCCGAAGGCGTGGGAACATGAAGCAGTGCTTGCGTTTGTTCTCGCAATGACTGCTTATGTGTTGATGGCGTGGTATGATTACATTTACGACTGTAATGACAAGTTGGGTCCTACGCTGTTAGGCGGATTGATCGGATGGGCGAAGCCATATGGAGGTGTGCCTCCTGGGACCGATGAACTGCCCATCAAGTATAAGAAGATCGTTGGCATATTCGATACCGTGGTATTAGTTCTGCTTCTGGGTCTATTGGTGGTTCCTTATACGAGGCGTAGTTAAGCGAGTTCCTTTTCCCATACGATGGATTGTAAAAACTTGTAACCGATTCTCGAAAGAATATCTTGAAGAACATCATCTGTGAAATACTCACATGGCTGTTTTGCAAGGAACTCCGTGTCCAATTCCAATCTTCTACGCTTAAGTTCAGCATAATCATCTGCGTGATCTCTGGGATGAAACCCAAAATACTTCTCGTACCATGTGTGTCCGTATTTTAGAAAATACATCAGTCCTAATCTGACTTTACTATTCCCGCATCTTATTCGCGACTTATCCGACAACTGAACTTTGGTTGCACCTTGTTGTTTCAAAAGTTCTAGTGCAAAGTCAATCATATCACGAGTCATTTGTGGAGTCGCACAATCGGGATCATATTCTACTAAATCAAGTACGGCTTCTTTGCTTTGTTCTTCAATAACCATAGATATGCATGGTTTCATGGGATTCCAAAGTAAGATTCGTTTATCCAGACCTTCGTCTACCATTTCAACTTTATACGGTCCAACCCGATGTGATTCTGTGTACCCACCGCCTCTATATCTTGACCAACGATCGTCCATTCCCATTTCAATCAGCGAGTTGTACATAGACGAATGGCAATGTCTAGCCATTTAATCAATTAGGATACTTTCTATATAAACGGACAGCATTGTACTCGCCGTGATTTAATTGGAGTACGCCAGGCCACCCATGCCGCTCATGACGCGGAAGATGTTGTAGTTCACGGCATACATGCGGAACAGGTACGGGTAGTTCTTGGACGGGAACGAGCCAGCGGCAAGCGACTTACCGTCGATACCGACAATCGAGTCGAAGACCAGCGTCGTCGTGTCGATGCGGGAGAAGTTACAGCTACCAGACGGCTGGTGCTCCTCGGGGGCAAGTGCAAACGAGTAGACGTTGATCGGGTTGATCGACCGGGTGTATCCATATACTGATGGAACGTTATTCACGAGACCGATCGCCTCGGGGTTCGTCGTAAGGAAACCGGTGTTGATGCCAGACACAATCGGGTTGAGGAACGGGTCCGTTGACGTATTATTGTTCGGGTCATACATTGCATAGAAGACAACCCCTGATGTGTTTGTAACGCCAGATGTAGTACTCGTAGAATACGTAGCACCGCTTGTATTCGCAGTTCCACTCGCGAGGGCATTGATAGTTGCACCGATCGGAAACCCAGGCACACCCGCACCGGTCGACGTAACAACCGCCGAGATGATCGTCATAACGTTGCCTGTGACAATGGAACCGGTCGCTGTATTCGCAGAGAGCGTGATCACACCTACAGTCGAAACACTGCCACTAAACACCGCATAGACAGCACCGGCGGTGCTACCCGTCACCGTGTTGGCGGTCAGAGACGTGTACGCGTGCTGCTCGAACGCACCGCCCGAGTGGTGCTGGTACGGCTGGACCTTCCAGAAGTAATCACCATACCTCTCATCGAAGCGGTCCTGACCGTTGAGCTGGAGGCGGCAGCGGTTAGCGATATCATCGTAGGCGAACGGCTGGGTGTTCACGGCTCCGAGGGCCGTCAGCGTCACAGCAGAGCAGTCGAGCTTGCGGGCATCCTGGTAGACCCACACCAGCTCCTTCACCGGGTGGTTCAGCGTCAGGTCCAGGCGAACCGTCTGGGAGGTCACAGACTGCTGGAGACCATACTGGAGCTGGTCGATCAGGTACTCGTGCGTCTGCTGGGCGAAGCGGCGACGCTCGTCCGTATCGAGGTAGATGTAATCCACGTAGACCGCCGCATCCTTGAAGCGGGGAAGGGCAGCGGCCGCACCGGCAAGTCCACCGTAGGAACCCCAGCCAGTGCTCTGAACAAGGTCAGTCGCCTGGCGGAAGGTGAAGTTCAGGCGGACCTCGTGGTACTGCAGGGCAATGAGCGGCAGGGCCAGACCCGGGTTGCGGCAGAACCAGAAGGACAGCGGGATGTAGAGAACCGTCGGGCGGCCGTTGCAGCCAGCCGGGGTCGACGTCGCTCCCTCGACGTTCGTGCCGAGCATCTGATCCAGACGGACCGACTGGTCGTAGCCGGATGTAAGAGACTCCCAGAGGTACATCCACTCACCGTAGTGACGATCCATCACCTGGCCACCGATCTCGATCTCGACCTGCTGGATGAGGAGGTAACCGAGGCGACGACGTCCGCCCGCAGTCCAGAGAACATCAGCCGGTGCACTCGTAGCAGTGGCACGCGTATCAGGCAGCGTGACCTCGAGGTAGGTACGGAACATGAGGTCGGCATTCCGGTTGACGACCACGACAGACCGCTGACCGTACGTCGGTGCACCCGTGAAGTTCACACGCATGGCCTCCATGGCGAAGTTCGTGTGACGCTTGTACATCACCTTCCAGAATGTGATGTGAGGGTTTCCGGTGATATAAGCATCTTGGGCACCATAGGCGACAAGTTGAAGAAGACCTCCACCCATTGTGTTTATCTTTTGCGAGGATATATTCTTCTGCGATTGAACAATGAGGGAACCGCAGGTCGAGCGGTTTTGTAGGTGTATCAAGAAGGTCAAAAAGACCTTCCGGAAAGAAGGACCTGCGATTGCTATCTGTACCAAATCGATCTTACAGAAGAAGCGGAGGACCCTGCGTAAGATACGGTGCCGCGATCACCTCCTTGTGACCCAGCCCATGAAGGGCGGTGAGATGATTGCGATGGGGGCAGATACACCCGTGTTCTACGATACCCGGTTCAAAGATTCGTCGTTTCCGGATCCTAGTGATGTTGAGAGTTTACTGCTTGAATATCCCACCCTAGCAAACCCATCTGACGATACGTGGTTGGTTGATATGCTCAAAAAGTATCGCCCCGTAGTTCGTTTAGTACCCGATGAGGGTGAGGAACTGCCTATACATACAACCATTAAGGAGTGGCTTGAGCCAAGCACGGGTCCGTATCTTGATAGCTACGTGAAGATGCATACAAATGTATACGTGGAGGATGGACTTTACCTTGTAGACATTCCAAGCACATACAAAAGCGTACCCGCAGGAAATTTGAAGGACAAACTTGGTTTAGCCACGAAGAATGGTCGGGATGAAACATGGCATGGTTTACTCACGCGGCATCAAAAGGCAGATATTTCCAGGTTAGAACCCCAACAGAAAGTCTCCTCAATGAAGGACATCTTGAAAACACTGCTTCATATAGACGGGAGATTCGTTCATTACGACCTCCACATGGGAAATGCTGCGATCATGGATGACGGAACTGTGGTCATTCATGACTTCGGGCGTTCCAAGATACGAGATTTTCTACAGAAACACACTGATTACGGCGTGAGTTATCCCAAGAACTATAACGAACGCATTTTTCGGGCCGATAGCATCCATGACATTGCGGATGACAGTGAGTATAGTATGAAGTATGGACAGTTCTTCTACATTGCTAGATATTTCGTAAAGGAGAAGGGTGCTATAGAAGCCAAAGGATTCAAGTCCTGGCTCGATGCGAGTAGTTATGACCGAGCCCATCCAGAGAAGAACCTGATTAAGGATAGGAATCCACGTGTGATACCAGAAGACGGCAGAGTTAATCTCTATGAAGTCAAGGAGGATCTTGAGTATGATGAAGTGACGAAGATAGAGACAATTGTGCGTTGGAGTGCTGAACACGGACCCTACTACATGGAACCGAAGTATGAAACGCGATATCATCAAATCGCCAGAATCTTCGATATCCTCTCTGTTCTCAAACCTCTACATGACTACATGGGTACGCAGTTCACCGAAGCATCGCGGGCCGCAAGGGATCTACTTATGGCTATTCATTCTACCCCTCCTACGGCTTCGGCTGAACGGGTCCGTGAAATTCTCGTTACCCACAAGTTGGTGGACACTAGTACAATGGAAGCCGACAATGCAGAAGCTGACGCATATTGGAAGTCAGTCAACCCTGCCCGAAATGGTAAAATGAAAGGGCCCGCCCCTACGGAACCTGAACCTACAATGCCAGTGCAAGTTGCAGGGGCTGTCGTGGATGAATGGGACTCGGAGTATGGTGGACCAAAAACACTAGAAGCAGAATCTGCCTTAAAAAGGAGGATGACAGACGAACAACTGAAGAAGGAGGCAGCTGAACCAGTGCCGGACTTCAAGGGACATCCTGAAATGGCGGATATCGTAGCGGCTACAAAGAAGGAACCTGTAAAGGTGGCTGGACGTCGTTCCTTCAAGAAGAAGCTACCCCGACTGCTGTGAGTGCCTGTTGGCACGCCATCTGTTCTGCCTTCTTCCGCGTAGTCCCTGTACCGACTCCGTAGACCTTGCCCGCCACCATCACAGCTACAACAATCTCGTTCTTTTTCGGGTCATTCGATCGCATCTCGTACTCCGGGGTGCATTTGAACTCGCGTTGACAATACTTCTGAAACAGGTCCTTGAAATTAGTCGTAGATGCGACGATTTCATCGATATCAAGATAGGTCTCCATTACAGTGGTCACGAATGGGTACACGACGTTAAACCGGTTACCGCAGTCTGTCCACAAAGCCCCCAGAAAGGCTTCGAAGATGTCACCCAGCTTCTTGGTGTTTGAACGCCCAGCAATCGCAACCGAATCCTCATTATGGCGAGAGATGACATAGAACTTATTCAACCCTAACTCCTTTGACAGCCCCCCGATACGGTCATTATTGACGAGCTCCTTACGGGCGTCCGTCAAGAATCCCTGCTTCTTCTCGGGGAACTTCTTGCGTAGATACGTCGCGATACAGGCACCGAGGACTGCATCACCTTCAAATTCCAAACATTCGTAGCTTTCGTCTTGGAGTGGCATCGTGCCTGGGGGACAGGGGGCAAGGACGGCGGGTTCACCGTCAGGCGTGGTGTATTCAGAGCGTCGAACATATGTGGTGTGAACCATCGCGGTCTGAAATACCTTCCTGTTAGATACGCGGTAATGAGGGAGTCCGTGACGGCGTAGAATGCGGTGGATATCATCTTCGGTAAATGTTCGATTTGAGGCATTGTAGGGTGAGTACATGAGATCTCTTCTCCTTCATCGGGTAAATTCGTTTTTGTCCGCCCATAACAATGAAGACGCGTCGGGCCGGGTTCTTAGGGATCAAGAAGGCGGTAAAGTCTGTGTTTCAGACGAAGAAGCAGAACGCCCGTATGTATAAGTTATCACGCAAGCGTCAGCTCAAGCGGTTGCAGAAGCAGGCTGAGGAAAGTCGTCGTAAGCACACGGTCAGAATCGCAGAACAGAAAGAGGCCATCGAAAACGCGGCGTATGGAGGGCGTTAAGTTTCCGTGAGAGACAACAATGGGACAGGCCCAGTCGTTTGCGTATAATGTCGTTCGAACTCCGCAAACAGCACCGCCAGTTGAGACCTGTATTGTAAATGTAGCAGACTGTAGATATGAGAGTCCGAAGCGAAAAGACGTAGCCGTCGGCTTCGTATTCTTCAACCCGTCAAAGTCGAAGCGAATGGTGATGAACTATCTCTACACAATTGAGAAGCTCAAGTTCGCGAAGATTCCCTTCTACACGATTGAGCTTGTCTTCGGTGAGCCAGAGATCGAGCATGCGTTTCATGTGCGTGGATCAAGCGTGTTGTTTCACAAGGAGCGACTCTGTACCCTGCTTGAGAAGCGTATTCCCTGCTGGTTCAAGAAGATCCTGTTCCTCGATGCGGACATTATCTTCGGGAATCCAAAGTGGTATGAGGAGATCTCGCGGTTGCTCGACAGCTATCAGATCGTTCAGCCGTTCTCAACCTGTGTCTGGTTGGACATTGAATACACTCGCGTTACACAGTCACGGGTATCTGTTGTCTACATGGACCGGGCGAAGGTCTACAATCCAACCTATCACCCTGGGTTTGGGTGGGCATTCCAACGCAAGTGGTTCAAGGACGTTGGCTTCTACAGCTATGGGATTACGGGAAGTGGCGATACGTTATCTGCAGCTGCGTGGTTAGGTGTTAAGTTCTCCCCTACCTACCTCCGTCCAGCATTCCAGAAGAGCTACGAAGAGTACTCGCAGATGATCGCACCGAAGGTCTCGTGTGCAACGGGGACTGTGTATCACCTGTGGCACGGAACTGCGAAGAACCGCAAGTATGTCGACCGGCATCGCATCCTGGATGGGATTCGCGATGTGCGATCCATCTTAGAAGCGAATAAGGATGGTGTGTGGGAATTGACCGACAAGGCTGTCGAGGCGAAGATGCGGGAATACTTCGACTCTCGTGAAGACGATGGCGTTTAAAGATTTTCTTCGTCCATTACATACGATTGATGCGAAAAGGTTATCACACTCTCGCCCTTCAAGTTGTTCAGCTCCAACAGTCTCTCTCCTGTGCAGTTACTCGAATTCAAAGAGGCTTCATGCCACTACAAAATGTCAAAACTGCACAGAAAGACCTGGATGACTTGAAGAGGTTGCTTCTTCTCATTGAAAAAGAAGAGGTGGCTTACGAGACAGCCGTACCTAAGAAATAATGGAGGTAGCAGCGGGATTGAGTGTCGCATTGATCGCGGGGTTTGTTCTGTATTTGTGTCGGAATCACTCCAACTTTGGCAGTTTGAAGAAGTCTTCATCAAACATGAGCCTTGCTGAAATGGTTCAGGATGAGGATCCGGTCGTCTTCAGGTCAAAGCCGAAATCAGATCCAACCAATTTAGGCTCATGACGACGCACAATCTCACCCATAACCTCCTTTCCCTTCTCGCCTAGAATCTCCGTCAGATACTGTTCAAGATCCTTCTTTGATAACGTCCATCCCTTCTTCCACTGATTCGGTCGCTTGACCGAGAACATCATTTCCGACTCTTTCAACTGAATTGAATTTGGCAACTCTGTATGTGCATACAGGGCTGCGAGATCTAGTTCGATGGTTCGTCGGTTATCACGTAGCTCAGATGCCTGGGCATTGAGTTCATTGAGATTCTTGGTAACGCGAACATACTTTGACAGAACACGAGTGAGGGCCTCCATTTGCCTTTCTTTTTCGCAACAAGGAAAGTATCCGTTTTAAGCAAGGGATGTTCCTCTTCGATGAGGACGAGATTGAACGGTTGAGAACCGTCTATAACAAAGAACACCCTCGTGAACCACAAATCGAGAAGACAGACGCCAAAGCTGTCTGGGCAGAACTTAAGCGTCGTCTTCATTCGAAGTGTAACGACGGTAACCCGACCTGTATTGTCGGTTCTATGATGAAGCGTCCTCGGGCCCCCGAATCATGGGATGCGAACCGAACGGAGTGGCTGTCGTCTGATGACATTGACAAGATTGAGAACGAGTATGAGCGAGTGATTGATGACTACTACTTTGTCGGATGTGTGCCTATTGACTTTGATTTGAAGTCTGAGATGTCGAAGTGCATTGTGTCTACATTATGCAGTCTCAAACTCGATACACTGCGAAAGAAGGGATACCGCCGGGTTGGCATCGTGTTCAATACTGATGTTCACGATGGACCGGGTCAGCACTGGATTGCGGCGTTTCTGGATATGCGAGATGAGCTGATGTATCCTCGCATGACTTACTTTGATTCGTATGCCCGGAAGCCAGAGAAGGAGATTCAGCGATTGATGTTTCGCTGGAAGGATCAGTTGGATTCTCATGGAGGTGCCCCGATGAAGCTAACCTACAACACGACGCGGCATCAGTTCAAGGATTCGGAGTGTGGGATGTATTGTTTACTCTTTCACCGAGCATGTTTACTTGGTATCTCAATGA
>Ga0209296_1001943_pt1 | contig 15140 bp, 4 predicted proteins | sample S_130206_EF_Meta_FD_187319 | JGI IMG/M metagenome (GOLD analysis project Ga0209296, IMG submission 187319) | Freshwater microbial communities from Lake Simoncouche, Canada to study carbon cycling - S_130206_EF_MetaG (SPAdes) (version 2) | ecosystem: Environmental > Aquatic > Freshwater > Lake ...
ATGGAATCGCGCATAACGAGTGTAACGAGCCATATCGTCAGCCACCGCTTTGTTGCGACCTAAATCATCATCGCCACCGGCAATTGCAGCCATTGTATAGACCATCATGCCCATACCAATTAAGCCACCTGCAACAGCGCGGGCGTGCTGCCGACGCTTGTTGTGCTCTTTCTTGTATTTTTCAACGGCTTCAGGATTTTTGTAAACCCGTTCACCATCTTTAAATTCATAAGCATATGTACCTTGATTAGGTAGCATCTGCACGGCCTTGCTTGCGCTAGTAAACGCTGGAGCCAAAGCCTCAATCGCACGCACAGCACCTGTAGCGGCAGGGCGAAAGAACATAAACATAGCACCCATAGCCTGACCCCACTCACCGACCTGTTCAAAGTTCGCTAAGTTTTTGCCATCGCCCACGGCTTTTTGTTTTGCCTCCGCTTCGTCCATACCTTTACTCATGTATTGCTGCTTAAGAATACGGTACGCAGCTACACGGCTTGCCAGTTCAAAGGAGTCAGACCAAACGTCAACAACTTTGTCTATACCTTTTTTGCTCTTAACAAAAACGTTAGTACCTTTAACGTCGGCTTCAAAGTCTTCAGCCAAACCTTCGGCAGTCAAGCTCTTGATATAGGAAACCTTACCGCCAGCGTTTACATATTCATTTAAATCTTTAAAGTCTGGGTCAGTCTTGGCAAGGCGTTCAATCTCACCAAACTTCTTAGCTGTGTACAGAGCAGAGAACCTACCGGCTTTGTACAGACCACCATGAAGAACTTGCTGACCAATCAACTGCTTTAGATAGCTAACGCCAACGCCCCAACCTTCTTTGGCGGCTATGTTAAATGTATTAGTTAATCCATCAATTAAGAAGTTAGCCGGCGCAAATGGAATGTTGTAGCGCGTATGCATCTGACCAAAGAAACTTGTAGCAGAGTTCAGCACGCTGACCACTGGATTAGCTTCGCGGTATGTCCTGCGAATAGCTTCGCGTAACTGCGGGTCATCAATAGTAATAACCGTAATAGTTCCATCAGGCTCGTAGTGGAAGATCGCATTCTTACCACGCAATTTGGCAACGTCTATTTCACCTTTGTATCGATCTTGAAACTTAATCTTAAGCTTTGTAGAACCCTTAATCATGCCAGAGTCAACCGCATTCTTAAGCGCTAAAGTTAAGCCTTGTCCATCTACACCACTGCGACCAGCACGCGCAGCGGCGTGAGTTGCATCAAGCATAGCTTGAACAATCACGTTGTTTGAATCAGAAATACGACCTTCAAAGGTGTTTTGCGCTTCTTGCAGTTCCCGGCCAGCGCCTGTGCGGACATCAAATTGATCATCAATTACTTTATTAGCGCGACCCTTAAACGGTACGTAGTGTTTAAAATCATACAACTTAACGACGTTATCTACGGGCTGTGACCAATAGTTCGCCTTCTTATTAAGTTCAACGGTCTTGTTCTCAAGTTTTTGAATCTTTTCTAAGATGGCATCAACTTCAGTTTTGTATTTGTAGTCTTTGTACTCGTCGTATGCGGCCTGACGTGAAGGCAAATCATAGTTAGCAACCACGTTGTACTGAGTGCTTTGCTCATCAGCAGAAGTATAGACCGCGCCTTTAGTCCCAATTTGGGATGGCGTAGCCGGATCAGTTGTCCATGAGTAGCCGTTCACCGCGTCAAGATTACCGCCCTGACTTGTTGGTTTCGCAAACTTTTCAAGTTCTGCGCGGTAGCCTTTGATCTCAGTTTCAGTCATCTTGTCGCCCTTGCGGAACTTCTGGATGATTTCTCCGCGACGTGTAGCAGACGCTAAATCAAGTGGTGCGTAGAACAAAAACTTAATGTGGCGACGCTCACGCTCATGTAGTGTGCGACCAAAGACGTGCATTGTTTTAAGAGTACGATCAAAGTCCACGCCAGCCTTTTCAGACAGCTTCTGCATCATGTCGTGGATAGACTGAATGTCTTGTTCTAACTCGCGCTCGTATATGTTACGCGCACGGCCTGTAGACATTGTGATCTCGTTGTACACAGAGTTAATCTTCTCGCCCGCGTACACAACCTTGTTAGCCATTTCTTCAGCGGCTTCCCATGCTTTGATGGCATGGCGGTTGTTTGCAAAGCGACGAATAATTTCCCTGCCACCCTCTGCCGTTGTGAAAAGTTTGTACAGGTTCTGTTTTGTCCTTGGCATCTGTGAGCCGGGCGCAGCATCAACCTGATCTTCAAACGTGGCAGCGGTTTCAGTTTTAGGCTGATTCTTAGGCGTTGCGGGTTTAGCTGGCGCGGGAGTAGCGGCAGGTGTAGAAGGCGGCGTTGCTGCGGCGCTCCCTTGTGTTGCCAACTCTGGGACTTCTTCTACGGCTTCGGGCGCAACCATAATGTCGTTAAAAGCTGCGGCAGCTTCTATTAGCAAGTTACCTTTGTAGCCGGGCTGTGTGTACGTATCTTTACGAAGATTAGTGATACCGCCTTTAGTAACGGTTGCACCAACACGAGCCGTCATGCCCGGAGCAAGGCTATCCATAGTCGTGTTAAACGGAATGCTCTTAACGCCAGCAAGGGCGGCTTCGCCATCGCTAATACCCTCGTCAAAGGTGGACTCTTCGTCTTTAATGGCTTCGTCAGCGCCTGTGAGCAATGCAATCTCATCGGGCAGCGGTGGCCCTTTTTCCTGCATTTTTTCAAGGAACGCTTCATCTGCTTCCGTTATCTTATCCCTTGCACCTTTAGGCAGCGCTTGCACGCCAGTAGTAACATTTCTGTTACCGTAATTTTCAACTGGAACTAAATAGTCAGTCTTTCTCTTGCTAGGTGTAAAAGCTTTATAGATGTAAGCAAGTGCTGTGGTGAACGCATCCCATGCAGTTTTACCTGTAGGAAACTCATAGTCACGCATTACTTGTCCCACTCGGGCCCGTCCCGTGGCGCGAACTGCATCATCTAGCTGTATCTTGACGAGTTCATTTTGGAACTTCAAGTCAGTCATTGAGTACGCAACAAACTCATACAGGTTCTTAAACGCTGCTGGGAACTTTTTACCTAGCCTGCTTTGCGACAAAGCAAAGATTGATTGCAGATGCTCAACGCCCTTACGCTGTCTTTCAGTCAAGACAGATGGGTCTTTAAAGAACTGACGAATGATCTTAGCTGTAACTGCGTGCGTTATTTCATGCAGTACGGCAGTTTCTGTAAACCCAAATGGGCCAAACGTCATTGTGTTTGTTTTGGGATCATACTTAGCCAAACCTTCTTTGGGATCAAGGTTTGGATCAAACACTACTTTAATCTTAGTGTCGCCAATTGTTGAAAGTAGTGACTCGGCAAGGTTGCGATAAACCTTTGAACTCATCTCACGAGAGACGCGGATCAGTTGTCCTGCAAGACTACCCTCACGCACTAACGAGCCGCGCTTGTATTTAAGGCGCTCTTCAGCAGTCTTAACTGCTTGCTTAACCTTACGTTCAATACTAACTGGATCTTCTTCAGTCTCAAGCAAGCGTTTACGCTCATTATCGGCAACAAGCTTTAAGTACTCTTCTTGCTTAACCTTTTGCGTTTTGATCTCTGCTTTGGTAACGCCTACGCGGGTAAGAGGCGCAGTCTTAGCGCCACGGGCATTATCTGACAACCACTGAAGAACACCTTTAACATCGCCTTCTTGCAAACGACGAATCATCTGCACAGTCAGCGCATCACCTTGGCTCTTAGGATCGTTCTCAATCATTGCCTCAGTTGCGGCATGCATCTGTGCAACTAGATCATCATTAGCTTGCTGCTCTCTCTGGCGTTTGTCTTCAGCTTCCGATTGAGAAAACTTTGTTTCTGTTTTGCGTATCTTACGAAAAGCAAGCTCTTGCTCTGCAGGGCTACCCCGCTGCACTGAGTCACGGTATACCTGTTTGTTTTCTTCAGATAAGCTGTTCCAATTAGGCAACGTGCTTGGTTTGTTTTGCTCGTAGTCGTGCTGTATTTCAAAGTCTTTTCTAGCTTCATCTGCCGCAGCTTTAGCAGCAATTTCTGTTGACTCTTTAGAAGCCGCGCCACGCTTAGCTTCGTTACGAGCCTTCTTACGTGCGTCGCGCTGAACAGCGAGCAAATCAGCACGGTACTCTAACAAGCGCTGAGTAGCCTTAATGTGTTCTGATACGCTGTTACCAAACTTTGCGGCTTGGCCGCCAAAGTAGATACCCTTTTCATAAGGTGTTAAGTCACTAAACGAAGGTAGTTTAAGCAGCTTGCCTAACTGTTCTGTAACAAAACTTCTGTCGTCTTCAATGTCTTCAGCAGTAGCTTCTGGAAGATTACCTTGTTCATTAATTAGTTCTTCTGCAATTTCTTTAGCGGACTGTTCAATGTTTTCGGAATGCGCTTGGCGTTGCTCGTTGTACAGTTCCTGTTCTTCTTTGCTTAGCTTGTATAAGCCCTCGCGCTTTTGCTGACGCAACTCATCAACAGTTTTTTGTAGATCTTCATCGGTTTGACCCGCGACTCTTGTCTTGTCTGGCAACTCTTGAAACGCCCCGCGTTGGGGTGCTGGCGCTTTTTCTTTTGATGCGTCTTTTAGTGAGTCAACATCATTCCAAAAACGGTTGTCGTCAAACCCTGCATCAGATGCGTAGTCACTAAGGTCAAGTTTAAATCTGCCGGCAGCGGCTTTAATTTCTGCGGCTTGCAAGTCAGTGTAAAAGCGGTCTTCATCAAGGCCAGCTTCCGTAATATAGGTATCGTAGTTAAGCCCGTACCATTTTGCTTGCTGACGTTCTTCCTGCTCAATTGGATCTTCGCCACCAATTGGTAAGCCATCGGGGTTTACTTGCTGTTGCTTACGTTTGTTGCGTAAGTTTTGCGCTTGGCTCCCCTTTACTTGAGTATTTACTGCAGGAGGCTCTCCTCCTGTTCCTGCAGGAGGCTTTCCAGCATTCGGCTCAGTAAGAACCACTCCATCTGCTGGAGGTGTAACAATTCCTTGGGTATCGGTTCCGGTAGTGGATTGTAGATCCACGCCAGCGCCTTCTCCACCTGTTGATTCGATAGGTTTTGTAGCATTTACACCCCCTGCGGCAACTAATCCTTCAATACGTTTGGCAAGGTTATCTCTTGCCTTTACAACATTTTCATAAGCACCAGACTTCTTTCCGCTTGCTTCAGCATTTTTAATGCTATCGTTGTATTGACCCAGAATGTTATTAAGTTCTTCTAGGTCAGTGCTAGTCTTAGCAATCTGTCCACGAGATTGTTTTTTAATTGCTTCTTTAATTATATTGGGCTGTTCTGCGGGCTTTTCCTCCGCAGTCTGTTCGCCTTGTTTAACTACATCAAGCGCATCGGGTTCTTCAGCAGATTTTTTACCGCCCTCTTCAGCCGGTTTACCACCGCCGCTAACAATACCTGCCGCGCCACCCATACCTGCAGCACCCAGCGTAGCTTGAGCGGCTGTCTCACCAAATCCTTCAGTAAGGGCTTGTTTAGGATTAACCTGACGCATTGCTAAGTTCTGCAGCGCACGACCGCCAACTTCCTCAAGATTCTCGCCGGGGGTTTCTTTAATAGCGCCGGCAAGTGCGCCAGTAATGCGCCCCATGCCTGTCTTCTCGCCAGCCAACGCACGTTCAAACGCTTGCGACCCGGGAAGTTTCTGAGCTAACAACGACAAAGCCGCACCACCAACACCTGCAGCACGGGCATAATTAAGCGTTGCATCCGCCGCTTCTTTTTCACCCATCTTCTGCTGTTCAGTAAGGTACTTATACATAGACTCGTAAGTACCTGTACCTACGTCAGCGCCCTGCTGAACTGCGCCGGTTCTTACTGCGGCTTTTGCACCTGCGCTAACAGCGGCCTTTTTAGCAGCAGCTTCAGCTTCTTGTTTAGCTACACCAGCAGCGGCTTTTTTAGCGGCTTCACGAAGTAGCGTTACTTCAGCGGAGGCGGCAGGAGTACCAACAGCCGCAAGCAACGCGGGTAGTTGCTGCGGAATTTGTTCGGCGAAGAAATTAGCCAACAGTGCGGGGTCAGAAACAGTTTGACCAAGCGAAGTTTTAAACGCTTCAAACTCGCCTTTCTTCTGAGCCTCTTGCACAGCACGTTGCGCGGCAGCTTCTCTAGCTTGAAGACCTTTAGACTTTAGACCTTTACCGTATTCTTCAAGTTCTTGAGCCGCGCCATAGAGACCAGTTTTTGAGAAGTCGCCCGTAGCCAATCCATAAAGCTGCCCCGGAAACTGACCAAGGCTACCTAGACCCGACAGTAAGCCAGCGCCTACGTCAGAGACCGACTCGCCCATAGTACGCTCTTTAGCCCGCGCCTCAACTCGCGGCATTTCCCGCGCCATCATCTGTTGAGCCTGCTCTGGCGTAGTGCCCTCTGGTACTTCAAACCGAGCAATTCGGCCATCGGGCATTTCAAAGCGAGCTATTGGCATATATTAAGATTTCTTAGATGGTTCAAAACCTAAAAATTTAGCACCGCCTGTTGAAGCTGCGGGCGCACCTGTCGGAGCAGCCGCAACACTAGAACCAGCAATCCCTGCTAACGGAGCCAAGATCATATCAATTCTATGCTGGGCTTCTTCTGCTTTGGCCAAGGCCCCCGCAGCTTTATCTGGATCTCTATCCTTCAAAGCTTCATATATCATTCTTTGCATCTTAGCTTCTTTTGCAGCCGCATCAATTGCAGGCTTCTGAGCAGTCAAACCAACTTGCGCGATTCTAATTTGTTGAGCACGTTCACCTTGCTTAAGTTTCTCAAGCTGATAGTTAGCCTGCTGTTGTTGAGCATCCCGTCTTAATTGCGCTGATTGAGCCGCTTGAGCTTCACGGCCTAAACGAGCATCAAGCGCAGTTTGCTCACGGCTTCTAGTGTTCTCTTTAGTATTGAGCAAACTTGTACCAGAAGATTCGGCTTGACGTTTGTCAGCAAGCATATTTTTAATTTGTTCTTGACCAGCGGCGGCAGCTTTGTATTTGCCTTCCATTTTAAGTTTAAGAACTTCGTCCTTCATATCGCTAATATCGTTAAAGAACTTTAAGTCTTCGGCAGAATAAGCTTTACTTTGGTCTCGCATTCCAGAACCTAGATTGTTCAAAATCGTGCCAATTCCGCCACTTACGATAGGTTTAGAGGCGCGGTCAAGACCTTCAACCCATGAAGGTAGGCGATCGCCCTGAATTTTTCTTTGCATGCCTTCGCGCTCTGCAATCCGCGCTTCTCTTGGCGCAAGTAATTTATCCAGACCCATAAAGTCTTCTTGACGCTTAGCGCCTTTTTGAAACTCTTGGTCTTCGTCTCTACCTAACGCTTTCATTATGGCGGCGCGAAGAGCAATTTCCATTGGATCCGTAGGTTCTGCAGCAGGTTTAGTAGCATTAGGCTTGTTACCGGGAGCGTTAACATTAGGCTTGTTACCGGAAACATTTGCACTCGGTTTAAAACTAGGAGCAGAGGTAATAAGCGGCACATCGTCAGCAACTGCCGAAACTCCAAGCATGCGAGGGTCAGTTTTACGACGAAAGTTGGGGTCAGTTGGAGACGGTGTTGCAGTAGGTTTAGGTTTAGGTTTAGAAGAAAAGTCAGATTGAAAACCATATCCCGGCGCACTGACAAGATGTTTAAGAGCGGCAAGACCCGCTTCACCCGCCATTTTAGGGATAGTACCAAGAGCATTACCCATCTGCTCAAAGTAGGAGGATTTATTTTCACGAGGCTCATCAGTCCCCGCTTCTTGGATCGCAGCAGCTAAGCCAGCATCGCCACTCATAGCGCTAAGCATAGGATTAGCTGCTAACGCCCGACGTTGTTCAGGCGACATAGCCTGTAGATCTTTCATAGCTTTTATGGTTGCGGCTGTACCGCCACCAGCTACTGCAAGGGGGAAGGCCGTAGTTGCAGCGGTCTGACCCATAGCCGAAGTAGCGCTTGTACTTGCAGGGTAGATTGGTTTAGTAGTGCCATGTAAATAGTTTTCTACCGCCATTTTAAGTGCTTGCGTATATAAAGGAGAGACCGCGCCCCCCAATGTTCCAGCAGCCGCAAGTCTTTCTTTACTAGTTTTACCCGTATCTTCTTTTTCTTCGTCAGATTCTTTATCTTCAACTTTACTTCCCTTAGTACCATCAAACGCAATAATTCCACCGTTTGCGTAATGACGGCCAAGGTTAGACATAAGCTGGTCAATGCTACCGCCACGCGCTGCCATCACAGGCTGTTGAGGCATAGCCCCGGGCATTGGTTGTTGACCCATTTGCGGTTGACCTTGCGCACGCGCTGTGCCCACCATCTGACGTAGCTTTTCCATAATAGTTGGTGAAGGGCCACCAGCTTGTATAGCTTGTTGGTTCTGTGCGCCTTTTTGCAATTCAAGGATTTCTTGAAGCGCTAACGCTTCTTCCATATCAGGCGCAATAAAACCGGGTGGTTGGCTTTGTTGGGCTTTCTGCACCTTAGCTTGTAAAGGCTGAGGGTTACCTTTAAACGTATCTACTAATTGTTCAATACCCATGATGTTTCCTTACAAGCCTAATTGTTTCAGTAGATCGGCTACAGTTCTAGTGTTAGTTCCCGGTTCTGGTGTTTTGCCCAATTCAGTTAGTGCTTTTGCGCCACCAGACGCGCCAGCCATAATTTCTTGAAGCTTAGTGGGCTGTGCAATGTTGTAGCTAGTCGCAGAGACCGGTAAGCCGTTGAGCATAGACTGCTGGAACTGAAGCATCTTGTAGGGGTTTTCCCTAGCGGCTTCAAATGCCGATTTGTCTGCCGCCATGCCTTCAGCTTCAATGCCACGCTGAACGTTACCTTGCTGTGCCATGAGGTCAGCCAATGACCTACCTTGCGCTTGTTCTGCATTAAACTGTTGCTGACCTCTGTCGTACGCACTTGCGTACCCTTGACCAACGGTTTTGTTCATTTCTTGCATCATGTTGCGGTTGTTTTCCGCATTCATAATGGCTTGACGGCCACCACCAAACGCGCCAGCTTGAGCCATTTTTGCATTACCACTCATGTTAGTAATATCGTTTTGACGACGCAACTCGGCTAACTGGGGATCAAGCACACCTTGCAGATACGGATTCATGTATTGCGCTGCAATCCCAGTAGGTTGAGTAGGTGTTGTTGGCGCTGTAGGTGTAGTACCGCTAGTCCCCAAAGTAGGCGCGGGGTACGCCCCTGTTGAACTAAACGATTGACCTAAGTTGCCGGGGAACGTAGTGTTCTGTAAGCCTGTAAACACTTGGTTTTGCAAACCAGAAGCGCCAGCAGACAAGGGGCCCATGTACTGTTGATATGGAGACTCAGTTAACGCTTGGGTCTTGCCGAGCATGTTAGACATATAGTCGCCCGCCCAGCTATTAGGGCCGGTCTCTGTACCAAGTACGCCAGCATTTACAGCGCTTCCAACACCCGTTGCAGCGGTAGAGCCACCCTCTAAGAAATGTTTAACGGAACCACCCCCCGCGTATGCGTTAGCTAAACCACCGGGCATAAACTTGTCAGGGTTAATTTGTTTGCCTTGTTGTTTATTGCCTGTGCGGGCTACGCGAATTCTGTCCATCATCTGATAAAGTTTTTTAGCTCCAGCATCAGAATTACCGTTACCCAGATGAGACACAACATCTGCAGGGACAACAAATTCCCCATGACTGAGTGCAGCGGGTTGTTTACGTCCAATTTGGGCAGGGATTTTGTCAGCCATACCATCGGTGTTTCCTTGTAAGTATCGACCTTTAGCCATATTAATCCTTCCGCCCCTTGCAAAGTCGTAGTCGCCTAGATCAAAATTAAAGTCATCACCACCGCCAAAGTCAAAGTCAGAGTAGTCCCCGTTGCCAAGGTCAAACTCACTTAGGTCTAGATCGTTACTGCCAAAGTCAAACCCATCGTAGTCAAAGCCACCATAGTCGGTGTCAGACATATCACCTGTGTAGTCATAGTAACCGTCGCCGTCAAGATCAATACCGGTATTATCTTCACCCGTGCCATATTCTTCGTCTGTTTCTGCAGCTACACGAGCCAACTCCTCGTCAACTTCTTCGTCAGTTAACTGATTAGGCGTTTCAAGGTCGTTTTCATTGGCAGCAATTTGCTCGTCGATTCCGGCAAATTCATCTTCACCAGCGTAATCACCTTCTGGCGTAGTAAGTCCTTCTTCACCTTCAGTACCTGCACCACCACCGCCTCCAATACCTCTAGTGTTGCCAGCCCCACCACCCCCACCAGCCGGAACGCCACTCTTGCTACCAGCGCTCCCAACCGGAGTACCGCCTTTGGTAGCCGTGCCTCCACTTGTGCCTCCGGCTGTGTTAGTTCCACCTTTAGTAACTGCGCCAATAACACTAGCTAAGCCTGTGTTTCCTGCAGTGCCAGTACCGCCAGTAGTTTTTGTACCACCAGTTGTACCGCCACCAAGAATTTTATCCAGCACAGTTTTACCACTAGTGCCACCGGTAACTTTATCTAACAGTGTTTTTAATCCGTCAGTTGTTTTATTGCCGGGACCACCAAGGACTTGTTTTGCCAATGCCGCAAGACCAGCAGTTTTTGCAATGTTAGTTAATGTAGAATTTTTCTTAGCCGCAGTAGTATTAGCCTTAGCTGCATTAGCCGCAGCAACTTGCGCAGCGGGAGTCATTGTTCCCATCATGCCTTCAGGTACTGTACCTCTAGGAGCGTAGAACACATCAGCATTGTAATTAACGCCGCCTTGTCCGGGACGGTAATTTGTCGTAGGAGGAGCAGTCACCATGTTACGGATAGCTTGCAGTTGGGGAATCTTGCCTTCGTATGCTTTTTGAGGTTTATTGGGTGTGAACGCACCCGCTGCGCCAGCTAGCGCCCCAGCTATACCTCCAGCATTAGTTAAATTTAAAGACTTTAAAAAGTCAGTAATTCCGTTACCGCCAGTGTTTGTAGGAGCAGAGTTAGCGCCACCTTTAAATATTGAGGATGCGTTAATGCCGCCCGGGAATGTTGTTGGAAAATCATTGTCAACGCTAGGCATGCCGCCATACTGACCGTAGGTAGGCGAGAAATCTGCATCAACACTGGGCATACCGCTGTACTGACCATTGGCGTCAACGCCAGTAAAATCGTGGAAACCGTCGCTACCATCAAACCCGCCTTCGGGTTGATCACCGTAATTGGCATTACCAAACGCGCTACCGTATGACGTGTCATAGCCGCCCCCAGTGCCGTCGTCGTACCAATTGCCAAGCTCGTCTTGAACCATTGCCATATCAGTTCCTTAAAATGTGCAACAAGGCATCAACGCTAAGATCATCTACGTGCCCGCCGTTAAAAAAATCATCTTCTGAATCTTGCGTTTCAGAGTCGCCTGCTGAAGGGGGTACGTAATTGTCCCCAAACAAGTCATATCCGTAAAGGTCTTTATAAGATTTTATATTAGCAAGCTCATCTTTACTACTACCCATTAAGTTAAGTAGGTTGGTTTGTTGGTTTTGCTGTTGATCGGCCATGCTGGTTACTGCATCAACCGCAGGGTTTGTAGATTTAGCAGCCGCCGTTTTTGCCATTGTAGGCGTAGCCGGTTTTGCGCTTGTACCTGCAGTTTTTAAACCTGCACTTCCGGCTTTTGACCCCGTACCACCAATACCTGAACCCGCTAATAGTCCGGCAAGGGTGCTTGCTACGCCCGTACCGCCAGTAGTTTTGGTGCCACCCGTAGTTCTAGTTCCACCGGTTCCACCAATTGTGGTCTTGGTTCCGCCGGTAGTAGTTGTACCGCCGGTAGTAGTTTTGGTTCCGCCTGTTGTACCGCCGGTAGTAATTTTTGGACTGCCAGTAGATTTGATTCCACCAGTTGTAATCTTAGTTCCGCCCGTTGTAATTTTGGTTCCGCCAGTGGTCTTGGTTCCGCCGGTAGTTTTGGTCTTAGTACCGCCAGTAGTTTTGCGATTTGGTGTAAATGGCAGCTTGGGAATTTTTAACCCAGTAGTTTCATCAATCTCGTCTTCGGTGTCATCAGTATCGTCTGTGTCATCAGTATTGTCTGTGTCATCAGTATCGTCTGTGTCATCAGTATCGTCTGTGTCATCAATTATGTCTGTACCACCATCATCGCCTATGATGTCATCACCTATGATGTCTGTACCATCTCCGTCAAGGCTATCAATATAGTCGTCATAACCAGTAATGTTGGTGTAGTCACCATTTAGCAAACTTACAAGGTCGTCATTGCTTAGACCGCTGTCGCCCAGATCGTCAATGCTGGTAATACCGATAGACGCCAAGAAATCATCAACGGTGCCAAGGTCAGTAGTACCTGTAAGTCCAAGGTCAGTAGTACCTGTAAGTCCAAGGTCAGTAGTACCTGTAAGTCCAAGGTCAGTAGTATCGGTAACCCCAAACCCATCAAGGTCGTCAAGATTGCCAAGACCATCGCTACCGTCTAGATTGCCAAGGTAGCCTTCTCCACCGGGACTAAAGTAGCCTTCAATAAAGTCTGAGCTATCAATATCGCCACCGCCACCATCGCCGCCTAGAAAACTGCTTGCGCCGCCAAGTAGCAAGTTAGTAGCATTAATTCCCTTGCCGCCGCTACTAACATATTGTTTAGCGGCATTAGCCGCTATGTTTGTACCAACATCGCCTAGTATGTCTGTGATGCCTTCAGCGCCAGATACAAAATTACCCGCTTGCCCGCCAAGGTACGACAGGGCCGCAGATTTAAGAATATCTCCCGGAGGCTTACCAGAAAGCACACCCATTGCCGCAACCGCCATTGGGCCACCAACAGCAGCAAGAGCAATATTACCAAGTGGGCCAAGGTCTTTCATAAGCTGAGCAAAGTCATTAGACGACGCGCCAGCGGTGTAGAAGATAGGAGTTCCGTCGGGAGCAAACTTTACGCCGTATCCAGTGTTTCCTTTACCCGAAAAAGTGCCGCCAAACATGTCACCAGTCTGACGTTCTCCATAGGTGTTGCCTACAGCTTGACCTGTCTTTTTGTTACCAAATGTTTCACCAGCAGCAACTACAGCTTGCCCGTTTTTAACGGTAACTTTAGATGGGTCAATTGCTTCTAGCTCACCCATGCCATTGTCTTGGCCGTACAGGGTTGTTAATTTGGCATCTTTGGGAACTGCTACAGTTGTAGTTGTTTCATTGCCATCTTGATCGTATTGACCCGTGCCTTTAACAATTACGTTAGAAGTTGTGCCATCCTCGTTTTCTACTGTCCGTACATACTGCCCGTTGTATGTTTTGCCAATTTCTTGAGCAGGCACATACTGTGTAACTTTACCAAAATCTTTAATATTAGTGATGCCAATATCCGACAGAATCTTTGCCATGTCAGCGGCGTTTTTCTCAGCCGAACCAAAGCCTTCACCAGTCCATTTAGACGATAGATTTTGCCCAAGAATTTGTTTGGCTAGCGTGTCAATGCCGGATGCCGGAGGAGTTGTAGTAGCAGTGGTGGTAGCTGCAGTTTTGGCGGCAGGGGGAGGCAAAACATTATCTTTAGCAGGCGGCTCAGGGGGAGGAGTTACAACCGCAGGGGGCGGAGTTACGACAGGGGGAGGAGGAGGGGGCGGTGGCGGAACATAAACATCAGGCTCAAATTGTTGCGCATAATAGTCATAAACTGGGTTGCCTTGCTCATCAGTAGACGAGTAAGTCTGGGCTGGCGTTGGTGGGGGTTCTACGTTGGCGTTGTCAAAATATCCGCTAACATCAGCAAGGGAAAAACCCGTTGCGCGAGATAAATCAGCCAGTGACACGCCAGCCGCAGCCGCAGCGTCCGCAATAGCCGCAGGGTTATCTATGTTTGCTTCTACATAGGCGCGTATCTGTGCGTCTGAGAACTGTGCCATTACCCAACCTTCCAGTTTGTTCCGTCAGAATATACGGGCGTAGCCACTGCACCGCCAGTCACCACAGTCGATCCAAATACAGGAGCCAAAGCATCAGTAACAAAAGACCTTGCGCCCTTGCCTGATGTAACTGCGTTAGGTAGTGTCGCCACTGTGTAGTTAGTTAAGGCTGGAATAATCTCATCCGTCTTTAGCTGATTCAAAATAGCATCAACCCTGTTGAAGTACAGGCGAAGCACGTTGTTTAACTGATCGACATACAGGCGGTCATACTCAAACGGAGATAGCGGTAAGTTAGGCGCGGCAACCTGATTGATCTCAAAGTCAGAAATAACAATCATGTGTTACCTCTGCGTCCGTCTTGTTTGATGTCAATACGTGGTGAACCCAACTGCCACGCGCATCCCAGTTGATTAGATTCAACTTGAATAATCATCTGACGGCCTCGCACCCTGACATACACCTGACCTGTAAACTGCTCAATGACTGAGGTAGATGTGCGGGTTACTGTGGCACTTGAGTTACCACCCACAGAGATAGGATTGTTATACCCTGAACCTGAGTTCTGCATTGGGATTAGCGACATCGTGACTTGTGGATTAGTTGTGTCAGACCCACGGAATGTAATATCTGGGAGCATTCTCCAGACAAAACCAAAGTGATCCCCGTCATCAATGTCAAACTCAGCCGAACCAATGATGGCAGAAATAGCCGCAGGCGTACCGCTTACGTTATCGTCATTGCCTTGCTCATGGTCAACAAGGTTATAGGAATAAGTAGCGGCTAGTGGGTAATTACGCAGTCCTGAATCAAGCCATGCTGTACGGGCCAGTGTCCCATAAGACCAGACATCTTCTGCGTAGTTATAGATTGTGTACAGGTCAATGGCAGAGCTAGTAGCAGAACAATAAAACCACCAGACTTCGTTAAAGCCTTCGTTAGTCCCAGCAAACACTTGAGATGCCTGCGCTAAGTTAATGTCTTGGTAGATATGACGAAGCAGATCGCAACGCAAAGTTTGAGTGCGACCATCGTACTTATAGAATTTATCTACGCCCATCCAGTAAATCACGCCAGATGCAACAACAGCCGCATTAGGGCCGATGATGGAGATGTTGTCCCCTAGAAGCTGACTAGACCAAACTGCTGGCGGGCCTTGATATTGGAGTGAATACAAAGATGAGTCAGTCCAAACCACAATCTCTTGGCGGGTCTGTACGCAAGTAATAATCTCTGAGCCGTGGGACAGGCGGATACTACCGGCTTGGTTTGTGGCTGATGGTGTCCAGTTTGTTACGGATTCTTG
>Ga0209296_1001944_pt1 | contig 15130 bp, 20 predicted proteins | sample S_130206_EF_Meta_FD_187319 | JGI IMG/M metagenome (GOLD analysis project Ga0209296, IMG submission 187319) | Freshwater microbial communities from Lake Simoncouche, Canada to study carbon cycling - S_130206_EF_MetaG (SPAdes) (version 2) | ecosystem: Environmental > Aquatic > Freshwater > Lake ...
GGCAGGAGTTCATCACCCAAAAAACGAACATCTGTTCGTGCCTCTTTTTTCCTTATGGGCGTTGGGTTTGCGGACTGTTCGCGCTGCAGGTGGACGCCGTACGCTTGGCCGCGTCGGCTGTTACATGGCTTGCAACTTGGTACTAGGTTGTCGAGTTCGTGTGAACCGCCGCGCCCTGGTTCTATTAGGTGGTCTGCAGCTGTTGCTTCGCGCTGGTTGCACCAATGGCATAGTGGGCTATCGGCTAGTAATCGTTTGCGGTTTGCTAAGTAGGTTGCGTTGCCGTTATGTGCTGCCACGTTATGACCTTACCCAACTGGCGCGCGCTGTCGCGCTTGCCCTCGAGTTGTTCCGGTGTAGTTTCATGTCGGGCTAATCCTTTTGTGTCGGTTTGTTATCAGTATGTTTGTTGCTGTTCTTAAAGCCTAATAATGTAATGCTCTACCCGACGGGCTGCCTCAATCCGTCTACCTTGCATTACGCCTGATTATGTTTACAGGCCGCCCCAACACTTAGCGTTATTGCTTTCGTCTATCAGTTTTAACGCGCGTTGGTCTAACCATGTTCCCATGGATTAACCCCGCGCCCTGCGAACGGCGTACGGTCTTGCTACTTGCCAGTTGTTAAGTCTGTTATTTATCGGTGCGTGACAGTAGCACGGCAACCAGCACCATAAAGGCAACTGCTAACCATGCTGTACGGTTCATGGTTTATCGCCTCGCGCGCGTACTAAAGCCTCGATTGCTAGCACTAATTCGTCTTGGGCTTGCTGCAGCTCTTTAGTGGTTTCATCTAGTAAACGCTTTATGGCGTCTAACTGTTGGTTTGCGTAGTCACGTTCGCGCGCTATTGCTGTCATATGGTCATGTAACCGGTCGTATTCGTCGTTTGGGTTCCTCATTGTTTCCAAGCCTCGATTACTTTAGACGCCTGGCCCATTGTCAAGGTTTCTAGTATTACGTCGTCGGCGTCTAACAATAATTGCATAGCTTCAAGCGCCGCCAAATCGTCTAAACCTCTACCTTTAGCAAGCGCTTTAATCATGTAAAGTTGTTTGCTACTGGCATGTACGCTGCCGTCTTTAGGTGTACGCATAGGCGTTATGGTGGCTTCGTGGCCGTCTAATCGAGCTTCGACTTCGTTACGGCTTGCTATTGACTTAGCGGCGCCGCAACCCATGTAGCCCAGGGCGCGCCCTAATGCCGACGTCATACCTACCATGTATTCGCTTCGCTTCGTGTAAGGCGTGTTACCTGGGAACGGTTCGGCTGCCGACGCTACTACTGGTATTGGGTCTGCTATGTCGCGCCACACGGTAACGGTGCAACGAATAAACGTCGAGCCGTCGGGCATGGTGATTACTTGGTTGTCTGTTTCTTGTATGCGTAAATCGGGCCAGCGCTTTAACGCTTCCGCTAAGCGTGTAGGTACGTCTACGTAGTTGTCTAGGTTAAAGGCCATTGGATACCACTACTTCGCAATCTTGCACGCTAAGAATTTGCATTACTTTAGTTATTTCTTTTGCGCCGTAGTAGGCAGTATTTTTTTGTTCGGCGCAAGCCATAAGCACATTTAGCAACCAATCGCCCGCGTTTAAATCGTCGGGGCTGTAATCGTGCATAGCAACTAGCAACGTAACTTTTTGTAGTTGGGTATCGGGTGTTTCTACTTTTTCGGTCATGTCGGGTATCTTTCTGTAGTCGGGTTTATTACTTATTTGTACCGTAGCACAAGGTAGTCACACGGTAGGTAAATCCTCGATAGGTTCTAGCCGTTCAGTTGTAACCCAATAGGCGCCGCCGCTTGTGTCTGCGTTGTCTTGTAGCCAATGGGTTTTAACCGGTATTTGGTATCCCCATGTCCAGCCCCTAATTTTGTAGTGGCAATCAAACAGCTGCACTAAAACAAACGGATTGGCTTTATATGTAGTGGCCTGGTTACGGGGCACGATTAGGTTAATTTCGTCGTTTGGGCAACGTGTCGACTTAATTTGATATACGCCTACGTCGCCTACTGTCCAAGCCTGCTGGTTTAACGGTATTTGGTAATGGTCTGCAAACACTATTTCGCCTAGCGCGCCGTCAATATATTTTTGTAAGCCAGGCGCAAACTGTTTACGCGTTGCGCTTGGGTGTGCGCCCTCGCCGTACGTGTTGTAGTTAGTTGTGCCGTAACTTATTGCGTCGGCTATTTGTTGTTCGGTGTATAGCCGTTCGTATGTGTCGTTCATATGCCGATAATTACGCCCATAGCGGCGGTAATAATTGCGGCAGCAAATTTGTGTTCGTCGCTTGGTGTTCCGGCTAAATACTTTTCGCGCAATATTGAAAGTTCGTCTAACAATATCGAGTGGTCAACTGGCTTAAGCGCTGGTATGTGATTAGGTCTAAACACTTCGTCTACGAAATGTTTAAAAGTTTCTGCGTACTTTTCTGTATACATCTGTCGGGTGCTTTCTGTTAGGCCTGGGTCGGGTATTGGCTGTTCGGTCATGGGTTAGGCAACGCCCAGGGGCCGTACCCCGAATTATGCCAAATGGCTAACGCGGAGTTTGTGTTTACTATCGGGTCTAGTAGGTCGGTACACGTTGTTACTAAGCCTTTTGCCTGTAGCCAACCGATAGGCCAATATTTGTTAGGTCGGCACCAGTAGCCGTTTATTTGGAAATAGCCATAGCTGCCGCCTGCCGTGTCTTTACCGTTGTAGGCGTTGGCCTTACAGCCGCTTTCACGGTAAATAATGCGGGCTACGGTACCCATTTCAGTTAATGGCCAGCCCGCTTGTCGAGCAAGTTGTAACGCATATTGGCAATCTGTTAACGGCGGAAACGTTCCAGTAGTTGGGGCTACAGGTATAGGCGCCAAACTGACCGTAACGGGGGGCGTTACAGGCAGGGCGCTAGGCGTGTTGTAAGCGTCGTAGGCGTACGCAAACCCCGCCATGCTTATAGTGACAGCCGTAAAGATTTTGGCTATTAGAAAGTTCATGCAATACCCCTTTTTCGTCGGTCTTAAAACCGTAGTAGACGCCTAAGCGCTAGGTGGTGATACTGGCCGTAGCCCTTGTAAATACAGGCTTACAGGTTCGGGCGTTTTGTCGCCTGGGTAATAAAACCAATGCCACGGCTCTTGTGGCATGACCTCTAATGACCAGCCGTATAGCGGGCCTTGTTCGCACATAAACGCCCACGTTTCGCCCGCCATGTTTGCGTAGTCGACGGCTAAACCTAAGTTATGGCGGCTGCTACCAGGTGCAGCTAATGGGGCGTTGCCTGGGCGTAAGTAATATTTGCGGCCTTGCCATGTTCGCGTAGACGCGCCCTCGATAGGTTGCAACGTGTAACGCTGTAAAAATCCTGCGGTTTGTTGCGCTAATGACCGGTACGTATCGCCTTGCGAAATGGGTTTAAATTGTTTTATTCCTGCAGCAAACGCGGCGGCCCTTATTGCGTTGTATGCGTTAGCGGCGCGCGGGTGCAGCTTGCCAAACGGCTTTATATCTACAAGCATATTGGCAGGTAGTTCGCCTGGGTTAACGTGCCCCAACGTGGCAGGTAATACCAGTTTTTTTACAGCCGGTACTACTACGGGTTTATGGGGTTGGGGTTCCACTAGTCGGCTCTATAGGTTTGCGTTTAAGTCCGTTAGCTGCAACAAGGCCGCTTAACGTGCCAGTCATAAACACAGTAAGGGTAGATAGCAACGAAATAAAATCGGCGTCGTTTGGTGACTGCTCGATAGGTTGCGTTACAAATAGCAAGCCGTACACGAAACCTATAACGGTTAGCGCAAATGTTACGGCAATAGTGCAGCCGACAAATACAATCATGCGCGCATGAAGTAATTCTATTTCGGCTTTTTCCCTAGCCATTAGATACCCTTTCGCATTGGGTAATAGTGTCGCAACGTGTTAGCGCGCTGTTCTTTACTTTTACTGGCGCGTTTGTACGTGTTGTTTCGCACGATATCGGGATTAGTGCAAGCATGACGCTAGCCAAGTAATAGCGCGGCTTCATTTTCAGTAATTCCTAAACGGTCTAAAAGAGTTTTACGCGCTGCAACTTTTTCTAAGGCTAAAGCGTTTTGCCGTTCGTATTCAATAAGGTCGGCGGCGTGTTGTTCGTATTCGACCTGGGTAAATTCGCGGTATTCGTTGCCGTCTTGTGCAAAAAGTTTAGGCGATTGCATAGCCGTACACCTGGTAACTTCCCGTTATTGTTCCCGCGGACGGAAATAAAGTCAAACTATCAAATTGAGTTGCGGCTCTAAATTCGCCGTTACCGTGGCCGCCGCCTTGGCCGCCGCCAACCCTGCCGTATGTATCCCAAAAGAAGTTTGTATCGGCTGCAACTTGTGGCGACATCATTTCTAGAATAATTTTGTTTCGGTCGCTGCTATTAAAGTTAGTAATTTGCCAGGCTGTACCGCCATTTAGATTATTTGCCGCTATTGTGGTGGAACCCAAAACATAAGTTACGCCTGCGTTCGAGTAACTTGCCGCGCTGCTATCTGTACCGGCGGCGCGTAACCTTACGTTTATAGCGGTGCTATCTGTTGAAGCTGCCGTAACAGTATAAATAATTTTGTAGTTTGTATATGTTGCGCTAAACGTGTTGGCAGGTAACGACACGGTGGAAGCTGCGCTAAAAGTAGTGCCGGAAATGTACGCTAAACCGCTTGACACGTTTACAGCGTCGGGGAAATATACGGCTGCCGACGCGCTAGTAAAAAATAGTTGCCCGCCGCCCCATTGTGGAATTGACAACGAACCAGCGCTAGTAACTGTTGCCGTTCCAGCCGTTACAACGGTTGCGCCCGTGTTAATATTTTGCAGCCTTAAACTGTCGCCTGCGGCAAATAATGACGTATTAACGGTAATTGTTGTAGCGCTAGCGCTATTCATTACAACGCGCGTACCTTTATCGGCAGCTACTAAAACGTAGCTAGCGGTCTTAGTCGATACGGTTTGATTGTAATCGTTTGATTGTAGCGCGTTCATTTGCGCGGCTGTCAAAATTTGTGCAGCGGTAAACGTTTGAATAGCCATAGTTCTTTTATCCTAACTTAATGCTGGTTGGGGTGTAGCGATATCTAAAACGCCGTAGGTTACGTCGTTAAGAATAAAGGTATATACCAGGCTTGTAGGGCTTGTGTAGTAGCGCATAGCGTGGCCGCCGTCAAACGTTATTACGTGTTCTATGCCCTCTACAAAAAGTTCCTGGGTGACAGTACCAAACGTTTCGGTTTTAGTTATTTCTATTAAATCGCCTAGTTCTATAACCGCGGCAGCTGCCCGCTGTAAGGCTGTCAAACTGCCAAACCATATACCTACTGACGTATAGCGGGCGGCGGGTTGGGCAACTAAAAGGTAATTGGCCAACGTTGCGGCCTGGGCGTCGCTCGATAAAAGGCTGTCGGTCTGTTCTACTGATTGAGTAAAATATTGCGCTATAGACGTAGCGTCGGTTGCTACCTGGGCTATACCTGTTTCGCGCAATATTGACGCCCTATTAACCACGTTAGACGCGTCAAAATCTATAGTTAACGCGTTGTAAGGTACGTTGCCAACGTCGGATAATTCTAAGGCAGGGCTACTAAACGTATTAGAAATACGCGGTTGCATTGTTAACACGCCGCTGCGTGACAAAAAAATACGGCCTTGTTCGGCTTCGTTTATACGGTTTATGTATGCGGCTACTTGCGTATTGTCGGCTATAAGGTAATTGCCCAGGGTGGCTACAGGGCTTGCCGTAATGCTTGTAGCACCTGTATAGGCAACTTCGGGGCGCGCTAAAACTGTCGATAAACGGGCGGCGCTAGTTTCGGCGCTAGGTGTAAACGTGGCTAATGCTGTACGGCTTAATAGATAAAAGTCGTCGGCGCAAACTACCGTTACTTCGTCTAACGCGCCCAACGTGTAGCGGTAGTCGTAGTTAGTGACACGCCCAACAAATAGGTATTGCCCGTTACGTGATACGCGCACAATACGCAACGGCGCTAGGCCTGGCATATCTTGGGCGCTGTCGTAGTAAATACTTAAATCGTTTAATGGGTTTAGGTTTTGGTCTAATGCGTATTCTTTCATTGTAAAACTGCACGTACCCGCTTGCGTTGTTTGGTCTGTTGTTCGTTGACGCCCGCGCCTAATATTTACTGTTTCAACGTAAGTAGTAATATCGGCAAAATCTGTTGTACCGTCTAGCACGTAATCGGGATTATCTAAAACGCCTCTAATAGCGTCGTCAAGCTCGAAACCGTTAATTACGGCGCCCGTGTCCAGCTCTACTAGGTAGTCGGGGCCACCGTTAATTAACGCGGTAGCCACTATGCAACCTGAATGTTTGCAGGGCCGTTAAGTAAATTAAATTGGCGAATACTGTTTACAACGGCTTTACCAATGTCGGCGCTAGACGCTAAACCGCCGTTCACGTTAACTACAAATTGACTTCCGCCGCCAGGCCCGCCGAAATTAGTATCCGGTCGACTAATAGGCGCCGCAACTGGCCCTCTAATTGCGTCGTTAAACCCTGCCGAAATGCCTTTAACGTCTGCCAACTTTAAGCCCTTACCGGCTAAACGCGCGTTAGCAACCGCCATAGCGGCTTCAACGCCTGCCAAATATTGTTGGGCGTTTGATACGCCGGCGCTATAAAACTTGGTTGCCGCTAGTTGACCTATCCGGTCTGCCATAGCCTGGGCAGACGATACAAGCGCGTTAGTTTCGTCTATAGCGGATTGACCGCCTAAAATAAGTTCGGCAGCAATAGCCGCGCCGCTTTCGTTACCTGCCTTTAAAACTTCGGCTAACGCGGCTTCGGACAAATTCATACGTAGCAACGTTTCAACGTCTTTACCGTATTTATTTATATTGGTTACTTGGTCACGTAACCCAACTAAAAATCCTGCGCCCGTGTCCTTGCCTGCGTCTTTAGCGTCTTTAAAATTAAACGCTTCTAACAGGCTGCTAGATACCTTTTCGCCAAATTCGCTGAACGCGTCTTGTGCTGTTTTCAACGCGCCTTTAGCGTCGTCTAACGCTTTTGTCATATCGTCGACTAATGCCGCCGACGCTTCTTTTATTGCGTCTTTCATTTTCTTTAGTTTTTCTGCCGCCAAGTCAACGCCGCCGCCAAACTTATTAGCGCCGTCTTTAGCCTTTTCAAAATCTGCGTAAGCCTGTTTTAATTGTTCGGTATTAAGTTCGGGGCCTATAAAACCTTTAGGCCCAATAAGCGCGCCAGTAGCGCTAATAGTGCCCGCGGTAATAAGTGTTTGCTGGTTTAACAAATCGCTTTCTTTACGCGCTGCGTTCATCTTTTTTGTGTATGCAGCAAACGCCGCTACGCCTGCAACTACAGCAACAATGCCAATGCCTGTAGAAATTTGTACCGCGGTAAATGACGTTGCCAGGGCATAGTTAATAGCTGTTGTAATAATGCTGGCCGCTTTCCATAACATCATGGCGCCTTTAGCCAAAACGATTGCGCCCGATATGGTGCCAATGACAGCAACAAACGCCACAAATTCGCCCGTATTGTTGCCAATGGCTGTAGCAAAATTAACTAATACCGGTAACACGGCTTCGAGTATTGGTAGAAACGCCTGTCCTATCGCTACTTTTGCGTTGTCAACTTGCGCGGATAATATGCGTTGCTGGTTAGCGGCGCCGCCCGACGTGCGCGCAAAATCGCCTTGGGCGTCGCTGGTCTGTTCCAATATAAGTTTTTGTGTAGCCAATACTTTTGCCTGGGCGCTTAATGCGCCTGTGCCGTCGTACAAGCCCATTTTCATAGCCTGGGCTTTTACCGCTGCGTCGTTTAGTAGTACCCCAAATTTGCGTATAGGTTCGGCTTCGCCACGTAGGGCAGCGCCTAAAGCTAGGGCTACGTCGGCGGGGTTCGCATTATGGAAACTTGCTAAGTCGCCCGACAGTTTGACCATTTCTATAGAAAAGTTTGATAAGTCCGTACCGGCTAAACCTGCAGATTTACCAAACGTGCCCATAGTGGCCGCGGCGTCTAATGCAGCTTGTTTAGATAAACCCAAACTCGACGCGGCGGTATCGGCAAACTTTTTAATTTCTGTAGACGCTGTACCAAAAATAATTCCCGATTTACTGACCGTTTCGTTAAAGTCGCTTGCCGCCTGGGCAGCCTTGTAACCGCCTGTAACAATGGCACCAAACGCCAGCGCGGCAGGTACCGCCATTTTGTTTATAGCAAACGCCGCTTTATCCGACGCTTTAGTAAGGTTTTGAAACTCTTTAATTGCCTGTTCGGCGCCCTTGCCGTTAAACGACGTTAAAATAGGTATGTTAATTGCCATAGGTAATCCTCATTTTCCTATTGACCTTTTCCATTACGTCGGCCACTACGGCTATTACTTCCGTTTCAACTGCCGCTTGGTTTCGGTCTACGGCCTTGTCAACTACGCGGGGCTGTTCGCCTTCCTCGGCGTTTAGGTTTGTGATAAATAGGCTACTTGTGTTGCGGCCTGCATGGTCGTAGATAGCGCCTGCAGCGTCGACTTGTTGAATAACCATAATTCGGTAGGGCAGCGCGCCAAATACTACTTGTTCGGTGTAGCCGCCTTTATTGAAGTTTACGTAGCGTTCTTTTGTTGCCCTGGCGCCTACTTTTACTTTAAAACCTTTTTGTACGGCGTCAGTACGGTACGACGTTTCACGGCCTTTAATCATGTTGCCGCGCGCCATGCCGGATAGTGGGGCGCCGTTACCCAAACTGTTTGAATAGTGGGCAACCATAGACCGCGCTTCGTTAACAATTACGGTGCCCGCGTTTTTAATGCTTTTAGTTACTTGTTTTCTATAGGTTGGGTCAATTTCGTTCAATTCTTTTAACGCCTGTTGTACCCCGTAAATGTCAATTCTTGCACTAACGGCCATAGCGGTTACTTTCGTTGTTTGTTGTTGTCCGATAATACAGTAACAACAGTTGCTAGGTCGTCTATGTCAAAAGGTATCGACGGGGGCCACCACGAAATGGCTACCAGTAGTTCGCACAACTGGCGGGCGTGGGTGCCCCTTAAGTGGGGTTTACGGCCTCGGTATCGACTACTTCAATGTTTGTTAAGCCTTTAACGAAACTGTCAAAATCTGCAGGTACAACAATTTTATTTAATTTAGACGCCTCATACGCCATAAATGCTAAATCCTCTACGCCGATACCTGCGGCCATGTCGGAAGCTTTACGTTTAAATTTGCGTTCCCATAAAATAATTGTGTAAAGGTTTGTTACCACCTCATAGGCGGTATCGGGTGTTTCTACTTTTAGCGTAAGTTTCATTATTTGCCTTTTGTGTCGGGCCTTTGCAGGCGGTTAATTAAACTTCGACAACGCTATAAATTCCGCCCGTAAATGTCACGCTAATTTGACCTAAAGCGCCCAAGGCTGCTTCGTATGGCAAGGCTTCCAAATATGCCCCTGTAAGGGTCATGGTGGGATTGGTTGCCGTGCCTGGACTTGTAGCACTTGGCGACCACGAAACCGTTGTAGAGCTGCCAACCAAATTTTTTAAAGTGGCATAAGTTTCACTAGCGGCAAATGACAGATAAAGGTCAAGGGTCAACGTCGAGTTTTCCAAACCTGCAACGTACACGCGCGAACCTGAACCAAACGCGGTACTTTCTAGCGCCTCGATAGTGCGCGTAAAAGTAAGGCCGTGGCATTGGTCTTGTAACGAAATGCTGTTAACGGTTACGTTCGGTGATGATAAATAAGTACTAGTAGCCATGGGCTTTACTCCTCGTTTGTGTCTGTCTTAGTTTTAGCACCTTTAGGCGCCTTGGTGGGGGATTGAATAATAAAACCGCCTGCTACAAGCGCGTCGACGTTAACGCCGTCAACCGGTACGTATTCGTCGCCAGGCGTTCCAATACGGGGGCTAACTATTTCGTATTTCATATGCACCTATCTTAGGCGGTTGCTTGGGTTTGTAGGGTTATGGTCAAATCGTAGGCGGGTAGTTCGCTGCCGCCGATTACTGCAATAGTTGGGCGCCCGTCAGTTACGCCAATTTTCTTGGTAATGACCTTGCTAGCCAAATTCAGTAAAGACCGTTGCGCGTCAAGGTTGCCAGGCCCAAGGGTAATTATGCGTATTGGGAACGTCATTTCTACAACGTTATTTGAATACACGGTAAACGTAGGGGCGTCTATAAACGCGCAAGGCGGTACAAGGTTACGGGGGTCTGTTACTACCTGTAACCCTGTAATGGTCGTTAGCGACGCTGCTAAGTCGTCTAGCGCCTCGTTAAATAGGTCTGTAAAAGCAACAGGCATTAGGCAACCTGCGGGCGTGGAATACCTAGCAATTGTTTAATCATTGGCGACAGGCCAACGCTATTACCTGCAGGCAATCCGTCAAAACTAGCAAAATCTGTTACCGCGCCGCGTTGTCGATATAGAAAACCGCCATAGGCAATAGTTCCCAGGGTCACGCTGTTACTAGGGCTTGTTGCCTTGGCGTCTATGTAGCCGCTTTCTAGCCGGCGTTGAAAACAAAAGTCGTTTGCAGCTGCCGCGCATTGAGTAAGAAAAGTTGTATCTAACGCCGACGCGGTACCGATACCTAACCAGTCCTCAATTTGTCCAGCTGTAACCCAAGTGCAGGAAACGGTACCTAGCGTTACGGTTCCCGTTGCTGTCGTGCGCGTAACGTTGGCGGCTGTTTTTGCGTACAGAATTTGAAACGGTACTGGCACCTCGTAATTAAAAAGTAAATCGCCGTCGCTGTCGACGCCAATAAACAAATATTCGGGTACCGACAACACGGATACCGTGCCGTTAAAAGTTGCGTCGACGCCTGCTACGACAATAGACGCGCCTACATACACTTCATTAGGTGTAAGCGTTTCTATTACGGCGTAGTTGTCTAATAGCGTTTTATGCGCTACTTGGTATACCTGCGTCATGGCGGTTAGGCCGCCTTTCGGTTAGACGAATTTAACGAATTTTGTAGCGTCTGCCATAAACGTTGCAGCGTAACCACGGTATGCAATAGTGCGGCCCAAGGTGCTAGGTACGTCTACAGAAATTGCGCCTTTTTGCTGTTCGTAAAATTCAAACCCTGCAGCTGGTCCGGCTGCGTGGCCCATAAATGAACCTGGCGTATCTTTATCGACTACAAGCACAAGGCCAAGCGGGTTGCCGTTCCAATTAGCGGCCGACAACTGGCCTGGCGCGTTCATAGCGCCAATTTGTGGGAATACTGGTCGGCCTGTGCTGTCAACCAATGAACCCAACGCGGCCCAAGTACCAGGTGTTACAACCATGTGCGTAGGTAGGTAGTTTGTGTTCAATGAAATTTGGCGGGCGCCTTCGTAAATTGCTGCTATCCAGTCGGCAGGGTCCGACGTGTCGGCAACTGATGTTGTTTGTGAAATTGCGCCTTGGCACTCTGTCACGGCGTACGTGTTCGTTGCTTGTCCGTAGGCAATAGCCAACTGATTTAAAACAATGTTAATTGAAGCGGGGTCACTCCAGTCCAAGGCCTGTTCGGACATTGTAACAAACGTACCGAAAGTTTTTTTGTCGACGTTGTTGTTTGACACGGTGACAGTAGACGGGTTTAGTTGGTCTAGTTCGGGTGTTTGTTCCTCGACTACTGGGCGTACAGTAATTTTTGGTCGGCGAAATGTTGCGCCTGCGCCTGGCATTGCCCTAGTTCCGATTGCACTGACAAACGGCCTAATCGGGTTAAGTCCGTCGTAGACGCTGCCGGTGATGATTTCAGGCAAAATTCCTGGCAAACTTGGGTCGGCGGTAATGTCCGGTGCTGCAGCTTGAATTTTTGCGTTCATTTCTGCAAGTACGCTGCCGCCCTGTAGTGACGCTGCGATATATTCGCCAGCGCTAGGCAATTTGAAGCTACGCGGTTGCGCGTAAACGATTGGCGCTACGTGCGCGGCTTCGATAACTGTTGGGGTTTCTGTTGTCTGTTCCATGGTGTCTAACTCCTCGTTAGGTGTTTCGGTTTCAATATTATCTATTTCTGTGGCTTCTTGTGGGATACCCTGCGACGCTGCTACGCGGTCTACTGACGCGCCTTTAAAAGCGCCGTAGGGAACTAAAGATAATTCTTGGAAATCGGCGCTTTCTATAATCATTGTTCCGGCTTGGTCGTAACTAAAACGGGTTGGGTTTACCCCAACACTTACGGCGTCTAGTACGCCGTCGGCTGCCAATACCAGCGCCTCGTTACCTAAGTCGGTTTCGGAAATTCGGGCTTCATACATCATGCCGCCTGGCGTATCCACCAAACTTGTAACAATTCCTACTGCCTTGGTGCTGTCATGGTTTAGATAAAGTTTCGGCATTTTTTCGCTTGCGTTCAAGCTGCCTGGCATAAACATAACTTTAGTACCGTCGTTTACTACAGCCTCGACGTTATACGGCAGCGCTAAACCCGCCAACGTTCGGCGGGGCATACCGTTAGGGCCGGCTGCGTCAATCTTTAAATCTTGTTGGGTTAATCTAAGCATTTGGCATTACTCCTACTTCGTCTACTTGTGCGGGTGTGTCATATTCGGATAGATAGCTTTCGCTTAGATAATCATCTATATCGAATTTGCAGTACGTACCTCTTGGCAATACGTTACCCATTGAAAGCGTTTCGGCTATACAGTCCATAAACAATTTGGCGCCGAACATATACAAATCTTGGCGCGCTTGGGTGCTGTTTTGGTAACTGTATGAACCAGTTGCTACGCCTAAAAGGTATGGGGGGCAGTTGGCCAAACGTGCTATTTCAAGCGACTGGTACTCACTAGCTGCAACCAGCATTTGTTTACTGGCGTCGCTGTTTGTTTCGGTGTAGGTAACAAATTCGTTTAACACGGCTACAGAATTTGTAAGGCGCGCCGTTTCAAACGACTGGCCCAACTGTTGCAATTCCTCGGCGCTAAGGGGCTCGCCCGCGACCTGCCGCAAAACGCCCGTAGGCAGCAAACTAGAACTATTGCGTAGGCGGGCCTGCTCGAGTTTAAGCGACGTTAAAACAGCGTTAGGGCTAGTAAATAACAAACCTTGTATAGGGCTAATGAATTGCACTACGTCGCGGTGGTCTATAGGTAAACCGCTAAACGTTATTTGTTTAGACGGCGCGAAAAATACAGGGCCCGCTTGGTCTTGGGTTAAAACCATGGCGCTTGGCATACGTTGAAATGCTTTCGGGTAGCCGTCGCTAGACCTTTCGGTAATGTAAAGAAAGGCTCGCTGCGTAAAAAATAAATCGTCAAATAACCATGCAAGCGTTGTGCTATTTGGTAACGACGGGTCAAGCTGTCGTGTCCAAGCGCGCGGGGCAATTTGAATTTGTTCAAGTTCGCGCGTTACAGGGTTCCACATTTCGTTATACATTGACAACGGCGTACAGCCGATTACTGACGCCAGCAAGTCGCGCGCCCTAGTAATAGCCGGTACAGCCATAGCGCGTTGGCGAGTTGCGCCCTGCGTAAACGCATAAAAGTTATCAAGTTGCGACGCGCCAACATTTGAACCGCTAGCCGCGGCTTTAACCGTTGTACCTATAGCGGCCTTGTTGACCTTGTTAAATAACGCCATGCGTTTAGTCTGCCATATCTAGTAAAAGTTTGGTGGCACTACCCACGGTGAAGCGGTCTATTTCTTTTCCCGACGAAAAGGTAAGCCGTCGCGGATAGTGCCAGTTCAACATTAGCGGTTTAGCGTAACTACTAACGGTTTGCCTACCAGCTGCGGTTTAGACGCCAACGCTGCAGCCCAAACCATACAGCGCGCCAACGTGATAGGCCCAGGGCTACGGGTTGACGATAGGGCTACGCTGCCTTGGTGTTTGATGAGTACGGCACGCTCGACGTGTTCTATTAACTGGTTTTCGCCGTGATGATAAATACGGTTTTCTATAATCATATTTTTTACCGGACTAGTCCAGCGCAATAGTTCGCGGTAGCCAACTATGGTTTTTCGGCGTTCCATATTTGGCGGTAAATGTATTTCTAAGCCTGGCGTTATTGCTACGCGTAACGTTGGCGCTAACGCTATTTCGGCTTCAACTAGGCGCCACGTTTCGGCAAGTGTTCCCGCAACAAACGCAACGGTAACCGCCGTTTTTAGCCCTACTTGTACGGCCCTAACGCCGACATATAGCGCGCCGTCTATGTCTACTTCAATAGCCAACACGCCGCCAGGCGGTATAGGTTCGTCGGATTGCAGCGCCTCGAATACGCCCATTTCTAGCCAGCCGTTTTGGGTTGCTGTCCAGGTGTTGACCGACGCCCTTAAAAATGCGTTGCGGTTTGGGGCTTCGCTTTCTGCCTCGATTACGGACATTTCCAACGTGTGGCCTAGCGCGGGGTTTGCATATGACCAGGCGGCGGGCGTCATCAAATCCATAGACGGCGGCGGGCTAAATTCGGCAAAATATAATTTAGTTTGTTCGCCGCTATCTATAGCTCTTAATCCTTGTTCGCGCCAACGCAACATGGCTTTACTATCCTGCGTGCCGGCTGTAGACATCATTACAAACAGCGGGTTTTTGCGCGCACGTTGCGACGGTAATAAACCTTCGTCTATTGCGGCTTCGCTAATATCCCAAACTTCGTCGGCTACTACTAAGTCAACGCTGTAACCGTGTCCAGCTGCAGGCGTGGCCGCGCGTGGAAACCATACGCTGTTATCCGGCATGGTTAAAACCATGCGCCCGTAAGACCATGAAATATGGGCGTTAAATTTGCTTTCTAATACTGGCGCCAAATATGTAAACAACGCGGTAGCCAAATCTAGTTTGTGCGCGACAGTAATAACTGTTTGCGCCTGGCCGCGCGCTTTACCTTGCGTAGTCAACCACCAACCAACCAACGCCGCAATAGCAACGGTCTTACCGTTTTGTCGAGCGACAGACACAAGGCCGACACGGTGCAAGTAGTCGCCGTTGCTATCCATAGACGTTAAACCATGCAAAATGTTTAACTGCCAGGGCATTAGGTCTACGCCTAGTACCTCTTTCGCAAAATCCCCAATTTCGATTACAGCCGATTTTTGACCGCTGGCGGTGGTCGTTAATAATCGCGGCATATCGTGGCCAGTTCGCGCCAGTTCGTCCAAATCCTTTAGATATATAGGGTTAATGTCT
>Ga0209296_1001951_pt1 | contig 15118 bp, 27 predicted proteins | sample S_130206_EF_Meta_FD_187319 | JGI IMG/M metagenome (GOLD analysis project Ga0209296, IMG submission 187319) | Freshwater microbial communities from Lake Simoncouche, Canada to study carbon cycling - S_130206_EF_MetaG (SPAdes) (version 2) | ecosystem: Environmental > Aquatic > Freshwater > Lake ...
TTTCTTCCTCCTTGCGTTGCCATGATTCATCATCCCGCTTCTTCCTTGCTTTGTCCTGCTCTATCTTGATGACATCTCGCATATCAAACACTTTGCTATACAAAGCCCCCATCTCTTTAGGAGCGCCGTACACCATCGCCTCTCTTATCTCCGTCTCCAGCAATGCCATCTGGTCTTGAGCCATGACCCGTTTCAGGGCAGCTTCCATCAGGTTGGCATCGGGGTCGTAGACTGATTTGCTCTTTTCTTCCTCTTCCCTTATGTGGTCGGCAAGCTGTTCTTGTAGTCTGAAGAAGTTGGAAAGCTGGGTAACGATGTCAGCCATGACTTGGGTTTCGTCAACGGCAACGTAGGCTTCCTTCTTTTTCGCCACAGGCTGGGGCGTGGCTGGGGTTGCTCCGAAGAGCTTTTCCCAGAATCCTCTGACTGCTTTGGCATCTGAAACAACTTCATCAACAGTCTTCTTGATCTCCATGAAAGACGTTTTAGCGTCTTTGTACAGCTTGCATCCCTGCTTGATAGCAGCGACACAGGCATTGGCGGCAAAGAGGATGCTGAGTGGGTCAATTTATCAGTACCCCCAGTAAATAAATACTGCTCCTGCGCCGCCTACTGCGGCTAGATCTCCGGGTAAATCGTTTGTGCCGTTACAGCCGCCACCCCCACCGCCAGCACCATACGTTGTGCCTGTTTGTGCGGCACTGCCATTCCCAACGCCACCAGCGCCAGTAGAGCCATAACTAGCAACGGTAGCAGCGCCGGTAGTCGTATCAATGCTATACCCTCTAGCGCCTGCGCCGCCGGTGTTCAAACCGCCACCGGTAACATTGCCGTTACTGCCAGCATTAGGCGTTAAAATCTGTGATCCTGTACCACCTGATCCAGCATAACCTCCCGTTGACGGAGTGGTATCAGTTCTGGCAACTCCGCCTCCTCCACCTGCTGGCGCATTCAACACCGTACTACCTCTTACGGTAACCGATGATGCGGACCCGGGGCCTCCTGAAGAGCCTGATGAAAAAGGCCCGTCTCTAGGGTCACCTCGCGAACCCCCTCCACCAATGCTATAAGTAATTGTTTCGCCCGGTGTTACTTGCACAGCGATGTAGCGAATATCTGCCCCGCCCCCACCAGCGCCCGATGTATTGATTGGACGAGATGATCCGCCACCACCACCGCCACCACCGCCAATACATATGATCTTGACTTGTGTTCCAGATGTTAGCGGTAACGTGAATGAGCTTCCGCTGGTTAACACACCTGAGTTTCCTGCCACAAGCGTGTACCCACCAAACCCGTAAGCGCGGGAACTAGCTGCACCAATAGTAGATAGGATAGGCATGATTAAGCAAATTTCACTTGTGAAGCCAACACTGTGTACGTTAAGTTCGCCGTCTTGACAACAGCAAAGGTATATACATCAATACTGTTTGCGTTACCTGCCGTTGGAGCAGTCCCTGTTTGCCACTTGGGTGTAACTGTACTACCATCAATTTGAATTGTTGATGGGTAATAAGCCGTACCGCCGTTTGTCACAAGCAACGTGCAGGTAACCGACTGACCGACTGCCAAAATAATGTTTAGCGTACCTGTTGTGGCTGTACCTGACCCAGCGCCTGCCCCTGTTGCGGTAAATACTACGCCAACAGTGTTTGATGATGCTCCAATCAATGTGAAGTCAGTTGTGCCAATGGTAGTAATTGTGTAAGCAGTATTGACAACAAAACTACCAGCCGTCACGGTAGAGGTAATGCTCCCCCTAATATTAAAAAGGAAGTTGGTCGTAGCGTTGCTTGTGTAGAACTGAACAGCTTGGGTGGCTACATCAAAGTTTGTTGTTGATGCAGGGGCAGATGCCGTGATAGTTGCCGTCTCAAATAGCGTTTTAATATTTCCGTATGTACCAAGCGTAAAGTAGTTAAGTGTTGGGTAGTTAAGTGTTGGGGTTGTTAAGGTTGGCGTTGTCAGGGTTGCGTTTGTAATTGTAGGGCCCGAGGTTAAAACAACTGCGCCTGTACCAGTGGATGTTGTAGACCCTGTACCACCGTTGGCAACCGGCAAAGTTCCTGTAACGTCAGTGGTAAGAACCACTTGAGACAAAGTAGTGTTTGTGCCATTAGAACGAAGCACTCGGTTATTTGTCTGCGATCCAACCAAGGCATTGAGAGCGGCTTGCTGGGTTGTCTGTCCTGTGCCGCCGTTAGCAATAGCAAGTGTGCCGGTCAAGTTCTGCGCTTGGACATCATAGAAGTTTGTGCCATCTGACCAAACTTGAATCTTGTTGCCAGCCGCAATAGCAATTCCAGTACCGGCGGCAGTTGTGTTACCGATGACCGTAGAGTTGTAGATGGTGATTGTGTAGCTGGTGTTGTTCCAGATGATGTACTGCTTGGATACGGGAGGGGCGTAGATAGCGGAGGCCGCAGCCGCACCATTGAATTTCAAAATAGCGTAAATAGACTGGTTCAGCGCCGCAGAGGACGTTGGCCCGTTTATGTATGTTAAAGCCTGCGCAGCCGAACCTACCGTTACCGCCTGATACCCAGCTATTGCTGCATCAAAAATGTAGGCAAAGTTGTTGTCGGTGGTAGTTCCCCATGTACCGGCTTGGTCACCTGAACCAATAAGCTCGACCCGAAGATTGCTGGAATACGTACTGCTCATGGTGTTTCTCCTTGTACGGGATTATCTGCGCTTTGGGTTTCCAACGCTGTGATTCGTGCTGTCAGGTCTGTGATGAGAGCTTGTTGCTCTTGGATGGCGGCAGTCAGAGTGGCAACAAGGAACGATACGTCAATGCCTTGATAGGCTGGGCGGGTAGCCTCGTTGCCATCTTCATCGGTGTAGGTTTCTGTTGCGTCTTTTTCACCAGTAACGCAATCGGGTACAACCCCAGCTAATTCATGGGCAATAAAACCTTGACCGTCCCTGCCATCTGCGTTCCATTTGTAGGTACAAGGCTTAAGCAAAGCTACTTTTGCCAATGCGCCTGTCATCGGCGCAATGGTGTTTTTTAGGCGGTAATCGGATGAAGTGTTGTACGCAGTGGCAGAACCAGTAACTGAAATGTTGCCAACTTCAGTTGATGCGTAGTAAAACCTTACAATTGGTCCTGTGCTTGTTGTTCTGTTTAATCCTAGTGGTGGCAATCCAGATGCTTGCGCCATAACGCCAAGTACATTCCCGCCAGAAAAACTTGATGTAGTCCCCACCAGCAAGTTACCGCTGGTATCAACTAAAAGTCTATTTGCGCCAGCAGTTTCATCTCTCAATGTCCACGCATTTGACTGGTCTGTGCGAATCTGCATTGAGTAGCGTCTGGAACTATTTTGCAAACGATAAGTTGCGTAATTTGCACCATCTGTTACAGCGGCTATTTCAGTATTTGAAGCCGCCGTATAAACAGCAAACTGTCCATATGTGCTTGGTGAGGTTGTACCAATTCCCACATTACCGCTGGAGTCGATACGCATAGCCTCCGCACCACCTTCAGCAAAAGCAATGGTGTCAGCGGCAGGGAAGAAAATACCCGTATTTAAATCGCCTGTGGTGGTGATGACAGGTAAAGCGGCTGTACCAGCGGCGGCAACAAATTGGGAATCGGCATTAATCCTTGCCGCTTCTACACCACCCTCGCTAAACCCAATGATGTCTGTGCCAAAGAAGATACCTGTGTTTGCATCTGTTCCCCTGATAGCAGGGGTTGCGGCAGAACCATCAATATCGGACAGCCCGTCTGTGCCTGAAAGAATTAAACTCATGCTAATTGCTCCTCTGTTGGTTTAGCCAATGTTGGATGTTCCCACTTGGCTATGTAATCGCCTTTGCCATCAGAATCATTTTGCAAGCGGATAGTGCCATCAAAGCCAAAATCTGCGTCTGTCAGTTGTGGGTAAATTGTTTTAATTTTTTCATATAAATTCATCATGCCCCCCTTACCATTGCGCCATTAAAATATGTTGTACTTGATGACGCTTGGGTTGTTTTTGTACTACCAGTATTTTGAAACCCATAAATTTCAACATAATCTGTTGACCCATTCATATAAACAAGTGATGTAACTACAAAAATCGGATCTGCCGCCGTTGTCTGTTTCACAAGATTACCTAATTTATATGCAGCGCCATTTTTATATATAGTAAGATATGCAGTGGTTCCATCAACTAGCGATTGAATACGAACAGCGGCGTTAATTTGATAGTATCCTGCAACAGTAGGAGTAAATCTACTAGAAGCAAAATTACTGTTTGTATCAAATTCTTCAGTATTAAATAAAACTTTTGTGTCTGCATTATTTGTTAAAGTTGTTGATGATCCAGCATAAGCACTGAACGCAGGGCCAGTACCAGCTACTCCTGCGGCAAGTGCGGCTTGAGGAATAGATGCGGCAGGCAATACGGGCGCTTGTGCAAACGTAGCAACCTGACCTGATGAAATAGTAACCGCCGTAGTTCCGTTTGTTTGAAGAGCAAGTACACCAGTGCTGTCAGAACTGTACTTCAGCCCTGCTGAGCCGCTTATTGCGCCATCGTCTGCGTTTATTGTGACTGCCATTACTTGTTCTCCAGAGCCGCTTTGATTTCATCTACCGTTGAAGCCGCGTCAATATCTGCCTGCATAGTTGCGTACTTGGCCCTGATTAACGCCCTCGCTGCTTCAGCGCCATCTGTCTGACCGGGGATTTGCTTGGCAATAGCGTCGTCATACGGTTGGAACTCTACCGCCCGTGCCGCACGGCGCAAGGTGTGAGCAACTGTCTTGGCTTTGGTTACGTTGATGGTAATCATGCTGTGTACTCCCATGCTGATCTAAATGTGCGGTCTGATGGAATGTCAGCGACATCCACAATCTTGAATGGCTTGCCAGCAGGAACATCCTTGGCGGCAATTTCTTCAATGGTTAAGCCACATTCAGGTGCTGGAACAATGACTGCAACGCCGCCATCGTCTGTTGGGTAAATGATTCTTGAATTCATGGCTATCCTTATCTAAAAACTGAAACACAAATGTACTTTTCGTCTCTAGCGCCACCGCCATTTGCAGTAGAAAACCCTACTCTAAATGCACTTGTTGTTGGGGTTACTTCGTTAGACGTTGATATCTCGCTAAAAAGCGCGGGATATGGTCTACGATCAGTTCCATAATTTGCACTACCCGAGAGTGCAACCGAATAGTTAATGTCTGGCATTGCGGTTGTGAGGTTAACTGTATAGTCACCTGTGTTATTGTCTGTTATTGAGGTCACATTACCACTTGCACGAATAGCCACAGTACCTGTGCCGTTAAAGTTAACCCAAGCACGACAGCCGTATGCTGTGGCAACAGAACCGTAGCCTGAGTTAAAACCAAATGTGCTTCCTGTTGCATTACCTGTAACAGTAGCGGCTGAACCAGTTGTATTTTGATTTAAGGTTGGAAAAGTGCAGTTGGCTAGATTGCCGGAAGTTGGTGTTCCTAAAACTGGAGATGTAAAATTTGGTGAAGTTGCCAGCGCAACAACAGTTCCGGTTCCGGTAGTTGAATACGACGTTCCCCACGCAGACCCTGTTGAGTTGGCTATGCCGGAGCCGGGGTAAACCATTCCGCTTGGGGCGGCAGCAGAAGTCCAAGTTGTACCGTTGGATGTAAGTAAGTTGCCATTAGTACCAGCCGCAACAGCAGAAACAGATGAACCAGCGCCCACCAAAACGCCAGTTGCAGTTGTAAGTCCTGTGCCGCCAGAAGCTACAGGCAAGGCATTAGCCAACGTAACAACTTGAGCAGAACTTACTGTGACTGCCGTAGTCGGCGTAGCGCCTGTTTGAATGACAAGCGCGCCTGATGTATCCGCTTCTACCTGATACGCAGTGGTTAACGTAGTGGATGACTTGATCGTACTCATATGATTACGTGCCTTTGTCCTGATGCAATGGTGATAGTCACGCCGCTGTTAATTGTCAGAGGGCCAACAGTAAAGCCATTCTGGCCTGTGGCAACCGTTCCACTTACAGTAGCGGTGGTTGCATTAAGAAGCACTGCGCCAATACCACCGCCAACAGCATTAGCTGTGAATTCTGCTGGGTAAGTGACAAACACATCTTTTGTGCCTGCGCTGAAGTTGACCAGTGAACCTGCGTTGCTGGATGAAATAACTGTGGTTCTGGCAAGCGTTGTGCCTGATGAGGTGTATGTACCGATGCCGACTTCCCATTCCGTGCCGGTTTGGGCTGCAATGGTGTAGTAGGTAGTGTTGGCGTTACCAATAGCTGAAAAGGACTGATACCCTGCTGATGCACCGGCAAGCGTCACTGTTCCAGTGCCAGTCGTAGTGGTAGTCTCTTTAACTCGGTCTGCAAGTACAAAAGCCATGTGTATCCTTAATCCGTCTCAACCAAAGTCCAGTCGGCTGTTTCCGCGTTGTTTACCAGCGCCCAGCCAGCAGTTTGGGAATTGTTGACATTTTGCCAGTTTGAGGTTTCGCTGTCATCAACCAATCTCCAATATATAGCAATTACATTTCCAACTGATCCGGTAGCCTGAACCCCTGACAGCGCCACAGTAACTACAGGGCCAACCGTGCCAACAAGAACTGCCGCCGAGACAGGGGTCAAGAACGCAACTTGCGCATATTCAACAGTACCAACCGCGCCAGAAGCCGTGACACTTGTCAAAGCAACTGAAATTACAGGCTCTACCGTGCCAACTTCACCTGTAGCCACATCGCCGGATGTCACATCCGACTCGTTGTAGATCATTGTCCCAGCAAGACCCGCCGCCTCAACCCCTGACAGGGCAACCTCTACGCCACCGTTGGTTACCGTGCCAACCGCTCCAGAAGCCGCCACCCCAGACAGGGCAATCGTTAGAACCGCTACGGGTGTACCAACTTCACCATTGGCATGGACTTCTTGTATCTCGGGTAGGTTGGTTTCGTCTACCCCGCCAACATCAGGCGAACAAAGAACCCCAGTCAGAAGGATGGAAATATCAACGCTGACCGTTCCAACGCTGCCTGCCGCCTCATCCCCTGTTATTGCGGTTGACCCAGATACAACAACAGTGCCTACGTCGCCTGCGGCTACGACCCCAGTCAGGGCAACTGAACTTTCTTCTGCTACAGACCCTACATCTCCAGACGCAGCTACGCCCGACAGGGCGACAACAACTACTGTCTCGCCAAGAGCGGCATAAGGTGACTGCGCGTATGCGGATATACCAAACATGGCTTACGGCCTGCGCCGCCTCCGCTTAGGTTGTAGCCAGACGCAACAGTGCTGTTGTTGTGGTGTTTGCAGGCATCGTCAAAGTGAAAGTACCTGCTGTGATGGTCTGTGAACCAAATGTGTGGACACTTACTGCCTTGTTGCTTTGTGATGCGTTGTAGATCAGTACAGCATCGAACGCCGTGGTCAAAGTCACTGAGGTGTAAGTCAAGCTGGCAGATGGTGTAAAGAAGGCCACCCCAGCAGTTGCTGATGCGTTGGTTGCGGTTGGCGGCGTTGCGTTTGTTACAACTATGCCCCCAGCAGAATAGCCTGTACCGGTCACTTCACCTGTCGATGAATACACGGTGGTTGAGGCATTGATGGTGGCAGAAACCAAGTACAAAGCAGCCCTAAAAGTGTCAGCGGTGGACACTGCGCGAATGGGCGCAGTACCGAAGTTGTGTGTTGCTGTTAGCAACTCACCCATGAAAGAGGTGGTCATTGATTGAGTATTTGCCATGATATTTCCTTAAAATGAAGCTGCTTCGCCACCAGCAAAACTGGGCATTTTTTTCAGGGTGACATGGGCAGAACGGTGGACAAGCTCACCATCTAACCAGTACTCAACCCATGTGGTGAGTTCGTTGTCATTATCGACTGTACCCTCTTGCTTTACAAGCAGAGATTCGTCCATGTCGCCTTTGGTTGTGGTTACAAGTGCCATTACGCTATCCTTATGATTGCTGATGTGTTTGATACAGCGGGGAACTGTACCGTGAATGTTATTGTTGAAGTCTTATCTGCGCCAAAATCTAACACGCAAACTGCGGGGTTTCCACCTCCGCTTTGATAAATCAATGCACCACGGGCAGTGAGAGCCGAATTCCAGACTGCATTGTTGAATGATATATACGCTGTATCGCCAGAGTTACCTACCGTGGGAGTTTGCGCAATTGTGAGTGCCAGCCCACCAGCCGAGTACCCAGAAGCCACAACCTCGCCCGTAGCCGTATAAGCCGTGGTAGACGCATTAAGCGTGGCTGCATTGGTATAGAGTGCAATGTAGAACGTCCCCGAAGTAAAGTTAAACGTGCCGTTCATCAGCCCCGTCTTAAAGACGTTACATGAGAAATTTCCTGTAAAAGCCATCAGGTCACCGCCTGTCTGAATTGTCCAGACCTGTAAGCGTCTTGACGCTCCATACCATCACCCAGACGTTTAGCCAACGCAAGAGCTTCTTTATACTTGGCGTCGTATCCAGTGATGATATCGACTTCACCTTTCATAAAACTATAAGCCTCAACCAAAGAACCATACAACAACACAGAATCAAAGTTGTCACCCAACCATGTCTGACCAGAAGCTACGGTAGTAATTGACTCTGGGTAATAATAGTAGTGCAACTCTACGTAATAAGCGGCATCAGGTGTTGGGCCAACAATAAGTGACAGCTCATTTGAGATTGCCCCATTGACAATTGATGGGCCGAACAAAGCGTAGTATTTGGGTACACCTGTATCGTTCGGCGTTGGGTACGCCTGCCGAATAAAGTTCACATCTTTGTTCAACAAATACTCAAACGTGCCGGTATCCAAGTTAGCGCTCGTAACACCTGTCACCAACGCCAAAGAGTACACAGACAAAAAGTCATCAGGCAAAGATATGTACTTGTTGTTTACAGTGATTGGGGTGTACTGATTCTTGCGCAATGACGGGAACTGAACCGAGTTGTATATACGTTGTTCAGCCTGCGTAATGAAAGTATTGATCTGCGTAGTCGCATTAACCGTACTCCCACTCGCAAGGTATACATCGGGGAACTGATTCTCCGTGTATGTCTGAATCGTGTTATACAACGACGTATAGTTCATGCCATCGGGCCTCTAGACATCACGCCTTTGGTGGCGCAGCCAGTACCACGCATTTTGATACCAGTTGTTTTGATAGGCTCGTTACCAGCAGATTTACTGATTGCACCAATGCTTACATCAAGCGTATCAAGCTTGCTGCTGCTTGGCTCTTTGCCGGGGGTTGAAGAAATCTTCACCGCTTTGCCAGTCATGGTATGTGGCTCCGCATACACAGCAGCATTGCCAACTTCTTTGCCCATTCGTTTGTCGCTGAATTTAGCCATTAACCGCTCCTTTGATTGTTTGCTCGTGCCATGTTACGACCAACAGCTTTCATTTGGTCAGTAGTCACACCGCCTTTGGCTAATTTAGTCATAGGCTTGCCGGGGTGCAGTTTTTTCTCATGCTTATGCACCGCGCCAGCAATCATCTTTTTGTCCTGCTTTAAATCTTTCTTGTCCATCACTGACTCCTTATGTCGTTACTACCGTTACTGTACCAATTTCTACAACTAAAACCAAGTTATTTGGGGTTAGAACCGCATCAAAACCGGATGAACCACCAACTGGGTTCCATCCCCACTGAAATACCCGACTACCGCCTCCGTTGTACCCATCAGCTAGATCACCAGAAACTTGATAGCTTGTATCCGGCCTCGGCTCACGCACTGCCTGAGGGTCACTGACTGGATACATACCTAACTGAAGCTGCGGCTGATCTGGATCCCAGCAGGATTTACAAACTTTGATGTCGTATATCTTGGTCTTAACAACTTGCTTGCGCAACTCCTGCAACTTGTACCGCTGCCCACACCTGTCGCATTCAGCAATTGAATATTTACCTGAGGCAAATCTATTTGGCATAGCTCACCTCAGTAGAACAACTGCCTTGGGACAAACCGATCTGGAGCTTTCTCACGATCTTCTTGGGAAGCCAACAGCCACTGCTGCTCATACTCAGTCTTCAAAAACGCCACACGATCTGGAGAAACTTCAGGCCGCTTAGAACCAACGTAAAACGCCAGTCCAGCCACCATACAAGGAATTAAACGGAAAGGGATGTCTTGCACGTTCACACCATTACCAGCATCACGAAGCCTGCGCAGTCTCCAGTACACAAAGGTGTAGTCCCCGCCAGCATTGGGGGTAGGCCAGACATTGATACAGGGCAGGTTTTGCGAATAGATCGCCGCGCCAGTCGTATGCGCCGCTGCCGTAGTGCCGTTCTGTCCACGGGTGCAATTTATCAGACTGTTACCGTCCACATTGGTATAGCCAATCGTCTCAGAATCAATCTTGATGAACCCAGTAGTGGTTAACCCTGATGTGCTACTAACTACAACCGTCGTCGCAGTGCTGGTAATCGTGCCATTTAGCGTGACAGATGTTGCATTTGTCTGCGCCGTCTGACGGTTGATCCATACTTCGATTGGACGCCCAGTCGTAAGTTTATTTGGGATAGTGGAGTAAGTAGGCTCAGAGATACGAGAGATGTTGACGTCTGTCTGATTTGACGCCACACCGTTGTTCTGCCGAATAACATGGTCGAGCAAGTCAATCGTGTCTTCTGGGAGTGGGTATACCGCCTGTCCGGTAACCATGGTAATTGCGCCTTCTTCCACAGTCCACAGATTTATACCACGGTTCGCCCACTCAATGGTCAACAGATTCAGCGAACGGCGTGCCGTACGAAACTCATAGCCAGTACGAACCTCTATGCCCGCCCGCTCATACGCTTCCTCAATCATCTCATTGAGATCAAGGTTAAACGAATCGGAAGAGGATGTGTAAGCCATTATCTAAAACCCGCTGTTTTCTTTGCTATGCCTTTAGGCTGAGCTACAAACTGCTTACCCGCCGCCTTGCCTTTACGCTTGGCTTTGGTTGTGGCTGCGTACTCCGCAGAGGACAAAGACTTGATAGCCGCTTCAGGGAGATATCTCTCACCTGTTTTTGACGAAGGCTTCCCCGACTTGGTACGCCATTTCTGGTCACCCCAGTTTTTAAGGGAAGTCTGCGGTGCTTTCAATCTCGATAGCCCCCGCCCGCAGCTTTGTATTTCTTAGCTACAAGCTGCGCTTTACGCGCTGACCATTGCCCTGCCCCAGTACCCTGTGTTGCCGCAGACTTGACTTGAGACACGATTCGCTTACGCAATTCAGGCTTTGTGTAATTACCCGCAGCATTGACCTTGCCGCCTTCTTTGTATACCTCGACCTTATTCGGATCATCCTTGCGAGTGATCGTCTTGGCCTTTGGCATTTTGGAAGGGCTGATAGCGCCCATACCACGAGAAGACATCATGATTTAGCACATCTTTCCGCGAGTCTTACCCCGCTGAGCGATACCGTCGCCACGGCGAGAGGCAGTCATACCACCTGAAGCCATTTTTTTAACGTCAGGATTGTCACGGTTGCCAGCCTCACGAATTGCGCGGAAGGGGCTGGAAATAAGGTCACTAATGTCTTTTGGCGCATTTAGCAAGTTACGTTTAATATTTTGAGGGCCGGGTTCATACTCTGAAGGCGGCTTTACTGCTTCTCTAACTTTGACTTTTCCGCTTAAGTCTCTATAGGTGTTAGGCATCGCTGAAGATTTTGCAGGGGCAGCTTTTTTTACTGGAGCAGCTTCTTCTACAGGAGCAGCTTCTTCTACAGGAGCAGCTTCTTTTACTGGAGCAGCTTTCTTTGCAGGCGCTGAGTCTTCATCCTTCATTTTGGTGTTGTACTTCTTTCCACCAAACTCAAATTCTTTGTCGCCTGCTTCACGGGCTGCACGGAATGCTTTACCAAAGTCGCTTGTTGCCATAATTTACTCCTTAACAGGCTTTGCCGCCAGATTTCATCTTAACCATCATGCCTTTGGTTTTGCCTTTAGAAGCAACACCATCACGGCTAGGGGCAGCGGTTTTTACCTTGCCCATAGATGATGCTGCCATGCCGCCTTTTTTCATAGCACCCTTACCATCACCGATAAAAGCGGGTTTACCGTCTTTCATGGGCATACCGCCGCCAGCCATTTTCATGGGTTTTTTCTTGGCCATCATTGCCATCATTCCGGGATTCATTTTGGAAGCCATATCATTACCTCTTTTAAAAGTTTTGCCTTTGTCGGCGTTTGAAAATTCTTTACCCACAGACTGCGGGACTCCTGCTTTCTTGGCAAACGCTGGATTGTGGGCCACCGCTTCCATGAATCTATGCTGCTTTGCACTACTGCTTGGCATCACTTCCCCGCTTGAATAAGCTGGTCAATCTTTGCTTCAAGGCGATTAAACCGTTGGTCAATGTGGTCAGTAATTCTCTGAACTTCTGCATTAGTTGTGTAATCACGGGCAATCTCCTCACGGGTTATGTTTAGCAGCCGCTCAACTCGTTTGATATCTTCCAGCTTCTCACGAATGAAAAACCACAAGCCACCAAGCAACGCTGAAAGGCCAGCAGACCAAATTGTGTTGATATCCATGTCAGCATTTCCATCTTGCTAAAGAAGCTGCCTTACGAGTAGGCTTGCCTTTTTCATCTTTCATCGGGCCGGGCATACCAGACATACGAGCGCAGAAAGAGTCCTTACGCTTGCCGCCTTGTGGTTGCGGAGCTTTCAAGTTGCTTCCTGTTGCTGCGTTGTACTTGGCACGGCCTTTGGCAGTCAAACCCGCCCCCTTGGAAGCGGGTAGTTTTTCACCACGACCAATTGCAAGGGAGGGAGTCTTCTTAGCCATAAAACACCGTGATCCCGGTTACTGTGCCCGTACTTGTCGTTAAATACAAACCTGTAGAAGCCAAAACACCTTCGCCGGGAATTTGAACGTAAAAAGTATTTGGATTACTGTTGCCAGCTAAGTCCATTGTGTAGAGAACGGCGGCTGTGGCGCTACCGTCTCGGATTTCAAATGTTACCGCCGTGCTTATTTTTGGGGATACAACAATACCCTTTAGTCGTGTTCGACCTACATAGTAAGAGCCAGCCGCGCTAAGGTGCGCACTTTTTACGTCTGTCTGCATCATAATCAATCTCCTGTTGTTAGGGGGCCGAAGCCCCTTAGATCAATTACTGTTGAGTGGCGGTTGGGTTGGCAGAGCCGTCGCTGTCTTTTACAACATACGTAATAGTCAATACGCCAGCACCAGATGTGGCAGTGACGTTAGCCTGTGTAAACGTAATGATTGCGTCTGTCGTACCCACGTTGTTACACAACACAGCGGCGGCGGCAGAGTTATTTCCAAGCAACAAGTTAACAATACCTGTGTTTGTGAATACGCTACCGTTAGCTGCTGTGTTAATGGCTGTGCCATTTACTTGCAAAACGTATGTAGGAGTTGTTGTTGCATAAGCAACAGTGGTATTAAACGAAGCACTCAGAATCTGTGAGCCTGCGGGAATTGTAAAAGCGGACGTAGCTGCCGTAATGTCCGTGTACAAAATGGCTTTGGACTGCGAAACTACTGTTGCGCCCAGATTGCGGATAGTGCCAGCAGTCGTACCGGTTGTGTTTTTAACAGTGCCCAACAACCAAGGGCCAAGGTGAGTTGCGAATCCCATGTTTAATTCTCCATGCGTTGTAGCGTATCAATCTGCATGAGGTCAGCCGAGCCTGTTTGATACGCCGATGATTCTCGGGGTGGTTGCAATATACATCAAAAGAAAAGGGGGCACAAGGCCCCCTTTTTCATCAGGACGAACCGGGGGATGCGTACATTCCCAACGGATCAGACCAGCCAAACGAATAACGCTCACGAGACTTGTAACGTACGTTACCGGTGTCGAAGTCGCCGTCCATGCTGTTAGCCAGCGGAGTACGGACAAAATGCTTCATACCGTTAGGCACGTCTGTTGTCAGGAACCAAGCATTAGTGTCTGTCAAGAAGTGGTTCTGTGTATATCCTTCAGGGATAGAACCATTGTTCTTCAGTGCATTGACATCGTTGTCAGTTGTACCAACACGGAGGCTGGTTTCTAACAGGCGGGTAGCCACGAATTGCAATGAAGGAGGAACAATCAACTTCTTAGGCTTAGCAGCGATCAATAAACCCCGCTCGTCTGTCCATGCAGCGATCTGAATAACAGCGTTTTCCAACGAAGTTTCATTCAAGTCAGCAGCGGTGGAAGGACGGTTGGAGTTAGTACCACCAGCAACCAAGGGGTGAGCAGTGCTGAACAGAGCAACGCCGTCGCCGCCAACATAGGCAGCGCTGAAGCCGTTGTTCAAAACAGAAGCAGCTTTAACTTGCTTGGTATAAGACATAGCACGAGCCAGACCTTTGGTGTAACGAGCAGACAAGCTGTCGTACAAGTTATCCTCAATGGCCTCTTCGGTCAATGAGAAACCCAAAGCAATGGTTTCGTGGTTATATCGAGCAGTCCATGCTTCCTGTGCATTGTCATAAGCGATGGCAGAACCCTCGTTTTTGACAGGAGCAGCAGAGAAACCTGACAGCTTTGTTTCTTCTTCAAAAGAACGCTCAGAGGTTTCGGTTTCATAAATCTCTTTATGTTCCTCACCGTAGCGAGCATATTCCAAACCAAACAAAGCATTCAGTCCGGGGAGCAACTCTTTAAGTAGTTGTGCGCGTGAAATAGCCATTTTATGTTACTCCTTAGGCGATGCTGGTGCCAGCGTAATACTGATGCTGACCAAAGTTAATCTTGACCAGAATCTCTGGATACTGCATGAACACAATAGTGCTGTTCAATGTAGCAACAGGTGCTTGGTTAAGAACAAAAGAGGTAGCGCCAGCAGATGCGGCGGTATCAACAAAAGAACCCGCAGAAACGTAGTTTCCGTTAGAGTCCAGCGAACCAACATCAGTACCAACTGGCAACGCGAAGGGCAGAGCCGAACAAGTCACAGTAGCAGTAGAAATGCTGGTGTACGTTGCCGTACCAAGCGAAACAGCCGTGTCAGTCACCAAACCAAGCACGCGAACGGGCAAGGAAGAAGTAGTGGCAGGGGTGTCATTAGGAGCCAAGATTGCGTTCTTGGAGTTGCCGGTTGCGGTGCTACCTGTGTTGTTGATCATTGCCAAATTTTGGCCGATCATGGCGCGAGCGCCAGAAGCAACAGCGGTAGTAGCAGAGCAAACAAC
>Ga0209296_1001952_pt1 | contig 15116 bp, 12 predicted proteins | sample S_130206_EF_Meta_FD_187319 | JGI IMG/M metagenome (GOLD analysis project Ga0209296, IMG submission 187319) | Freshwater microbial communities from Lake Simoncouche, Canada to study carbon cycling - S_130206_EF_MetaG (SPAdes) (version 2) | ecosystem: Environmental > Aquatic > Freshwater > Lake ...
TTATTAGTCTTAGTTCCAATAAATGTATTTGTAACATTTTCAAATACATTTGATGCAGTATTCGCTACTGTACTTATGGCCCCGCTGACAGTAGCCATCTATCTAACGTGTTGTGCCAATATTAACCTCTGCAAATACTTGATATCTGCCCCTCTATATGCAGTGCAAAGGCGGCCACGCTGACATCCCAGTGCACGCCATCCGGGGCCAAGTTCGGATAGGCGATTCCAAAGCCCCAGGCACCTGGCGCGATTTGGCCTGATTTGCCATCGTAGTCGACCACCGGCTTCCCGTCTACTATCACTTCAATGACTCGCGGGCTAAATCCCATGGCATAAACGGCCCAAGTGGCCCCCTTTACTGTGTCAGCCTCTGCCAGCGGAATGAGCGTCAGCTTCTTATAGGCGCCTGTCTGGACTGCGTCGGCAATCTCGGCGGCCTCCTCCTTTATACCACCATAGGCGCCGTCCCTGTCCCAGACGAAGGGCTGCGCGCCCTTGTAGACTGCCGTAGTGCGAATACCGAGGTCGTTAAGATTCTTCATAACGACGGTTCCACTGTGCATGGTTCCAAAGAGAATAACGTGGTCGTCGGGCTTCAGATATTCTTGGATTCTAGAGTCGAGGGCACACTCTAGAGGGATGGAGGGAATCGGGAGGGATCCGAGTTTCGGCTCGGAGCCTTGGGCCAGAATAACGACGGATGTCTCCAGAGTTCGAGGCCCATTCGCATAATATTCGACCGTCCATTTACCTTTTGATTCCAGGCGGGTGACGAATCCGTGTATTCGTTTAACCGGAAGAGGGGCTGCGAGGCCAATAAGAAGTTCCCCGATGGCCGAAAGGGGTGTGGTGGCATCCAGATCAAAGGAGTCGGGGATGCTGATGCCCGGAAGAACTTGCCGAAGAGTGGTTATTGTCTTTCCCCAGCGCGTGTTTGATCTGATGGCGCCCCATTTACTACAGATGTCCCCGCCATCGAACTGCGGGTCTATTATTGCGATGTCTTGGGGGTTAACCCCCGCCTGAGTAAGCATGAGCAACAGGATAAGACCTGTAACTCCTGCACCTATTATGCATATCTTCATCCTACCTATAGTCTCCAAAAGGCTTACAATGAGTCCTCAGCGCCGGCTCGTAGAGCCGAAGCTATGGACGAGCTCTAAATGCTTTAGCATTTAGAGCGAGTCCTCAGACAGCTACGCTGTCTTTGGACATATTGTAAGCCAACGGCTTACAATGAGTCCTCGGGCCGGTTACGGTTGCCCCCACGCCCCGCGATATACTGGCGCTGCTGGGGCGTCGTGCAAACACAGCCACCGCCACAGCTGAAGCTCGCGCCGCAGCACTCGGGCTTGCACTGGTTATTCTTAAAGATGAAGAGCGAGTCGTCGCCGGGCACGAACTCCGGACCATTCAGCGGCTCATTGGGCTTCGTGTAGCGCCAGGCCGACTCATTGCCCGTCGACAGCTTCACGCCGTCGTAGGCGCCCATAGAGTTATAGGACTCGCCCGCACCCCCCGCATTCGCCAGATAGTACGAGCTGAATCCCTCGCGGCCCCGCGCGCCATAGGGCATGTAGTAGGCCATGATTATATTGGCCACAAGCAGCAGTAGAAATCCAGAGATTAGCACGGCAGTCTTCATTTTCTTATAGAGGCTGCGCTTTAAAAAGCAGTTAGGGGGCCAAAGTTAGCCTTAATCCAGTCCCGATCCTTGGCATATACTACAGACGCACTCGGGAGGCTGTGGGCGGAAAGCTTCGCAACGGCGTCGAGCTTCCGATAAACGCCCAGGGCCCGATAGAGTTCGACGGCCTTCTTTAAAGCCGCGTGGCGCTTCTCATCCGGATTCCGCGCCGAATACCCCAGCCGGGTTAGCTCCCCCTTTTTCAGTGGCCCGATACGAGCCGTAGTGCGTTTACCGGAACTCCGATCCTTTATACAAGCCGCCTTTACTGTCGTTGCCGCCGCCTTCGGAAAGGCCTTGTAGGTCTTTCCCTGGCGCTTAACCGTAATACCCGCCTTTCGAACCTCTGTAGAATAACGGCGAACATAGCCCTTTCTCATAACCTTACCGGGAGGGCAATCCTTCCGCATGAGAGATCTTATAGAGGGTACTCGGACCACGCGTCTAGTCTTCTTTGACCGGACGCAGCGCGTAGGAACATGGAGGCCCGATGTTGAAGTATGGGCCTCACGCTTACGGTAGCCGGCTGGACAGCCATTGGTTTTGGATCGTCTAGAGTTATGGCTCATCTTAGTACTTAGTGGTATTTTTTACATGATGCTTCAAGGCCCGCCTTATCAATAATATCAACATTTGTCGTATAGGGCGCTGCACGTAAGTCTAGGCACATGTAATAGACAAAATCGTGCGCATCCTTTGTTTTCCAGACGTAGTCTAGACCTTTTGAATAAAAACCATACTCAAACGCCTGTGATGAATCAGGAGGAGGCGCCCCGTTTATGGCGAGCTCAATAAGAGCATTAAGACGATTGTAAAGGTCGTCGCACGATTTTACCACAATCTTATTCAGATTATCCATAGACTGCTTATTGTCGGTGTTTGTTTCTAGTGTCGAGGTGAACTTCTTCTTATAAAGATTGATTAGGCCGCGAAAGTTGTTTATAGCGGTGTCCTTCTCTTCCATTTCTTCTTGATCCCTCGTATTTTAAGGCGAATGAAAATCCGCCCATCCTGTAAAATGCCTCTGTCCGGTAATGGGTTTACAACGATCGGAACGCCGATCCTATCTATGAATGGCGCGCCGCCTGCCGACACGGGCCCCAGCTTCACGGAGTCCGTGGCCGAGGCGGAGGCGCGCCCCCTCGACTTTCCAGCGGCGGCGCGCGCCGCCTACCTCAGAGAGACAGTGGCTAAGATACAGGCCAGACAGGCGGCCGGCGCCGGCCAGGATGCTCTCAAGGTCGAGTTTGCCGATTTCAGTCTAAGCTTTCCACGACTATTCGAGGCCATCCTCGAGCCCGGCTTTGATAAACAGACTCTTCAGACGATGCTGGCAATGCTTGATCGGATGGGCGAAGGATCACTGAGCCCGCATCAGGCGTCCGTGATCGTGGGGCAGCGACTTCTTGAAAAGGCACGCAAGTGAGAGGCTTTGGAATAAGGGCCGGGACCTGCCTATGCGTAGGGATCCGGTATTTGTAGCACCAGTTAAGGCTGGTGGTAAAGTCCTTTGGAAGCTGGGTGGTATACCAGTCCTCCAAGTGGCTCGCATAGTAGAGGGCCTTCTCTAAGGAGCGGAGCTGGAGTGCCGTGCTCTCATCCGTGGTTGTGGTGAGATAGGCCGCCTCTTCCGGCGTCATGGCCAGCGTCGGATACTCCTCTCGGAGGCTGTGGTCAAAGAGGGACTGGAGGGCCGCGAGCCGCTCCGGCTGGAGTCCCCTGAAGCCGCGACCCAGAAAGTAGCGCTCCGAGTTGCAGGGGCGGCTGAGACAGGGCTTGTAGATCATCCACTCCTTGAAGTGGCGCGAGAGAAGGACCACGAGGGCTTTCGTAGCATCCGAGTAGGTGTCAAAGAGCTTTATGACGAGGCTGCCGTCGACGCTGAGGGACTGCACACCGGTCAGCGCGGAGCAGATGAGCAGATGAAAGACGCGCTGCTCCTGGATCTGGTAGTTGACGCTGAAGTCGAAGCCGCCGTCGGCCGTGAAAAGGGAGACACCAGGGGCCACCGCCTTTATGAAGGAGGCCTGGTTCTCCTGGAGATAGATGTCGCCGGTGGCATCCGCCCCGTAGTGGAGCTTGACCTGCTTATTTCTTTGGAGGAAGGTGGCCGCCCTGCGCCAACCGGGAACGCGTCCGTCCACTGGCTTCAAGGTCATGGCCGTGGCGAGACTGAGGATCTTATTGTGCCGCTCGACCGTGTCGGCGACGGCCTGGATGAAGCCGCCTGGGCCTTCGGCGATATGGGCCGTGCGGATCTTCTGGGTCTGTTTTGGAATGCCCTCGTAGAACCCGAGAACGTCCAGCATCTCGATCATCTTGAAGTAGGAGCGGCTCAGAGGTTTTATGACGGCGATGGAGGGATGGAAGTCTGTGCTATCATGGGTATATACGATCTCATAGGGGTTTACCATCTTCTTGAGGAGTTCCCAGTGACCGGATGCCTCGAAGGGCTGGATACGCTCCTTTAGGGCCATCAGTGCGGCGGGGGCGTTGTCTCGCCAGCCTGAAAAATGGATTTGTGTTGCTTGTGTTGATCCACGTTGCCACGTGGGTGCCGATGTCATACTATGATATCGAGACTCGTGTTTATGCCTACCGGTTAACGGCGTGTTGATCTCTTCTTACGTCTGACGCGTCTTGTACGGGCGCCTCCTTTTTGCTTAAAAAACTCGGCTATGACTTTCTTTAGAGACGCGGGTGCCTCTGTATCATCAGATAATCCACGTTCTTCTGGCCCAGTTGTAAGAGCACCTGTCTTAGGATTATACATGAGTTCGTAGACTTCTGTATGATTATGAGTAGTATGAGTCAGTGTTATCTTATTTTTACCGCCATTGGTTACGCCGTCACTAACTGTGACTTTATAGCCTGTCATACCCTTCCCCTTTAAAAAGTCATGAAGTTTATTCGCATGCGATGCCATTCCTATCTATTCCGCATCTTATTCTGTTCACTCCTCCCCAAGAATGGTCCACTCCACATCCGGCTCCTCCAGAACAGTGCCAGCTGCCGGCATCGCCACATTCATACGCAGACGCGTCGTGGCGCAGATATCATTGCTGTCCTCATACAGCTCCGAATCAATCTGATCCTGCGTCGGGGCCTCATCTTCTTCCTCATCGACCTCCATCGGGGGTAGACCCTCCTGCATTCGCAGGAAGGCCGCCTCATCGAGCAGCACATTGAAGAAGCCCGTGCCGCCACGGAAGGGCTGGCCCGTCATGATATTGGCAGCCAGGCCCGTGACCGGGTCCATCTCTCCAAAGAGGGCCGCGCGTAGCAGGATCTTCTCCGTCTCCTCAAAGGACGCCTTGGCCAGCGGTCCAATGTCCATCTTATTGATACCGTAGCGATCGACTGACATGAGGCGCCCCTGGCGCGTCATCACGTCGCACAGGAGGCCGAGGTGCCGAGGGTTCACGCCCGCCTCGTCAAAGAGCGTCGTGATCTCCTGGATGAGCGTGGCTCGCGTGGCCTCGATGCCCAGCACTGGGTAGATGTCGTGCACGTGGCTCGACACCAGCTTGGCCCCGTCCACGTAGGGGTGGTTCATGACGGCCTGGTAGTTCGTACCGTCGGTGTCTAGCACATACTGCGTGACCTGCTTGTACTTGCCATCAACCGCGTCGAACTCCATGAGATCCTTGTCCTGGCGGAAGGTCACGGCCTTGATGCCAGGCACGCCGCGGATCACGATGCCCGTGAGCAGGCGATTCTGGAACTTCTTCAGGTTCGCCAAGTCGTCGAGGCCGCTCTTCATCTCGGGCGGAAGGCGAATACGCATGATCAGCCGCTGCGAGTTGTAGTCGCTGTAGATGAGGTGGATGGCCTCGCCGAAGCGCTGGCGGAGGACGAAGGCGAGATCGTCCATCGTGATGTTCTTCGTGAACATGCGCTCGCGATCCAGCTCGACGCGCAGCATCCACTTACTCCAGGCCTCTGGCGCCTCCTCACCTTCTGTAACCTCGGGAGCAGCAGGATCCATCTCCAGCTCAAAGGCAGAGAAGAGCTTCACGAGCACACGATCCTCCTCGAGAACCGTCTCCTCATCCTTCGGATCATAGTAGATCGCCGTCTTCACCGTGATATCCTTTAGTAGCGTGAGCTCCAGATCCTGGGCGACTTGGCGCGCCTTCTCCTTCGAGTCGCGGAACTCGCGCTTCAGCGTGACCGTCAGTGAGATCGCCTTCGGATTGTGGGTGACCTTGAGGAGCTCCTTGAGGCGCGGCACACCTCGCGTGACGTTTGACTTGGCAGCCACGCCAGCTAGATGGAAGGTGTCGGCCTGCCCCACACACTCCAACGTCATGAAGTTTCGCGTCCCAGCAACCGTTACATCGTATACACGGTTCTTCAACGGATGGATCTCTCGAATGGAAGTAATGATATCCATCACAGTGTCATTAAACTGCGCACGACGGTACTTTCCATCGCGCTCCGAATAGTCAAGCTGGAAACGGTAGTCTAGGATTTCCTGTTTGTATGCGATGCTTAGAGAGAAGTTATCCGCAAAGACCTTGCTGAAGATCTTAGGAATCGTAAGAGTGTAGTTCATACGCACTGAGTCAAACTGCTTGATATCTGGCATTCTGCTTGTCATACGGCCAAAGACGCCATAGCGAGCAAGAAGGGTCCGGAAACGATTTAGTAAATCGTGTGAAACCGAGGTCACAGCAATAGTGCCACAGTTCTTACCGACACACCCATCGCCGCTGATATAGCCGTCGACGAGGCCCTTTACGAAGATATCAGGTGCCTGGAATACCCAGTCGGGCATGGTCTTCTCATGGCTCACGCGACCAAAGAGGCGCTGCATGAGAGTAGCCAGAATCGTCGAATGAATCACAAGGCTCGTAGTCTTTCCCTTGATTCCAGACTTCTCACAGTCACGCTCCTCAGATATGCGATGCGTCCCAACGTTCCAGGAAGCCATGAGCCCCTCGATCTTATCGAGATAGTCGGCATCATTATTTGTGATGTTCACCTGTGTCGTATTACTCATACCCTCGGCGAGATAGGCGCCAACAAAGAAGCCAAATGCCGAGTCAAGAGGAATATCCTCAGGAATCTGCGAGACATTTGGCCGAGTGCGGGCAGGGTATACAAAGCCGGGGCGGATGGCCTCGGCATTCGTATTCTTGCCATCTACGAAGGCCTCGCGGAAGGCATCGCTACGGCTATAGGGGATCGTAAAGAGCTTGCCATTATTCTTCTGGAACCAATGGCGATCCGTGCCGTGAAGCTGCTCGAGTGCTGACATAACATCCGTACCATAGAGGAACTCAGAGGCTGGAAGATAGTCGCGCATCTTGAGAATCGACGTATAGCCGAGGGTATCAATGCCCAGATCATTACAGATTGGAAGGGAATCACCAACCTTTAGATCAGATCCCTTGGTGTGAACCAGCTTTCCATCAACCAGGGTCAAGAATGATAGGCCCTTCGTCGCCTTCACCGTGCGCCCAGAGGATAGCTCGACCTCAAGGATAGTGTTGGTGCCATCCTCATTTACGACAGGGTGCCGAGTAATGGCCTCAAGCTTCGTCCACACCACCTTACCATTCTCATCGCAAGAGACTGCCTGCCAGTCATTGCCATCCTTGAGATCCATATAGAGCTGATTGTTCGGAAACTCCTGGATAGAGTCGGGGTCGGCGGCCATGGCCGCGTCAATGAAATCGCCAATCTGCGGACACATGATTTTTCCATTCTTAGCTATCATGATCTTCGTATCCCAGTCGACACTATTCAACGTCATCTGTGTGCTCGGCTCGCCAATACTCTGCGCCGCGATGATGCCCACCTGCTCGCCAGGAAGAGCCCAGCCCTGCCAGTTCTTCACAAGGATCATCTCACAGACTGTATCGAAGGCCTTGCGCGTGAAGCGCTCCTTGAGGATGAGTTTGTGCGGGGCCAGATAGAAGCGGAGAATGGCCGCCCAGAGCTTGTGGTATGTCTGAGTGCGACTGAGGAGGCGCTCGATGCCCTGGATTACGTAGAGCGGCGTGAGATCAGTCTTGGCCGCCGGGTCGATGCGGAAACTGGTCTTCACCGTAGTGAGGACACGCTCCACGTTCACCGTCGCCGACAGGGACACCTCCTGGCGTGACTTCTGGATGCCCTCCACCAGCATCTTACGATCCTCGATGACGCTGGCCGCGAACTTCCCCATGGCATCTCCATCCTCGCCACGAAGAACACCATCCGCGAGCGCAGAGGCCACGTCGGCTCCCTCGAGGCCATACTCGGCCCGGATCTCCGCGTCACTGAGCTTGGCGATGCCGAGATTGACCGACTCGATCTTCGTGGCATTGATGCCGTCCTCACCATAGTGGAACTGCGTGATGTTCATGCGGCTATCACGGACCGTGCCATCGTACTGGACCGTGAGATCCTCCATGGCCTTGACGAGCTGACGCTGGATATATCCTGTATCGGCCGTTTTTACAGCCGTATCAATCAGACCCTCGCGACCTGAGATGGCGTGGAAGAAGAACTCCTGCGGCGTCAGGCCCTCAATAAAGCTGCTCTCCACGAAGCCGCGCGCCTCCGCGCCATCATCGTACTTCTTGTAGTGCGGCAGCGTACGATCCGAGAAACCATAGGGGATCCGCCGCCCCTCAGGCGCCTGCTGGCCCACACAGGCCAACATCTGCGCAATGTTGATGTTGCTGCCCTTGGAGCCCGCGCGAACCATGGCAACCAGGCGATTCTCATCAGAGAGAGCGCCGAGGCCGATCTTACCCGACTCCTCCGTCGCCTTATTGAGCTCGCTGTAGACGCGGTCCTCGAACTCCTGCTGGTTCGACTTGCCCGTGTTATTGTCAAAGAGGTCCATGTGAATCTGGAGAAGGATGTCCTCGATGGCCGCCTTGCGCTTCTTGACCACCTCCTCCATCTGCTTGCGCGTGTCCTCATCGGCAATCAGATCCGAGATACCGACCGAGAAGCCATTGTAGACGAGGAACTGCTCGACCGTGTTCTGCATGGAGTCGATCAGCTGCACCGTCGCCTTGGAACCAAAGTCGCGGTAGGTCGTGTGCACGATACCCTTCGAGGGCCGCGAGAAGATGTCCTTGTCCACGATGCCCTGGAGAACCTCGCCCTCGCGAATCTTCACCAGGTTCTCATTGCTCTTGTTGTCCTTGTAGAGGCCGTTGCCCATGTCCATGTTGATAGGTGGCAGCAGCTGCGACAGAACCTGGCGACCCGACCAGCGCCCAGGCTTGGCGGCGACTGGGACCACACCCTCGAACCGCTTGTTCCACATCATGAGGTTCATGAACTCACGGCGGTTCAGCTCAATGTGCGGATGCGTCATGCGGTAGGAGCCGACCAGCGTGTCCTGAACGATGCCAATGAGCGGCTTGGCATGGCGCGGGGTCACGATCTGGTGCGGGACGGCCGCGATCTCGGCCAGCTCCGTGGCCGCCTCGTAGCTCTGGGGCACGTGCGCATTCATCTCATCACCATCGAAGTCCGCATTGTAGGGCGCCGTGACGGAGACATTGAGACGAAAGGTGTTGTAGGGGAGGACCTTGACGCGGTGACCCATCATCGACATGCGGTGCAGCGTGGGCTGCCGATTGAAGAGGATGATGTCGCCGTCGTTCAGGTGGCGATTGATGACGTCACCGAGATGGAGGACAATCTCCTTCGTGTTCACGTGCTTCAGAGAGATCATGCGGCCGTCGGCGCGCACGATGGTCTTGGCACCGGGAAACTTATCGGCGCCGTTCTGCACGAGCCGGTACATCTGGTCGCGATTGTAAGGCGTGACCTTCTCGGGAAAGGTTAGATTCATGGCGATCTTCAGCGGAACACCGAGCTCCCCGATGGAGAGATTCGGGTCCGGCGTGATGACGGAACGCGCGGAGAACTCGACGCGCTTGCCCTGGATGTTGTAGCGGATGCGGCCCTCCTTGGAACCGAGGCGCTGCTGGACGGACTTGAGAGGGCGGCCCGAGCGCTGGGCCGAAGGGGCCACGCCGGGAATCTGGTTGTCCACCAGGGTCGCCACGTGATACTGGAGAACGGTGTGCTCGTCCTCGATCAGATTCTTGGCGGCGTTGCTGTTGATCTTCTCCTGGAGCCGCTGGTTCGTCATGATGATCTCGAACAGCTTGTGCGTGAGATCGTCCTCGGAGCGCTGGTTGTTGTCCTGGATGACGGAGGGGCGGACCTGGGGCGGCGGAATGGGCATCATCGAGCAGATCATCCAATCCGGGCGGCACCAGAAGCGGCTGAGACCCATGAAGTCGACGTCCTCATCCGTAATGCGGCGAAAGAGGCGGAGGACATACTCGACCTCGAGGACCTGGCGCATCTTGTCACCCTTGCCTCCGGCCCCGCCATCGGCCGTCATGTTCTCCCACTCGGCCGTGATGCGGGCGATGCCGTCGCGCGTGTAGCGTGTCGGCTGCAGGGCGCCGCAGCCGTCCTCCGTCTCCTGGCCACAGCGGCCAATGTTGCTGCAGAGAGCGAGGACGGCGCGCCAGCGGGCCTCACCCCGACGCTTCGTCACGGCCTGGCGGAGCTCCTTGTCGATAAGGAGCTTCGAGCAGCGGACACAGACGCAGTTGAGGACGTTAAGGACGTAGGGAAAGAACTGGATGAAGTACACGGGGCGGGCGAGGCGAAAGTGGCCAAAGTGGCCCGGGCAGTTGTGATTGGTCTGGCCGCAGCTGCGGCAGGTCTTTCCATTGTCGAGCACGCCCATGCGCGGGTCAAAGAGGCCACCGATGCGGGGCTCGTTGCCATCGTAGGTGCCCGCGTTCGTGACCTCGACCACCGAGCGCTTCTCGATCTCATCCGGGCTGAAGATGCCGAACTGGATACCGACGATCGGCTGAATATCTGAGTTTGGTCGGATCACTCCCGCGGGCATTCTCTTCTGTAGTAGAAGAAGGGTTCTAAGTGCCCTCCGCTGCGGCTGGAATGGGGGCAATTTTGTGGACAGGCTTTAGGCTTTATAAACTTAGTATTCAATGAAAACTAAGTTTATTGTGGGAGCTAAGATATTAGACTGATCTTGTAGTGGTTCCTGACTTTGAAGGTGTCCCTGACTTTGAAGGTGTCCCTGAATTTGAAGGTGTCCCTGACTTTGAGGGTGTTCCTGACTTTGAAGGTGTCCCTGACTTTGAAGGTGTCCCTGAAGTTGACGGGGTTACAGATGGTGTTCCTGATTTTGATGGGGTTATAGAAGGCGATCCTGACTTCGAGGGTGTAACAGAAGATGTTCCTGAGTTGGATGGTGTAATAGAAGGAGTTACCGATGGCGTCCCTGACTTCGAAGGCGTTACAGAAGGCGTTCCTGACTTTGAGGGTGTTCCTGAGTTCGACGGGGTTACAGAAGGTGTTCCTGACTTTGAGGGTGTCCCTGATTTTGAAGGTGTACCAGAAGATGTTCCTGACTTTGATGGAGTTAAAGATGGAGTGCCTGAGCTTGACGGAGTGCCTGAGGTCGACGGGGTGCCTGAGGTCGATGGAGTTTGAGATAATGAAGTTCCTGATGAAGCACTTCCAGTGCCGGTTGAAGTAAGAGAAGGTGTTACTGACGGCGTCCCTGTTTTTGTATTTGAAGGTGTTACAGAAGGCGTTCCTGATTTTGAAGGTGTTACAGAAGGTGTTCCTGACTTCGAAGGACTTACTGATGGCGTTCCTGACTTTGATGGTGTTCCTGATGTTGAGGGAGTAACAGAAGGCGTCCCCGTCTTCGTAGTTGAAGATGTAACTGATGGTGTACCTGACTTCGATGGGGTGCCTGAGCTCGATGGAGTCCCTGAGCTCGATGTGGTGCCTGAGCTCGATGGAGTTTGAGATAGCGAGGTTCCTGCCGAAGGAGTTCCACTACCTGTTGAAGTAACCGATGGTGTTACTGATGACGTGCCTGTCATTGTACCTGAAGGTGTTACCGATGGCGTCCCTGACTTCGAAGGAGTAACAGAAGGTGTTAGTGACTTCGAAGGACTTACTGAAGGAGTTACCGAGGCTGTGCCTGAACGAGTGCCAGACGGGGTTACCGAAGGTGTTCCTGATTTTGAAGGAGTCCCAGACGGTGTCCCTGATTTTGAAGGGGTTGCAGACGGCGTTCCTGACTGGGTGCTCGAGCCAGTGGCAGATGGAGTCACTGACGGTGTCCCTGATTTAGAGGGGGTTACAGAAGGCGTACCTGAAGGTGTATTAGAGGGGCTTCTAGAGGGTGTACCTGAAGGGGTTACAGAAGGCGTATCGGACCTTGATGGCGTTGGTGTAAGGCTCGGTGTAACAGAAGGTGTGCCAGATCTTGAACTGGTGGCGCTTGGAGTTACTGTGCTAGATGATGTGGCAGTAATACTTAATGTAGTAGATGGCGTCCCTGTCATAGAAGCTGTTGGTGTGGATGTTGCCGTTGGGACTTCAGTGCCATATGCAGATGGGCTTGTGCTTATATTAGAAGAGGGAGTTATATAGGTTGTTGGTGTTATAGAAGGAGTCCATATAGGACTTATTGTTGCTACAGATGGTGTTTGTATCACAGAAGAAGAATGTGTTATAGAAGAACTCTGTGTAATAGATAATGTTCCTATAGGAGTTATTGTTTCTATTGGGCTTATTGTTTCTATTGGGCTTATTGTTTCTATAGGGCTTATTGTTTCTATAGGGCTTATTGTTTCTATAGGGCTTATTGTTTCTATAGGGCTTATTGTTCTTATTGCGCTTATTGTTTCTATTGGGCTTATTGTTCCTATAGGACTTATTGTTCCTATAGGACTTATTGTTCCTATATGGCTTATTGTTTCTATAGGAGTTATTGTTCCTATTGGGCTTATTGTTCCTATTGGAGTTATTGTTCCTATAGGACTTATTGTTCCTATATGGCTTATTGTTTCTATAGGAGTTATTGTTCCTATTGGGCTTATTGTTCCTATAGGGCTTATTGTTTCTATAGGAGTTATTGTTTCTATTGGGCTTATTGTTCCTATAGGGCTTATTGTTTCTATAGGGCTTATTGTTTCTATAGGGCTTATTGTTTCTATAGGGCTTATTGTTCCTATAGGGCTTATTGTTCCTATAGGACTTATTGTTCCTATTGGGCTTATTGTTCCTATAGGAGTTATTGTTCCTATAGAAGGAGTCGGTATAATAGAAGAAGATGATGTTATAGAAGCATATAATGTAAATGAAGGCTGCGGTGTAATAGAGAATGTTTCTATAGAGCTTATTGTTACAGAAGGAGTCGGTATAATAGAGAATGTTCCTATAGAGCTTATTGTAGCCATAGAAGGAGAAGGGGCGTCGCTGCTAGAGGGAGCCGAGGCTGTCGCTGATACCGATCCTGAGTTAGAAGCCAACCCAGAAACTGATCCATAGCTCCCACTCACTACTGCGGTAATAGTCACTGTAACACTCCCAGATACAGTAGAACTTGCAGAACTCTTTCCACTTGCGCTAGGAGATCCAGACCACGTTCTATAGGAGGCCGTTCCAGTGCCAGAGCCTGAAGAGGATGATCGCGCCGATCTACTGAGGCTCGGTGAGGGGGGCGGCGTGACCGAACCTTTGACCGAGGCGCTGAGCGAAGGCGTGACAGTGCCGCTGCGACTTCGAGGCGGACTCGGCGACGCTGATCGGCTGGCTCTAGAGGACGGAGACATCGTAGGGGAACCGCTATTACTGGTAGTCAGAGTCCCTATAGAGGCAGTCATCGACGGCGAGCCGCTGAAAGATGGTGATGAAGAGGACGACCAACTATCAAAGGACGCCGTTATAGACGCGCTAGCCGAATCGGTCATGGTCCCCATAGAGACACTCGGCTCGGCCGTCGCCGTTTGCGGAGACCGCGATCCACTCGGACTACCAGAGACGGCTGCAGTCCATGAAAAGCTCGTGCTAATACTCTGCGTCTTTGAGTAAAAGATGCGCGAACTGGTTCCAGTAGGCGTCGATGATCTCGAGCCGCAAACAGTTCTCGTTAGAGTTGCCAAGGCACTGGTTGTCTTAGAAACGGAGGCTGAGGCCGATAGAGTGACCGTCCGTATGGCTGATTGCGTCAGAGCTGTTCTAGATACAGTCGCAGTGACCCTCGGCGTCAGAGATATTCTTGAAGAGACCGATGCGCTGGCTGACACAGTAGAAGAAGGAGATATGCGCGCCGATCCTGAAGAAGTTGCCGTGCGCCTCGAGGCCGTGGCCGTCATAGAGGGCGTTAGACGCGGAGAAATCGTTGGGCCAGGGGAAGCCGTAAAAGAGGCAGTGGGGCTTATAGTTACTGAGCCACTGACGCTCGCCGTAGCACACGCCGTAACCAATCCAGAGGCCGAAGGGCATGCAGAGGATGTGTAGCTCGTAGTCCCAGTCACCGACCCGGATCGCGACCCAGTATTCGTCACCGATGGCGTTACAGTCCGGGTGGTATGGGGGCTAACTGTTCCACAGGTGCTGGCCGTCGTCGTCTTTGTGACTAGAGGCGTTCGCGTGCCTGTTGCCGAGGTGCGGATAGTGGCGCTACCCCCGATAGAGACAGTTGACGTCGGGCTTCCCGTCGATGTTTTCGAGGCTCTAATGCTTCCGGTCGTCGTCTTTGAGAGGGTCGGCGTGGCCGTGGTCGTAGTAGACGCACTCGTCGTTCTGGTAGAGGTGGCCGATCGCGTAACAGTTGTGGACGCGGTCGGGCTCTTAGTTTGCATAGAAGTCGGTGTTAACGTTCCCGTAGTTAAAGATGTGTAGGTTTTACGACCTGATCCGCTCATACTCGGGCTCCCCGTGCTCGTCTTAGAGTTGCTGATGCTTTTTGTCGCAGTTGGCGAACCTGTCATGGTCCTACTGGCGCGCCCACTGTTTGTTGGGCTCGGCGTATGCGTTGTGGTCTTTGTAGTACTAGTAGAGGCTGTTCCAGTAGGGGTGCTGGGCCGTGTCCGTGTTATCAGAGGGCTGGCCGTTGATGTATGGCTCTGAGCCATTGTTACGCTTGAAAAGGGGGACTGTGAAGATGTTTTGGAGGGTTGTGCAGTCAAAGTGGCCAGGGCGGACACCATAGGCGTCGCGGTCGATATGGGTGAACCGGTGGTAAAAGGGGAACCCCGTGAAGAAAATGATTTTAGGGAGGATCGCGTTGATGTCTTACTCGCCGTCGCCGAGGCTGTAGGATTAACCCCTACGTTCGCCAGCTCTCTGTGTGTAATCGCATATGAATCTGCGGTAGCCGTCGCGAAAAGTGTTAGGATTGCGAGGCGCAACATGCGCGCATATACTTAGTGGGGAGGAAAGATTTAGGTTGTGCTTTTAATGCCTTGTTCCAAAATTTACATCACATCACTACTTACCGGTAATCATATGCCCTACGTACTTTATCTGGTTGAGGAGAACCCCGAGATCAGCAAGTACCAGCCGGTTGTTCACCGCGACACCGGCAATGCTGGCGTCGATCTTATCACTATCGAGAA
>Ga0209296_1001953_pt1 | contig 15105 bp, 11 predicted proteins | sample S_130206_EF_Meta_FD_187319 | JGI IMG/M metagenome (GOLD analysis project Ga0209296, IMG submission 187319) | Freshwater microbial communities from Lake Simoncouche, Canada to study carbon cycling - S_130206_EF_MetaG (SPAdes) (version 2) | ecosystem: Environmental > Aquatic > Freshwater > Lake ...
TTTCTTTGTACTGACCGCCGGAACTTTGAGTTCTGTGACTCGGACATCAATGCCAGGAATCAGCACAAGCACAGAATCCGCGACCGGCAACGTATCTAAATCCAAGACCTTTTCAAAATCAGCTTCATAACTTTGCGCCCACAAAAAATACAAATCCTGCGTTGACCAGTCTTCAGCGCTGATTGCAAGAGGCCGCATGGGGCAACGAATGATTAGGCGCATAAGGGCGAGCCGATCTTGAAGGTGCTGTTGTGTAACTATTTGAATTATTTATACTTTATTGAGTTTAACATCGCTGTAAGCGTTTTTTTTGAAAATCAATTGTTTGTCACTATATAAATGTCTTTCATTTCGGGTTGTTCGCGATTCTGATGTGCGAACCCATATATTGGGGTTACCCTAGCGCCCCAAGAGGTGTCTGAGCAGACACGATACCAATCTCACTTTATGAGGCTGCAACGATGAAGAATTCTATAACGCGCTTGCTGGGTGGATCACTTATTTTGGCACTCTTGATCGCCTGTGGGGATGGCGGCGGAAGCAAAAGCGACAGCGGTTCATCCAACTCAGCGGCAAAATCTTCAATTAGCTTATCGACGCCAGGCGGAACACCATGCGCCAGTAGCTTCGGCGATTCGGATGCCTTCGGAAATATTCGCTTTCAATCAAGCACTGGCACAACCCCCTGGGGGTGTTTAGTCGTTGATCAAGCCAGTAACCAACCAACTGTGTCTGGCACCAAATCTGTTCGCGTTGAAGTCAGACCAGGCGATTGCGATTCATCTCAAACGTTTCTATCAGGCTCAGCTGTCGTCTCGGACTGCACCTCAGATCGAAGCCGCTTTGAAATTCGTCAAGTTAGCGGCGGCTCAACAGCCGGTCAAATCATCACCTATGAATACTATGTTTACATACCGGCACAAGCAAATTTTCAACCCCCCTCAAGTAATACCGGCTCTGCACCGTTGACAGTATTGACCCAAATAAACTGGCAATGTGGTGCGAGCGCTTGCCCTAGCCTCGGAAGTAATGGCTACGGGGCTTTAGCCTACCTTTTGATTAATAGTAGCGGGACACTTTTCGTTCAAACGCATCAAGACTTCACGTGGGCCCAAAACGCTAAAGTCCCCGTTGACGGCAGCCCCTTTGATAAGTGGATTAAAGTCAAGTTCATTATTAAGTCTTCAAGTTCAGGCGATGGCTTTTTTCAGGCATACGCTAACGACAAACTCATCGTCAATGAAGCGCGCGTCACCTTGCCAAACCTTTCGGCTTACATCAGTCTGAAGCTTGGCATCTACAACTCTGCGATATCTTCCGTGTCTAAGCCTTGGAGTACGCAGGTGATTTACTTCGATGCCTTTAGCACCGCAGTTCAAAATTTTTAAGACGCGACAACGGTAACGCGTTGAATCATTCCAAGATCACTCGCTTGCAGTCGCTGGTTTTGCAAAATATAAGGTCCAGAAAAATCCTTAAAGCGCATACGAAAAGTCACTGAGCTAGGGTTTTGGCTGGTGCCCCCCGTGGGTAAGGCGACTGTGTCGCACCAGTAAGGCTCAACGGGTTTGCCATTCACTTTGATGATGTACATCGGATTGACGTGGACATGAAAGACATGAGCCATGTGATTCATATTAAAAACCGTCCACTCTTCAACCGCCTCAAGTATCGCAATCTCATTCAGCGTATTCGCTACTTGAATATCAAACGGCGGGACTAGGTTTGGTAACGGTGGGTAGACAGGGCGAGATCCGAACGTCGAAGCGATCTGTTGTCGTACCTGCAACTTGCTTTGCTGATAAGATTTTTCAGCCTGATCGACAAGCGAGGACAGCACTTGGGTGAGCCTGCCCAAGGAACCAGACGCTGGTTGAGCCGTCATCAACGAGTCATTACCAGTCATTCTAAATATAATGTTGCGTTTTTTACCGCCGTGATTGGCAAACTCATCGTCCGTGATAGGATCTAAAAAACGACTCACTGGAAAAGGTGTGCTTGGCAGTAGCATATTTTTTTTCGAATCCAGCACAACGACTTTTGCCAAGATATCTTCTGACAGTACGATCGGACGCACGCCTTCTGACAGTTTCACAGGTAATGCGCGTAGATAATATGTGCCCGGGTTGCTCGCCTGCATCACGATTGATGCGCGGTTGCCTGGCGCGAGTTGCAATCCAAGACCACCTGTTTGTCTTGCATCCTGATGGTCAATGTAAGCAGCACTTCCCCAACCATCCATCGTATATTGTTTAAGTGCGTGCCCATCCAAGCTCAGGTTCAGAGAGTTAAATACCTGCGTATTGATCAAGCGCCATCTTTGAACTTCACCACACTGCATCACAATCGTTGGTTGACGCACGCCATTGATCAACACAGGCTGGGCATCACTGTACGTCTCATCACGGTTCAGCCTATTAACGCCATGCCCAGTCGGCTCTTGAGTCAATTGGCGAAACTTTTCTAGACGACCATCCTCGACGCCGCTGTCGTCAAAAAGCGTGTTCAACGCAAAGTAAGGTGCTTGAAATAAAAAAATCAGCTCTGTTGCTTGAACCATGTCTGGTAATTCGTCTACGGCACCACGCACCATAATCGCGCCCGACATCAGGCTTGCCACTTGCAGAGCGCTTGAGCCATGATATTGCGGGTGGTAATAGAACGGCCCAGCAGGATGATCTTTGGGTATGCGATAGACGTGCTGGCGAGAACCTCCGTTTGGCAATACGCCACCGTAATTAGGATCCACCACATAGTCGCCATACTCAGGCGGGCTGACATCGCCATAGATCCCCGGAAACACATGCAGTCCATGTACGTGCAAATTCGTCGTATTCGGTCTGATGTAATTCGTCGGATCGCGAAACGCTTGCACTGGGGGGTTCTCGGGCAGTTGATTCAGCAACCGAATCCTCAATTCGTCACCACCTCGAACAACTAAGGTTGGCCCTGAATAGCCCGCTCGTTGAGAGTCATAACCGTAGGCGCGTAGCGACGCAGGATGACGCACGGTCGGCTTTGAGCCTGATAGCCGGGTATCAAAATATGAAATCGTGAGGGTGACCTCTAACAAACCATTCTTTGCTTCGAGCAAAGGCGGTTGCACGAAGGTCTGCATCGGCAAGGTATGACGATCACTCTCGTATTGATCACAGGCCGTTAAACCAAGCGGCACCGCCATGCCCGAGGCAACGCTCACGCCATAGCGTAAAAAATCACGCCTCGCGTTTGCTTGTTCGCTATGGTTGGTCATGGTCGCTTTAGCCATTTTTCCAAAAGGGATAAGGCGTCAATTGTTGCCGGGCTGCACGACCAATCTGCCCCGTCTCATTGTTGCCCCAGCCGTAAAGCGCGTGCTTGCTAATTGCCAGAGCATGCATCTCACCGGCAGCGATCGCCTGCACCTGGGTAAGGCCCAACACTTTTGTGGGAGTGCTTCGAGGTTGTGTGTCATTTGCACCGAGCTGGCCATAACCGTTCCACCCCCAAGCGTATACGCTACCAGATTTTGCTAGTGCCATTGAAAAATGCGTGCCAGCTGCGATTGCTGTTATTTGTTCTGGCATCTGAATCAAAGCTGGTTGACTGCCATAGCGCTTATGCTGATGGCCCAACTGCCCATATTGATTACTACCCCAGCCATACAGCTCGCCCTGACTGCTGAGGGCTAAAACGTGAGTCGAGCCAACGGCGATACTATTAATCGAACCCGTGACACGAACAAGCTCTGGAGTGGGCGCATTTCTTAAATGCCCCAGCCCTAATTGCCCTGCAGAATTACTGCCAAAAGAAAGAACTTCTCCCTGCCGAGACAACGCGATCATGAAGTTATCGCCCAAGGCGATCAGCTGCAAGGCCGGTAAACCACGGACCACACCGGGCGATGCATTGATTTGCGCGGTTACACGGCCCAGTGCCTGATCAACGTTGAGGCCCCAAGTGTGAAGACTGCCCACTTGATCAATTGCCGCAAAGATTGACTGCCCCGCGGCAACGGACTCTGGTCCAATGATGCCTTCAATGGGAGTGGGTATTTCAGAAGTTGCCTGATCACCACCGACCCCAATTGGATTCCAACCCCAAACGAGTAGCTCTTTTTGGGTCGACACCCCAAGACTAACGCCGTAGCCTGCCGACATATGACTTAATCTCAATGACGAGCCTACATATACTGGCTGACTGTCTAAACTAGGCGCACTACAAATATCGACATAACCCGGTTTGTAGCGCCCGCTGCCTGCACCGCCCCAACCCAGCACTTCACCAGATTCTAAAAGCGCCAAGGTCTGGCTCTTGCCAGCACTCACCTCACGAATATTAAAGGACACGTTTCGATCTAGCCTAGCGAATCCCACCCTTTGGGATCTCAATCAAGCCCGGAGGAACGATGTTCCCCGCAAGGTCTGGAAGTTGCGAATAAGGGATCCCCTGTTGCATCGCAGCGGAGCCAAGTGCCGCGTTATAGTCAGGCGTACCTCTAAAACATCCTACAGAAAACGGATATTGATTGTTCAGATGGTAATGGTAGATATTTTGAATCGAACCGTTCCATTCAACCGGGTGTATGTGGCCATGGCACTCGTCTAACTCGGCATTCGTCACCATCTTTCCATCCACGCCGCGCGGGCCAAAAATCCCGAAGCCATCCAGTGCATAACCAAATAATGGTGAATGACCCGAGGTACCTTGATTCGGAAAGCACTTCCACGAGTAACCATGATAATGATATTGCTGCGCATAAGGATGGCCAAAACACTGATCATTCGGGAGTGCATTTGTCGGGCTATACCAATTACCACTCGAATCGTTCGCGAGTTCTACATGCCAAGCGGCTCCAGTCAAAGTAATGCCAATGATCAACGAGTTAATCGGATTAAAGCCCGTTATTACCGGGTTTAAGGGTAATTTGCTGGTGAGGTCGTAAGGAGAGATACCAATGGCAGCTGCTGAAGAATAGTTACTACCCGTTCGCGGATCGGTGCCACCTGGCAAAACCGAGTAGTAGGCGTAGGCCGCTGTACCAGGCTGCACAGGATAATTTCCCATCGGCGTACTTGGCAAGCCATTCCCTTTTAAGTAACGAAATTTGTCATCGGTTGTCATTGAGAAAACGCTGCCCGCGGGGTCGATCTGCGACGCCGTGACCGCACCCTCTACGAATGGTGTTTGAGCGATCGTAATGATGTTAGTGGTGGTGTTGGTCCAACTCGTAGCAGCCAAGGTCAGCTTATTTGCAACCTGTGCTGCCGCAGTAAAGAGTGGTGAAATACAGAGCCCATTGGGGGCACAGGCTTGAGTGCTTGTGCCATTAGCTGCGGTTACCAGTATGGTTGGCGTTCCAGCATCACTTCCGCTGCTAGAGGTAGAGGATTTAGACGTGCTGCCGTCCCCGCAACCAACAAGCAGCATCACGAGACCGATCAGTCCTAAAAAAGAACTTAGAGATTTTTTCAAGCCAAGCATATCAAATCCTATTTCGGCATATTTAGACAACCGTCTGCGCATTTGTTCTTAAAAAAAATGCACTAGGAGTCATAATGACAAACAGTATACAAATTCATTCATGACTCTGTCAACGCAACCTCGAGTGACGGTGGGCTTGTACTGTGTCAAACATCGACCTGTGGGGCTCCAAATTCTTATGTGCAACTAGAATGTCAGAAAACCTCGCAACTGTTCAAAACATCATCTGAATGATTTAAAATACACACATGCTAAAAATACAAGACCATCGAATTAGAGTTGCCGCCGCAAGACGTGAAGAGATGCAAAACACTCTCATGTTTAGCGCTCTTGTTCTAGCGTCTGATCAATCTATTCACGAAATTGATGTTGATGACATCATTCAGCACGCAGAGGTATCCCGGGGAAGTTTCTACAAATACTTTCCGTCAGTTCAGGCTTTAGTTGCAGCCTTAGCAGACCAACTGGCGCAAGAACTCACCGCAGAGATCGATGCGATCACTCACCAGATCCCCAGCACTGCTAACAGACTGGTCATTAGCGCGCAATTAACCATGCGCCGCTTAGTCAAGGCTAAGGTTTTAGGAAACTTCCTGATCCAGCTGCCTTGGCCAAGTCAAAACCCTGAGTTCAATGTCTTTAAAAACATCAGCTCAGATATTGAACTCGGTATCAAAGAAGGGCTATTCACCAAAATGCCCGCCTCAATTGGGTGCAACCTGTTTGTCGGCAGCCTTATTGGTGGCATTCACGTCATGCTTGGCAAGTCATCCTCTGCAAGTTATGAGAATAAAGTGCTATATCAAGCGCTCATTGGTTTGGGTCTGGCCTCAATAACAGCAGATGAGCTATTAAAAGCTTCCGTGCCTTCTTTGCCGAAGCTGCCAGAAACTGGCTTGCTGGGTAAGATAGCCACGCTGTATTCTTAAGTAAAAAAAGCAAGCCTAGTAACACTGATTCAAGCTAAATTTAGTTTAGGCATTTTAGTGTTACGGTAATTTGCGAGATTTTGAGTGCCGCGCTTAACTTTCTCATCTAAGATCAATGATGACTAAGATTATTAATCACCTCTTTAGTGATGACAAAAAGCAGCACCAACACATGCGTGCACGTCTATTGTCGAGTAGTTCAGAATTAATCTTGACTAAACCTAACAGCGAAATAAAAGTTGAAGACATCGCTGCGCACGCAGAAGTGTCTAAAGCCACCTTCTATAAATGCTTTCGCAGCGTAGAAGATTTATTGAATGTCAGCGCCAAACAAATGGGGACTGAGCTATTAATACCCATCGCCTCGGTTGGCTTGACCATTTCTGACAGTGCCTTACGAACAGCAACTAAAACCAGAATTGCAATACGTATGATTACTGGGATACCGTTGTTGGGTAGGTTAATGTTGAAAGTCGAGTGGCCGTTTGGCGACACTCGACACAAAGGTTATCAAGATATTAAAAAGGACATTGCCGCAGGTATTGCACAAAGCTGCTTTACAGAGATGCCTCTTGAGATCGGCGCCAACCTTGTGGTCACTACCTTGCGAGCTGCGGTTCAAGACATACTCAATTCGACACCTACTGAAGAATATGAGACTCAGGTCATTTACACCCTGCTCTTAAGCTTAGGGGTCGATGCAAAAAAAGCTGAAGAAATTTCTAAGATACCGTTTGAGCAATTGCCCGATCTACCAAAGTCAGGCTTGGTGGGTAAGGTTTTAAAACTAGTGGCATAAAGCGTGATGCGCACGCCCATACTGCCACCATACAGTGTTTGTCCAGATCTGGTCTCGCCCGAAATAGACCTGTGTACACGTAAACGTCGTCGGCAATTACGTCTCTCACTGCACCGCCTATAAAACTTGCAGTACCTTGCCATACCGTCAAGTACATAATCTTGCAGCACAGGTCTCTTTCCGTACACACACAGACCGCCTTCTTGGCTCGTGCTGTTGCCGTGGATAGCACTCACGGTGGTGTCCGATACATTATTTATTCGGTAAGTTGAAACGATTTTAAATAATAGAAGATATGATCGAGGTAAGTACCAACAAGTGCGATGATCGCTACGATGAGCGCAAGTGAAACTAAAACGCCAACCGTCAAAACCTGAGGACGATCAAGAAACTTTATATCTTTAAGATCCGATTTATTCAAAGAGCCCAATTTTTTCTCCTACACATCAATTGACAGGGTTTGACAGACGCCTCTGACGCAGGAAAAACAAAGAAAATTTCCGCGCATTTGGTTAAAGTTTTGTAAAAAATTTGCGACCAATGAAGAGGCGGCTTGAGGCACAGATCATTCAAGCTTCTTAATCACAAGCCCCCGAGTCACGTACGACACGCCACAGAATATATCACAGTACACTAATGTTTATTTTGAAGTACACTCCGCTGAGGTTAAAGGAGAATCATCATGACCTTTCTCATTTGCGGATTAGTTCTTTTTCTAGGGATTCACTCTGTCAGTATCTTCGCTGACCAATGGCGCAACGACCAAGTTGCGCGATTAGGCGCTCTAACCTGGAAGGTCATCTATTCGCTGATTTCAATTACCGGCTTGGTATTGATGACCGTTGGTTATCTAGAGGCCAGACCACACCCCATCACGATCTGGTCACCCCCACCCTGGGCTTGGCAAATCACCGTTTACTTCAGCCTTGTCTCACTTATTTTGATCGCTGCGGCTTATGTTCCTAACAATGCGATCAAACTAAAACTGAAAGACCCAATGCTGGTGGGTGTGATCGTTTGGGCACTTTGCCATTTAACGACCATCGGATCTCTTGCTGGGATCCTTTTATTTGGCAGCTTTTTGGTTTGGGGGATTCTCGATCTCATTTCTTGTCGAGCAAGACGGTCAAAACCCACCCAAACCGAAGAGAAGGCCTCGGTCGTGATGACCCTTGCAACAATTGCTGCTGGTGTCGTTGTGTTTTTACCCTTTGCTCATATAGCCTATGGGGTCGTCAGGTCGTGATATGGGCTCTCGGGTTAAGCCCAGTCTGGCTCTTTCCAAACCGCGTTATCGTCGATTGGCCAGACTGGTCTAGGCAAAGCTTTAAACGTTAAACGCTTTAAATTAGGTGTGGTTAATCCAGGGCTATCCACGTCGAGAATTTGTTCATCTGAAAAGAACTCATCAAACCCGGCGCGGTAATGTCCGCGACTTTTGACGATCAAACATTGAATTTTTGAGATGTCGATCCCGTGCATTTCAAGCATCATGGGCTCGGCTAACTGACGACGCAAAGTGCCAACCACTAGCTGCAAACCAGAATCGACTAACTCGAGCAACGCACTGGGCCCGAGCGAAAACTTACGATCTTTCATGATGCCGCGTCGACCAGTTTGAAAACCATCGCGCAAACAAATGATTTTTGCGCGGGCAGCAAAATGTTTTGAATGTTCGTGCTCTGTTGCATTAAATACTGCATCAAATATTGCGCCTTCACCCAGCGCGTGCGCCTGTGCCGCCAACTCGGGGGCAATAAATACCCCAAGAACCACACCTCGAATTCGCGCCTCATGAAACGCCTGTAGCAGCCAAGCGGTACTGCCCCGCCCGCCTCCACCAGGATTGTCAGCAACGTCGGCAAACAACATCGGCCCCGACCCGACACGAGCAAGTTTGACTGCTTGCGCTACCTCAATCGTATCCGCAACATAGCGTGCACGGTCAACCCATGCGGCACGGGCCACGGTTAAAGCTGCGGCGCGCGCCGCGGCCAAATCCCCTCGAGAGGTCACTGTAATCGTCATGCCACACTTAGGTACGTCTGAAAACACAAAGCCACCGGCCACCGAAACGTTTGCAATAGGTCCTTCTGAAGGCTTTTGCATCAACGAGTAAGCAAGCTTCAACAAGTCAGCGTAGGGGCCACGCGCAGACAGCAAGGTCACTGAAGGCGGTGTAATCGGCATGCGAATAAAAGCTTTTACCGTTTTCATGCCTGAAAACATTTCGTGCAGTAGGTCGGCGGCTTCAGCGCCACGCTCGCGTTGATCGACGTGCGGGTTGGTGCGGTATGCGACCAACGCGTCTAGCGCCTCAACAGTCTGAGGCGAAACATTGCAATGTAAATCGTGCGTGGCGAGCACAGGGATATCAGGGCCTACGATACTGCGAATCATGGTCATCATAACGCCCTCGGTATCGTCTTCGTGGTCGGCGGTTGAGGCGCCATGATTGCAAATATACACAGCGTCAACTGGCAAGGCCGCGCGCAGCGAAGCTTCAGCCTTTTGTATAAATTCTTGCCAGACCTCGTCACTGGTTGGCCCGCCCGGCGGGGCACCCACCACGATTAAGGGTACCGGTGTCCAGTCACCGTAAGAATCCATTTTCTCGTAAAACCCACGAATTTCGCCTGGCAAGTGACTGGCCTGACGCGCTAAGTCGGTAATACGCGCGCCTTCTTCCCAACAACTCTTTTCAAAGTCTTCACGCACCGACAAAGGCGCGAAACGATTGGACTCAAGTACAAAACCAACGATGGCGACGCGAGGTGGAGTTTTAAGCATGATATTTGTCTCGATTATTATTATTTAGAAAAAAACTTGAGTAGAGGTGTAAGTCAGATACAAGACGGAAGGCCACCGCCTCAAGAGCTCAGACTTGATGAGAGGCATCGAACAAAGATGTAAACAGCTCAGCCTTTACGAAACGTATAAAACAGCGGCATTTCTGGCTGAAAATCACGCCACTGTTTACGCAGCGCAGTCACCCCGTATACAGCACCCAACGGGATGTACGGCACATCTTCAAACACCTGCAATTGAATGTCGCGCGCAATCTTTTTTTGCGCTTCAAGATCAGGGGCTTCAAACCAGGCCGCACGCAACTGCTCAATACGTTCGCTGGTGGGCCAACCAAACCACGCTTGCTTACCGTTACCGCGCAAAGCAAGGTGTCCAGCAGGGTCTAGGTTGTTCAGGCCTGTGGTCGCAGTAAACGCGACGTTCCAGCCACCTTTAGCGGGTAGCTCTTGGCTATTGCGGCGCTGGACTGCAGTCCCCCAGTCCATCGAAATCAGATCCACCTTAAAGCCTAAGCGTTTAAACAAATCAGCGCTCACCAATGCTGCCGCGTGATGCGCCGGAAAATCAACCGGATCCAACATCACAATCGGTTCGCCCTTGTAGCCGGCCTCTTTAATCATCGCACGCGCACGACTCAAGTCACGCTTGCCTTTGAGTTTCTCCATCCCGGCATCACTATCCAGGGGCGAGCCCGGCACAAAGACGCCGCAGCGATCGCTCCAGTATTCAGGAAAATCTGCCCCATTGACTGCGGTCATGTATTCAGTCTGATCAATGACCGACAAGACAGCTTGCCGCATCACGGGATTGTTAAAGGGCGCATGCAAATGGTTAAAGCGCAGTATTGAGACCGAAGGCAAAGTACGTTTTAAAAGCGTAATTGACGGGTCTTTGCGTAGGATCGGTAAAAAGTCATTGTCGATGGTTTCAATGCCATCGATCTCACCTGTTTGTAACGCGGCAATCGCCGTGGCGCGGTCGGGCACGATCACCCATTTGACCTGATCCACGTGCACAATTTTAGGACCGGCTGTATACGAGGGTGCAAAGCTATCGGTGCGCGGCACGTACTCTTGAAATTTATCGTAAATGATATGCGAGCCCGATACCCACTGGTCAGCCATAAACTTTAAGGGCCCGCTGCCCACCATCTCTTTGACCGGAGACGTTTCAGGCGCACTCGCCAAGCGCTCAGGCATAATCGCGGCCATGCTAGCCTGCGGACGCGCCAAGGCCCGCAAGATCAACGGAAACGGCTTTGAGAGTTTGAACTGTATTGTCTTATCGTCAAGGACGGTCAACGACTCGGTCGCCTCCATCAATGAAGCGCCCATCAAGTCGCGCTTGGCCCAGCGGACCAAACTCGCACGAACATCGGCCGCGCGTACGGGTGACCCGTCATGAAACTTCAAACCCTCGCGCAGCGTAATTTTCCAGAGAAGACCATTATTTTCAACAACATGACCTGCGGCCATTTGAGGTGACACGTTGTATTGCGCGTCTAGCCCATAGAGGGTATCGAAGACTAATTGTGCATGGATGTTAGTGATGGACGCAGTCGTAAACAAAGGGTCAAGCAAAGTCAGATCTGCATGAGGTACCCAACGAAAAACTGATTTAGGTGCTTGCGCACGTACCCACGCAGGCGCTGCACCCAATGAGGCTGCAGCAGATGCTATCTGTAAAAAATTTCGACGCTTCATGCTAGTACTCTCCACCAATGCGATGCCGCGCAACAAAATGCCCCTCGCCGACTTGCACCAACGGCGAGATGATAGGTTCATCGCCAATGTTTCTGGCGGGGCTCGGGATTTCAGAGACTTCAAGACTTGTCGTGCGCCGCACAGTTGGGTCGGCAACAGGCACCGCCGACATTAATTTACGGGTGTAAGGGTGCTGCGGATTTTCAAAGATAGCACGGCGTGGTCCAATTTCAACAATCTGGCCAAGGTACATCACAGCGACACGGTGGCTGACGCGCTCAACGATCGCCATATCGTGCGAGATAAACAAGTACGACACGCCTAAGTCTTTTTGCAGATCGAGCAATAGATTGACGATATGCGCGCGAATCGACACGTCAAGCGCTGAGACGGACTCATCCGCAATTAATACCCGCGGACTCACCGACAACGCACGCGCAATACAAATTCGCTGCCGCTGCCCGCCAGAAAACTCGTGCGGCCAGCGCTGCGCCATCGAGGTATCTAAGCCAACACGCTCCATCAGCTCTGCCACTTTGCGGTCAGCCTCTGGGCCTTGCGCCAAGCCTTGTATCAACAGCGGTTCTTTGATGCAATCACCTACGCGCATACGCGGGTTCAAGGAAGCAAAGGGATCTTGAAAAACAAACTGTAGATTACGGCGCAGCGCTTTCAGAGACTGCGTGTCGGTTGTATCGACACGAGTGCCGTCAAAGTCAATCGTGCCTCGTGTGATCTTGGCCAGCCCCACAAGCGAGCGGCCCGTGGTTGTCTTGCCGCACCCGGACTCGCCTACCAGAGACAGTGTTTCACCCTCATGCAAATCAAAACTCACTTGTTCGACAGCATGGATGCGTTTTTTAATAAAACCAAAAATGCCACTGCGCACATCAAAGCGCGTGACTAGATTTTTAACGCTCAACACAACTCGGTCAGGCTGAGCTGTACTTTTGACGGCACTCTGAGTCGCAGTCTGGGTGTCGCTCTGAGAAGCGCTCAGAGCAGGCGTCTGGCCACTGATTTGATCGTGACTTTGCTCGACCCCAGCTTGCGGGTTACCCACCGTTTCAGCGCTGTTAAGCGCAGCCTTCTCAGCGAGCTTGGCCGACCGATTCAATACCAAGTCAAACCGCGCCGGCTGATCAGTACCGTGCATAGCGCCTAACTTAGGCACCGCAGCCAACAGTGTTTGGGTATACGGATGCTGAGGATTTGCAAACAACGGGATCACCGCGTTCTCTTCAACCACTTCGCCGTAGCGCATCACCATCACGCGATTCGCAACCTCTGCCACAACCCCCATATCGTGGGTAATAAAGATCACCCCCATATCCATCTCTTTTTGTAACTCGCGAATTAGCTGCAAAATCTGCGCCTGAATCGTCACATCAAGCGCCGTTGTTGGCTCATCTGCAATCAGTAACGCCGGCTTACAAGACAGCGCCATGGCAATCATGACGCGCTGTCGCATACCGCCCGAAAGTTCGTGTGGATAGCGACCTAGAATGGCACTCGAATCTGAGATACGCACTTGGTCAAGAATGCGCTTAGCCGCAGCAACGGCCTGTTCATGATTCAAATCTTGATGCAACTGAATCGCTTCAATAATCTGTGAGCCCACAGTAAACACTGGGTTCAAAGACGTCATGGGCTCTTGAAAAATCATCCCCAAGTCAGCGCCACGCATGCTGCGCATCACGTCTTCATAAGCCCCGCGCAAATCGACCTGCGTGCCGTCTGCACGGTGAAACACCATCTTGCCCTGATGGATGTGACCTCCGCCGAATTCAACCAAGCGCATAATCGATAACGACGTGACCGATTTGCCTGACCCTGATTCACCCACAATCGCGAGCGTTTCACCTCGATCGATGTGCAGACTCAAGCCTTTGACCGCATGCACGGCAGTCGCACCCTGACCAAACGAGACCGACAGATTTTGGATATCCAATACGCGCCGTTGAGAGGTTAGTCCATTCGCTTTCATGGTCTATATCCTCTTTGCCATACGTGGATCGATTGCATCGCGTAGGCCATCACCTAGCATGTTGATCGACAGAATCGTGATAGACAAAAACAAGGCTGGGAATGCAATCAAATGCGGCTTGATCTGCCAGAGTGCACGCCCCTCTGCCATGATGTTTCCCCAAGAGGGCGTTGAAGGAGGCACCCCTGCGCCAATAAACGACAAGCTCGCCTCAGCCAAAATTGCGAGGCCACAGATATAAGTTGTTTGTACAGTCAAGGCTGCAATCGTGTTCGGAAAGATGTGCTTAGCGACAATACGCAGGCGACCCGCCCCCGCAGCAACAGCGGCTTCGACATAGGGTTGTTCGCGTAACGATAAGGTCAGGCTTCGCACCAAACGCACTACCCGTGGCACTTCAGCAATCGTGACGGCCAAGATCACGTTTTGCAAAGAGGCTCGAGTTAAAGCGATTAAAGCGATCGCTAGCAAAATAGTCGGGATCGACATGAAGCCGTCCATGATGCGCATCACGATCGCATCAATCCATTTAACAAAGCCGGCCGCTAAACCAATCACTGTGCCAATCACCGCCGACAATATGGCCACTGAAAACCCAACTGTCAAAGAAACACGTGCGCCGTACACCACACGCGAGTACACATCACGGCCAAGTAAATCCGTACCAAACCAAAACTTTTCACTTGGCACCCTTGTACGATGAATCGGCGAAAGTGCGGTTGGATCGATGGTACCCAGCCAAGGCGCAAAAATCGCCATTAAAAACAAAAGGCTTAATAAAAAACCACCCACAACAACCGTCGGGTGTCGCTTAAAAAACTGAAGGAACCTGGCCATTAGTATTTAATCCTTGGGTCAAATACACGGTACAAAAGATCGACCGTCAGATTCACTAAGACGTACAGGCAACTAAACATCAAGATGACGCCCTGGATAATCGGATAATCGCGCCGCAAAATCGCGTCGACTGTCAGCCGGCCAACCCCGGGTATAGAGAAAACGGTTTCGGTCACGACCGCCCCGCTAATTAACAGCGCGACCCCACTGCCCACCACGGTCACAATCGGAACGCCCACATTCTTTAAGGCATGCCGAAACAAAATGCCTTTGTTGCTGACGCCTTTTGACCGCGCGGTACGAATGTAATCTTGCGACAAGGTTTCAAGCAGCGTTGCCCGACTGATCCGCGTGATCAACGCGACGTAAACGCTACCAAGCGCGCAGGTTGGCAAAATCAAGGTTCGAATCGAAGCCCAGAACCCTTGAGAAAAAGGCACATAGCCTTGTACTGGCAACCAACGCAACTCTAAGCCAAAGGCATAGGCCAACAGATACCCCACCACAAACGAGGGGATCGAAAAACTTAACACGGCCATCATCATGATGCTGCGGTCGTAAAACTTGTTATGCCGCCAG
>Ga0209296_1001954_pt1 | contig 15104 bp, 14 predicted proteins | sample S_130206_EF_Meta_FD_187319 | JGI IMG/M metagenome (GOLD analysis project Ga0209296, IMG submission 187319) | Freshwater microbial communities from Lake Simoncouche, Canada to study carbon cycling - S_130206_EF_MetaG (SPAdes) (version 2) | ecosystem: Environmental > Aquatic > Freshwater > Lake ...
GTACTCATTGGCCCACTTACTTGGAGCGTCCATGTTGGTGCGCACACCTATTGCAAGTTCCTCTAAGAGTTCACGCGCCAACACATTGCGCAACACCACAACACCATCACGTTCATACAACTGAACTTGTTCTTGTGTTACTTGCTGCTGCACAACTCAGCCCGTCGTAGTGCGTTCGGTCAACGTTGCCTTCACCGTGATGATTTCTTTTCCACGTTCCAATTTCATAGTGATGGTTTCGTCTGGCAATGCATCACGAACAATGGCAATCATTCCTGCACGTCCTGTAATGGGTTCATCATTGATTGCCAAAATAACGTCGCCCTCATTTACACCAGCTTGTGCTGCAGGTGATCCAGATTGAACATTTGCAATAACTGCACCTTGACCACCGTCATCGCGATCGGTCAGACCCACACCCAAATAACCTTCTTTACGAGTTTCACCATTTGCTTGCTTGCGTAAAAGTTCTACAACTCGTAAAACTTCTTTTGTGGAAACAGCAAACCCAATGTTGTTTGCAGCAGTGGAGTTATCGCCACGAGCAACGGCTGTATTAATGCCAACTACTTCGCCCTTGAAGTTCACCAATGGGCCACCTGAGTTACCAGAAGAAATAGCAGTATCAGTTTGTATGAGACCATTTAAGGCGCCATTTTCAGTGGTAATAGTGCGATTGACAGCAGACACAATTCCGGTTGTAACACTTGGGCCACCATCGAGATTCAGTGCATAACCAATTGCAATAACTGCATCTCCTAATCGAATAGCTTTCGGATCTGCAAACTGCGCTGGCTGAAAATTAGTACCTTCAATTTTTACTAATGCAAGATCATTACCAACATCTGAAGCTAAAACTTTTCCTGCACGCGGCTCTGTTTCGTTAAAGAGGCGTACTTGAATTTTTGATGCGCCATCAACAACATGTGCATTCGTAAGAATTTCACCAGTGGCTGTCAGAAAAATACCTGTTCCCACAGACTCACCGGCTCCTGCCGCGCTTTCTGAAGTAGAGCTAATGGTCACCACACTTGGTGCAACTGCTGCGGCAACTTTTGCAATAGGAGTTCCACCAACTGAATTTTCATCTGCATCACCATCGGAAGCCACAAGTAATGGAGCCGAATAACTACTTGACGACGTGTCATCGTTCGTTAACGATGAACCTACGATGCCCCCAACTGTTCCTGCAATCAGTGCAGCAATTGTGACCAACACAAAACTTTTCTTGCTCATGCTTGCGCGCGAATTTAATGCTTCACCGCTAGGAGGGTTTGATGCGTAATGAAGTGGCGGAGGTGGAGGAAGTGGCGACCGCTGCTGCACTGGGGTCCACACTGGGTCGGCAACGGGAATGTTCTCAGGGTTCCACTGATTTTCTGTCATACCCCATACTTACAACGCAAAGGGCCGGCGCACATGCGCCGGCCCTAAGAAGTTCTTAAGAATTCAGAAAATGATTAGTTTGACTGAATTTTGATTTCGATATCGACGCCTGCAGGCAACTCGATGCGCTGCAAACTGTCGATTGTTTTTGCGTTTGGATCGACGATGTCGATGAGACGTTTGTGGATACGCATCTCAAAGTGCTCACGAGAGTCTTTGTCTACGTGTGGACCACGAATCACCGTGTAGCGGTGCTTATCGGTGGGTAGCGGAATGGGTCCACGGATAGTGGCATTGGTACGAGTGACGGTCTCAACAATTTTGCGTGTTGATTGGTCGATGATCTCGTGGTCAAATGCCTTGAGACGGATGCGGATGCTTTGTGCCATTGGTGATCCTTACTTCAGGATCTTTGTGACTCGACCAGCACCAACAGTACGGCCACCCTCACGAATAGCGAAACGCAAACCCTCATCCATAGCAATGGGCTTACCCAACTCAACTGTCATATTCACATTGTCACCAGGCATCACCATTTCAGTACCAGCAGGCAACTGAACAGTGCCAGTCACGTCAGTGGTACGGAAAAAGAACTGCGGACGATAATTATTGAAAAACGGCTTATGACGACCGCCTTCTTCTTTCGTCAACACATACACCTGACCCTCAAAACCAGTATGCGGAGTAATAGAACCCGGTGCACACAACACCTGGCCACGCTCAACATCTTCTTTTTTCGTTCCACGCAACAACGCACCAATGTTGTCGCCAGCCATACCCTCATCGAGCAACTTGCGGAACATTTCCACACCAGTACACGTTGTCTTTTGCGTATCACGCAAACCAACAATTTCAATTTCATCACCCGTGTGAACTTTGCCTTGTTCAACTTTGCCAGTCACAACAGTTCCACGACCAGTAATAGTGAACACGTCTTCAATAGGCATCAAGAAAGGCTTGTCAAGCTCACGAACAGGCTCAGGAACAGACGCATCACACGCAGCCATTAATTCCATCACTTTTTCTTGCCAAGCAGCATCACCTTCAAGAGCTTTCAAAGCAGAAACACGCACAACAGGCGCATCATCACCAGGGAACTCATACTCGCTTAACAACTCGCGAACCTCAAGCTCAACAAGTTCTAACAACTCTTCATCTTCCACCATGTCGCTCTTATTCAAAGCAACAACAATGTAAGGAACACCCACCTGGCGAGCCAACAACACGTGCTCACGTGTTTGAGGCATCGGACCATCAGTAGCAGCAACAACCAAAATAGCGCCGTCAACCTGAGCAGCACCAGTGATCATGTTCTTGATGTAGTCAGCGTGACCAGGCATGTCAACGTGGGCATAGTGACGATTCTCTGTCTCATACTCAATATGAGCAATAGAAATCGTAATACCACGAGCTTTTTCTTCAGGAGCCTTATCGATCTGATCGAACGGCGTATACGACGCCAAACCACGATCGGCCAACGTTTTAGAAATAGCAGCCGTCAACGTGGTCTTACCATGGTCAATGTGACCCATAGTTCCAATATTCACGTGAGGCTTATTACGCTCAAACTTTGCCTTAGACATTTCTGATTACTCCGTTTACGTTGTGTGATATTTGCTGTGGAAATTATTTTTATGATTGTTGTGATTGGTAGCGACGATCGGGTTCGAACCGATGACCTTCCGATTATGAGCCGGATGCTCTGACCAACTGAGCTACGCCGCCATGGCGAGGACCGGTCCAATCACCATTGTTTTGGCACACAAGTTTTTGTGTAATGCATTTTTGTGCAGCACAATGACTTGAACACCGCCCAATGGCGGAGCCCTCTGTGGGAATCGAACCCACGACCTTTTCCTTACCATGGAAACGCTCTACCGACTGAGCTAAGAGGGCGTGTCTCGGAATACCGAGCCGATTTGTGATGCTATCGGCGCAAATGTCACCCGCCCCCTGCCTTTCCACGACTAGTTTCAAGGGAAGTGTCTTTTCCCATTTCCTCCCCCCTCTCATCTGATGGCATCACTGTGCGCCTTGCCACCGTGGCCGACGCCCCTGCCATTGCGGCTATTTATAACCATGAAGTGGAGAACACAACGGCCACTTTTGACCTTGTTCCCCGCTCACTTACCGAGCAGGAAGCCTGGCTCAGTGCCCGAAGTGGAGCATTTAGCGCCATTGTTGCGGTGAATAGGGAGGGCCAAGTGCTCGGGTTTGGCTCGCTCTCGCCCTATAAAGAGCGTGCTGCCTACCGCACCTCGGTGGAAGATTCGGTCTATGTCGACCGTTCCCTCGCACGCCGCGGCTTGGGGCGCCTCATTTTGGGGCATTTGCTCGAAATTGCCGAAAATTCGGGTTTTCACGCCGTTTTTGCCCGTATTGAGGCCAGCGGAATGCCATCGCGGGCTCTTCACGAAAAATGTGGCTTTCGCCTGGTGGGTATTGAGACTGAGGTGGGTCGCAAATTCAACCGCTGGCTCGATGTGGCTGTCATGGAGTGCTTGCTGCACGAACGGCCTCGTTAGGCCAGAAATACAACAGCCCTACTTTTCAGATTTCTCTCAAAAGTAGGGCTTTTCGTTGTATTTGTGGGCCGGGAAGGATTTGAACCTTCGAAGGCTATGCCGGCAGATTTACAGTCTGCTCCCTTTGGCCGCTCGGGCACCGACCCATGAGTCGTGAAGGTTACAGGCTCGCTAGCGTTTCCACCATGCCTTCTTTCGACATCGTCTCAGAAGTAGACCGCCAAGAACTCCGTAACGCCGTAGACCAGGCCCAACGGGAAATGGTGAACCGCTTCGACTTCAAAAACACCAACTCCGATATTGAGCAAAAAGAGCTCATCATCACCATTCGCACCATCAGCGAGGAAAAAGCTCGGGCTGTGCGCGTGTTGTTGGAAGAAAAATTTGTGAAGCGTGGACTTTCCTTGAAGGGCATTGACTGGGGAAAATTTGAACAAGCCTCGGGCGACACCGTGCGCCAGGTGGTCACCATTGCCGTTGGAATTAGTTCCGACAAGGCACGAGAAATTAACAAGCTCATTAAGGAAAAAGGTCCGAAGGGAATTGCAAGTCAAACGCAAGGCGAACAAGTTCGCGTGACTGGCAAAAAACGCGACGACCTACAAGCAGTGATGGCACTTCTGAAAAGTGAAGACCTTGGAGTTCCGCTGCAGTTTGAAAATTTCCGCGACTAAAAGTTTTAGTCTTCACTCGACTCTGCAGCACGTTTTTGCAGTTCAGTAACAACGCTTGCATCGGCGAGTGTGGTGGTATCGCCCAAGTTTCTTCCTTCGGCAACATCACGCAACAACCTACGCATAATTTTTCCACTGCGCGTCTTTGGTAAATCGGGAGTGAAAAAAATTGCTTTTGGTTTTGCAATAGCACCAATCTCTTTTGCTACGTGATTGCGCAAATCATTTTCTGAAACCGATGCACCACCACGCAAAGTAACGTAGGCAATAATCGCTTGCCCTGTTGTTGCATCATTTGCGCCCACTACTGCAGCTTCTGCAACGCTTGGGTGGGAAACAAGTGCCGATTCTACTTCTGTTGTTGAAATACGATGGCCAGAAATATTCATGACATCGTCAACGCGACCAAGCAGCCAGAGATAACCATCGTCGTCTAATTTTGCACCGTCGCCAGCAAAATAACGACCAGGAAATTTGCTCCAATACGTTTCTTGGAATCGTTCAGGGTCGCCCCAAATGCCACGCAACATTCCAGGCCACGGATGCGTCAAGGTGAGATATCCGCCGCCATGTGTAATGACATTTCCCTTTTCATCAACTACTTCTGCGCCTATTCCAGGTAAAGGAAACGTTGCTGACCCAGGTTTTGTAGTTGTTACACCAGGCAGCGGGCTAATCATGATGCCACCAGTTTCGGTTTGCCACCATGTGTCAACCACAGGGCAACGACCTTGCCCAATATTTTCGTGGTACCACATCCATGCTTCAGGGTTAATGGGTTCGCCCACACTGCCGATGACGCGTAACGAGCTGAGGTCATGTTTTTGTGGTTCCTCTACGCCCCATTTCATAAAAGTACGAATTGCAGTTGGTGCTGTGTAGAAAATACTTACTTTGTATTTTTCAACAATGCTCCACAAGCGGTCGTTCTCGGGGTAGTTCGGCACGCCTTCATAAATCACTTGCGTCGCACCATTAGAGAGCGGCCCGTACACGATGTATGAGTGACCAGTGATCCAACCCACATCTGCGGTACACCAGTACACATCGGTTTCTGGGTGCAAGTCAAAAACATACTTGTGCGTGTAGCTGACGTGCGTGAGATATCCACCCGATGTATGCATAATGCCTTTGGGCGTACCCGTTGTGCCACTCGTGTACAAAAGGAACAACAACTGCTCGCTCGACATTGGTTCAGCAACACACACAGGGTCTGCAACATCCATGAGTTCGTGATACCAATGATCGCGACCTTCATGCATAGTGACATCGTTGCCACCACGCTTCACGACAACAACGTGTTCAATTGATGGAGTTAATTTGACTGCTTCATCGGCCTGCGGTTTGAGTGGAAAAACTTCACCACGCCGGTACCCGCCATCGGCAGTGATGAGCACCTTTGCCTCGGCATCATTAATGCGGTCGGCAAGGGCCTGCGAACTAAAGCCGCCAAAGACCACAGAGTGTGCAGCACCAATGCGCGCACATGCCAACATTGCCACTACTGCTTCGGGGATCATCGGTAAATAAATATTTACTCTGTCGCCTTTTTGCACTCCAAGGCTTTTTAGCGCATTAGAAAATTTCTGTACTTCATCGAGCAACCACGCGTAGGTAAGAGTGCGAGTATCGCCTGGTTCGCCTTCCCAGTGGATGGCAACTTTGCTGCCCTTGCCTGCCTCCACATGCCGGTCGAGGCAGTTGTAAGCAACATTGAGTTCTGCACCAATAAACCACTTGCTGTATGGGCTATTCCACTCGCAAATGGTGTTCCATGGTTTGGCCCAAGTCACCGTCTCGTTTGCCTGCGCAGCCCAAAATGCTTCATAGTCTTGACTCGCGGCATCGTAGAGTTCAGTACCCGTAACGATTGCATTGGCTTGGAATGACTGGCTCGGGGGAAACTTGCGCTGCTCCCACAACAGGTCAGAAATGTTTGGTGAATCAGTCGCCTCGCTCATACGCCCCCTCTTTCTCTCCCGACTGTAGCCCTCTTCGCCCTGAATTTATCGAAAGGAAAAGTCGTACTAGGTTGGGGGAATGGTAAAGAAAGCACCAGCACCTGTGAAGAAAGCAGCGAAGAAGCGCGCCCCTGGCCGCACCGAGAAAAATGTTGTCACTGTTGACGGTCGCGATCGCCGACCGTGGGCATTGGCAAGTAAAGAACGTCTTCTTGCCGCCGCCACCGAGGAAATTGCCGCGGTTGGTTTTGAACGGGCACGCCTTGCGGAAATTGCAGATCGTGCACAAATGACACCCGGATCTGTGTACACCTGGTTCGCAAATAAAGAAGAACTCTTTCGCGCAGCACTTGAAGATGCCTTCGATGCACAGTTGCTCTCAAACGTACGTGCGCTGGAAAAACTTCCGGCCGATAGCGCACCATGGCTCATGAAAATCGCATCGCTGGTTCCTCGCAATTACGACGATGATGACTTCACTAATGCCCAGAAATTACTAGTTGAAACGTACTATGCCTCATGGCGTGACCCACTTGCACGTGATGTGCTTGCGCCGCGAGTGCGCGAGCATTTTGCCCTGTACGTGAAGATCATTGACGATGCAAAAGTCGAGGGTTCAATTGATGCGTCGCTCGATACACAGATGTTGGCATCGTTGTTTCTTGGTTTAGCAATGGGCTTGGCGCTCATTGGTATGGCAGGCATCGGGCAAACCGACCCAATTAACTGGCTGAAGATCGGCACGCTGTTCGAGAAAGTAGCGCGCCCTAAATAGTTTGGGCTACGGAGTAAAAGTAAGTGCTGTAAATGACCCAAGGCCACCGGGTTCAAGCAGAGCCGCCGACTCACTAATACGTGATCGCATTTTCATTGCAGCAACATTAGGGGCGGCTGCAGCAGCCTCCCATGCTGCCTTGCCTTCAGCAACAAGTTCATCAATTCCCCACAGCTGCAAAAACTGCGACTGACTGCGTACCGACTCTGGAGATTTGACCGCAGTAAGTTGATCAATCATCACTTGCGTAGTGATATCTTGGCGCCCAGGAATGTGCAAATAATGTTGGCCTTTTTCGTGCCCCACATATGTTCTTAGCCATTCGCGCCATGGCTGCGCCACTGCCATAGCGGTGAGAGGCGTGCAGTAATCAAAAACGAGCACACGACCGTTGTCTAATTTTTGTAATGCATTTCTGATCCATTCTTGCGCTTCTCTTTGAAGCGGCGCACGTGCTCCGTGTTTGGCAAATGCTGGCAAAAACGGTGATGGCTCGGTAAGGGGTTTTAAAATCTCCACTAACTGATCTCCATTCAGCCCAATCCAAGATTCGCGCCACTCTTGGTCGTACACACACAAATCAAAAGCAAGGTTGTCAAGAAGCTCATTGGCAATGACAACTCCTGTGAATTTCCCCTCTGGCATTTCAGCAAGTGAAATCACCTCAGAAGGATGTTTCGCTCTTTGCTGTTCAGAAATTTCTACAGCTACATACGTCCATACCTTGCTGCACTCAGGTTGAGCAGCAATGAGTCCGCGAGCCAAGGTTCCGGGTCCGGCACCTACCTCCATGACAGTGAACGATGAAGGTGAGCCCATTTCCTTCCACCAAGCATCGAGTGCTCGTGCAAGCACAGTTGCAAAAAGTGGCCCTACTTCGGGAGACGTAATGAAGTCTCCTCGCCGACCCGCTTCACCTCGGCGTGCATAAAACCCATCATCACCGTAAAGAACGATGTTCATATACTCGCGAAATGGAATTGCCCCACCCGCGGCGCGAATGATTTCGTGAAGAGAACTAGCCACCAAAGGCACTAGAGAACACTGCAATATCGCCGAAGTGCAAAGCCACGCCAGGCAAAATGCCGAGGGCAAGTGTGGCTAAACCAGTAATACCTAGTGCCAATTTGATTGGAGCAGGTGTGGCAATTGCCGAGGTATCGCCATTAGGAACAGGACGCATCCACATTTCACGCATCACATTTCCGTAATAACCAAAGGCAATAACAGAGTTCACTGCTCCAATGACTGCGAGTACATAACCCCATGTTGTGCCGGCTTCTAAGACAGCTTGGAATGCTGAGAACTTACCGATCCAGCCACCGAGTGGAGGAATTCCAGCAAGTGATGCAAGGAAGATGGTTGCGAGTGCACCGAGACCAGGTGCATAACTAAAGAGCCCACCGAACGATGCCACTTCGCCGCTTCGGGTCTTGCGACTCACAGCCAAAATGATGCCGAACATTCCGAGGTTTGTTGCTGCATACACAATGAGATACGTAACAACGGAACGCAATACTGCAACACTGGAGTTTCCTTCTGCAGCAACGGCTAGCGGCATCAAAATGAAACCACCTTGGGCAATTGACGAATACGCCAACATACGCACAATGTTGGTTTGGCGCAGCGCCATTACATTGCCAACGGTCATGGTGAGCGCAGCAAGCACCCAAATAAGTGGCTGCCATACATCTGAGGATCCGGGTACTGCTACATAAAGCACCGTTACGAGAGCAACGAAGCCGGCAGCTTTGGAAGCAACAGATAAAAATGCCGTTACAGGCGTTGGTGCACCTTCATAAGTGTCGGGGGCCCATGTGTGAAATGGAACAGCAGATACTTTGAAAGCAAAACCGACTACAACAAACACCACTGCAAGAACACGAATTGAAGTAAGTTGCCCACTCATTTCTGATGCAAGATCAGACAACAATGTGGAGTTTGCTACTCCGTAGAGCAAAGACATTCCATAGAGCAATACAGCCGAAGCAAAAACTCCCAACAGGAAGTACTTCACACCAGCTTCATTACTTTTCGCATCGCGCTTACGCCACGCGGCCAGCATGTAGGCAGGAATGGAAAGGAACTCGAGCGCAACAAATATTGACACGAGGTCACGGCTCGAGGTCATCATCAACATTCCCAAAATGCTTGACAGCATGAGAACCCAATACTCACCTTGGTAGTAGTCACCCTCTTCAATATGTGTTGTTGACAGCAGCACGATGACGTAGGCACTCAACAAAAAGAGGCCCTTCAGCACAATGCTGAAGTCGTCGATTACATAACGGCCATCGAACAAAGAACGTGTTCCTTCATCACTTAAGCCAAGCGTGAGAACGGGAATGAACGCCCCCAGCAAAGTAAAGCCAGCAACTGTTGATAGCAACCACTTGCTGCGATCTGAAATGAAGAGATCGGCAAGTAAGACAACACAAATTCCAGTAGCAATAATAATTTCAGGCGCAATGGCGTGATAATCGACTGCTGGTGAAACCCAGTCTGCTGCAGCAACGAGCGTGGAGAGCACTTTGTTAGCCTCCGATTTGAGTAACGATTGCGGCAACTGCCGGGTCGATGAGTTTGAACAACAAGTTCGGCATCACACCGAAAAGCACAATGGCGATGAGTAATGGTGTCCATGCCACCCACTCATAAACCGTCACATCGTGAATGTCGTTGTGATGTGCATCGTCATGTCCTGCGTGAGCATGACCATCATGCGAGTCAGATGTGGGTCCACCGAACTCTGGTTTTGGCTCACCGAATGCTGTGCGCTGAAAGAGCCACAACAAATAAGCAGCGGCGAGCACTGTACCCATTGCCGCAATAACCATATAGACACGGAATGTCACTTCAGATAGCCCAGACAGCGGGCTGTACGCCGACAAAATCGCAGGGAACTCTCCCCAAAATCCGGCGAGTCCAGGTAAGCCGAGTGACGCCATGACACAGAATCCGAGGATCCAGGCAAGGTGCGGTACTTGTTTCAACATGCCACCGAGTCGTTCAATTTCCAAGGTGTGATAACGCTCTTTCACACTTCCAGCAACGAAGAACAACATGCCGGTAATGAGACCGTGAGCAACCATGCCAAACACTGCTGCGTTCATACCAAATGAGGTGAGAGTTGAAATGCCCAACATGACAAAGCCCATGTGAGCAACCGATGAAAACGCAATGAGCCGCTTCATGTCGGTCTGGGCAAGGCAACCCAAGGCACCGTAAATGATTCCGATGACCGCGAGGAGACCAATGTAGGGAGCCCACTCACGGGCGGCATCGGGCAACATTGGAATGGCAATGCGAATGAAACCATATGTTCCGAGTTTCAAAAGTACAGCGGCCAAAATAACTGAGCCCTGTGTTGGCGCTTGCGTGTGGGCATCGGGCAGCCAGGTATGAAAGGGGAACATCGGCACTTTGACGGCAAAGCCAATGAACATTCCCGCAAAAATCCACACTTGAGTGTTCTTGGCAATTGCGCCACCGTGTTCAACAAGGTACGGAATGGCAAAACTTTCTGCCCCGGTTTTGAAGAACAACGCAAGGAATGCAACCAACATTAAGGCCGAGCCAAACATGGTGTACAAGAAGAATTTGAGTGATGCATACTGGCGGTTCTCGCCACCCCACACACCAATCATGAAGTACATCGGCAAGAGAACAAGTTCAAAGAAGACAAAGAACAAAATGAGGTCTTGCGAAATAAACGTTCCGGCCATACCCGTTTGCAAAACGAGCATCAACATAAGGAACGCCTTAGGGTTGCCCGGCGAAGGAATATGGTCCCAGCTGTAGATCATGACGAGCACAGTGATGACCATCGACAAGATATACAACGGCAAACTGATGCCGTCGATGCCAATGTAATACGTGCTCTTGATGACTGATATCCAATTTGTTTGTGCAACAAATTGCATTTCTCCAGCTCGGTCGTAGTTGAACAACGTGAGGGTGTACACACCAACGCCAAGCGTTGCTAGTGCAGTGATCAGTGCAACGGCCTTCTGTAGCTGCTCTTCCGCTTTAGGGATGAACAACATCACCAGCACACCGGCCAGTGGTAAGAAGGTGCCGACGCTTAGCACCCAGTTGTGGTCACGGAGTATGTCCATGCCGTATAGCTCCTCAATTGTTGATGTTGTTTACGTATTAAAACTCAGGTATTCACCATGATGAGTACGAGCCCGGCTACCGCTGCAGCAGCGAATAACAAGGCGCCGTACTGACTTACTTTTCCGGACTGCACCGGACGTAATGCATTTCCAGTTCCACGCGCAACTGCGCCAGAACCATTTACTGCGCCGTCGACCACACGTTGGTCGACGTTGCGATAAACCCAACCTGCAACGCGACGCGTTACAAGACCAGCACCGTTAACGATGCCGTCGAGAATGTTTTGGTTCACCCAGTAAGCAGCTTTTGCTATGGGGTGTGCAATACCGTGCACAATGACCTTTTCATAGAGATGGTCGAGGTAGTACTTGTTCACCAAGAAGCGATAGCCCAGTGCAAGCAACTTGTTGCGGCTCGTGAGCCCAACAAAGAAACCTGATTTTTTGGTGTACATCTGCACGCTAATGAGCCAACTAATGAGCATTCCCACAAGAACGATGATCACTGACATCGCAGCCTTCGACCATTTGAAAGGAGCGTGATGTAGTTGCGGCGCATAGCAAGTTCCCATTTCAGGAGTGCTGGTTCCACATACCGATTCACTATGAGCGCTGTGTTCACCCTCGGCAACGTGGGGCTCTTCACCTACTGGAGCTTCTCCGCTCGTAGCGGTTGCTTCTGGAGCGCCACTCATCATCATTAATTCTGGGGCGACGGTATCTTCGGTGCGCACACCACGGGTTTCACCCACTGACGCGTGAGCCATATCTTCCACCACAACCGAACGTGGTTCTACCCACTTGGTCATGCGCTCCCAGCTTTCACCAAATGGTGTTGCATTGAAAAGCCCGGCACCCAAAGCAAGGGTTGCAAGAATCATGAGCGGCACGGTGATGAGCAGATTACTTTCGTGCGGGCCGTGACTTGCATGTGAGTCATGCGCATCGTGTGCATCGTGCGTTGCATGTGCATCACCATGGTCATCACCATGGTCATCGTGAGATTCACCAGCAGAAGCACCGCGTGGTTCACCAAAGAAGGTGAGGTAGGTGGCGCGGGTCATGTACGCAGCGGTCATGAAGGCACCAATGAGACCAACGACCATGAAGACCGTGTATCCGTTGTGCCCGACGTTGTCGATGATTTCATCTTTTGAAAAGAAGCCTGCGAAGGGAAACACGCCGCATAGGGCGAGGGTGGAGATGATCCACGTTGTGAACGTAATAGGCATGAACTTGCGTAGCCCACCCATATCTTTTTTCATTTCAAAGGAGTGATGCGATGCACTATGGCTAATTGAGCCTGCCGCCAAGAAGAGGCATGCTTTGAAAAACGCGTGGGTGAAAATGTGGAACACGGCTGGCATCCATGCACCTGCACCAAGTCCCATCATCATGTAGCCAAGTTGGCTCACTGTTGAATACGCCAAAACTTTTTTAATATCGGTTTGCACGAAGGCCAATGCAGCTGCGATCACGATGGTGATTCCACCGATCAACGTGATGAGATTTACACCACTACCAAAGATATTCATTCCCTCAAAGAACACTGGGTACAACCGAGCCACAAGGAAAACGCCAGCGACCACCATGGTGGATGAGTGCAAAAGTGAGCTAACGGGTGTTGGCCCAGCCATTGCATCGGGCAACCACGTGTGCAGAGGGAACTGACCACTCTTTCCAATGCAAGCAATAAAGAGCGCAACTGCACCAACAGTGATTGCAGCATGGCCAGGGTTTCCTGTTAACGCCCACGCTGAAAGACCCCGAATGCTGAACCCTGAAACTCCTAAGTGTTCTTGTGTCCACGAGTTAGCGCTGAAGAACAAAACGCTTGTACCGACCAAGAGACCAATGTCTCCGGTACGTGTGGTGAAAAAGGCTTTGAGTGCTGCTCGGCTATTTGCGCCCTCTTCCCACCAGTGCCCAATAAGCATGAACGAGCAGAGACCCATGATTTCCCAACCCAAAATGAGTTGAATCATGTTTTCCGCAACCACCATGTTCAACATTCCTGCCGAGAACAAAGTGAGAGAGGCAAAGAAGTGCGTATACCTGCGGTCACCGCGCAAATACTCAAGTGAGTAGATCTGCACTAATGAGGAAATAAATGCGACCACGACCAAGATGGTGAGCGAGAGACCATCGATGTGTTGGCCAATGCCAAACTCGAATCCACCGCTGTTCCACCAGGTCCATGAACGGATCACTGGATCGATGTATTGCTCTTCAGTTGCGCCATTTACTCGGTTGATCCACTGCAGTGCAGCTCCGACAGAAAAAACAAGCGATGCAACCATGGACAGCACGCCGAGTTCACTACCTTTCATTGGCAACTTCTTGCCAAAGAAAATAATGAGGGCAAAAGCCACTGCTGGAATAATAGGAATGAGGAAGGCGTGTTCTAAGAACCACCCCGACGACAAGGCTTCATGAGCCACAGTTGATGCCTCTGCAAACATCGTTAACCCTTCATTTCCGAAAGCTCATCGAGCGCAATGGATTTACGATTGCGATACACCAAAAGGACAAGCGCCAAACCCACTCCTACTTCAGCCGCTGCAACAGCAATGATGTACAACGCGAACACGTGGCCATCGACACTGCCATTACGCAAAGCAAATGCGAGGAAGTTGATATTTACTGAGTTCAAAATGAGCTCAATAGACATTAAGACCATGACTGCATTGCGACGAGCAATGACTCCGTACACGCCAATGCAAAAAAGCACTGCTGCGAGGATGAGGAACTGATTCACCAACATGTGTTAGTCCTTCCTTGCCAAAACGATTGCTCCAATGACTGCCACGAGCAGCACAAACGACAACGCCCAAAACGGAAGCAAGTATGGCCCAAAAATTTGATCTGAAATTGCTTGAGTACTTACCAACTCGGAGTCAGCAGGAAGCTTTTCATCTCCAAAACTTGAAGTAAGAGCCAGAATCATGACGCCAAGTAAAAGCAGCGAGGCTGGTATACCGAGATACCACGTGGGGTTATTGAGTTGTTTTTCTTTCCCTAATTGAGCGCGGGTCAACATGGTGCCGAACAAGAAGAGCACCATTACTGCGCCGATGTACACAAGAACTTGAGTCACCGCGACGAATTCTGCAGCGAGCAAAATATATTGGGCCGCTGCACCAGCAAGCACAAGCACCAACCACAGCGCTGCATGCACCACGTTGTTCACAGTGACCACGCGTAGTGCACCAATCACCATCATGACGGCAATAATTCCAAAGGCAATATTTTGAGCAACCACCGTTACTTTTTGCCTTTCTTGTCGGCGCCAACTTCTAGTTCTGGAGCTGCAGGAACAGTTTCCATCCACTCTCCAAGTTTTGACTTGTCGTGTAAAAGGTCGGCAATACGTGGCTCGGAGTATTCGTACTCGGGGCTCCAAAAAAGTGCATCGAACGGACACACATCGACACATATTCCGCAATACATGCACAATGCGTAGTCAATATCGAATCGATCGAGTTTGTTCACTGCGCGAGGTTTACCACCAGCACGACGTGGTGGAGCGAGTTCTTTGTGTCCTTCAATGTAAATGCACCAGTCGGGGCAAGAGCGTGCGCACAACATGCACGACGTGCAGTTGCCCTCGTGAAGAGCAATTACTCCGCGGGCACGTACGGGGGGCGCTTCCTTTACATGCGGAT
>Ga0209296_1001956_pt1 | contig 15100 bp, 22 predicted proteins | sample S_130206_EF_Meta_FD_187319 | JGI IMG/M metagenome (GOLD analysis project Ga0209296, IMG submission 187319) | Freshwater microbial communities from Lake Simoncouche, Canada to study carbon cycling - S_130206_EF_MetaG (SPAdes) (version 2) | ecosystem: Environmental > Aquatic > Freshwater > Lake ...
GCTAGGAATCAACAACGCAACTGGGAAACACTCACACAGTTGATCAGCCTGCGTACCCAGGTCATTGATCTGACCATGCCAGAACGTTTTGATGGTGCCTGGGAATTTGAATTTGCCACAGAAACCGCAGATGCCTATGGTCCTGCTGACGACCCTACCCTGATATTAAGAATGGATTCAGCCGGAGTACCCATGCTACACACCTTGAAAACTGGCGAAATCATGACCACACAACTGATGGTCGATGGTCCAGATCAAAACATTTGGTTTTTACCTACAGCTATAAATAATCAATAAGGATAAAAGCATGTCAGAAACCACTGAAATTGAAAAAAAGAGCCTGGAAGCCCACGTGGAACTGTGTGCTGAACGTTACAACCAGCTGGAGCAACGGTTTGAACATGTGGAAGGTAAAATCACAGGATTGGAAGCCTTGTTGCGCGAAGTGCATGACATGGTACAGCGCATGAGTGAAAAACGCACAGATCAACTGATCAGTTGGGGCGTGGGCATAATCGGAACCCTGATTGCCACCACGGTTTATCTACTAATCAACTACGTTTTCAAATGATCATTGACCGCGAGTTTGAACGTGCAATGCGACAGGAACTGCGTGAGATCATGCCCAATGTCATATTGCCACAAGACAATGGCACCTATGAAGTGTTTGGCAAATATGAGATTATTCCCGAAAGACCCGGTTACACAGTCATGTGCCATGCTACCAACGTGGGTGTTTTCAACAGCTCGCGCACTGCGCTCAGCTGGTGCATAGCTGACAAATACAAGGACTATAACTTGGCCAAGGATATACTGTTATTGGACAACAAACTGGCATTTTTGGCCAACGATATCAATGCCCGTGCCTCCATAGCTGATCGCAGCAACCGCCCAGATTTCAGAGAAAATATAGGAACCAAGTTAGAAACCAAATTGATGCAAAAAAAGATTGTGGAAAATCAATTAAACAATTGTGTAGATTTGGCTAAATACTTGCAACAACGAGGATTTAACAATGAAACTCAACGAATTGGCCGTGGCCAACCCAACAAAACAAGCCGCTAAGGTATTTGAAAGCTACTTTGGCGACCGTGTGACGTTTGACACGCTTGATCAGTCTCGCGCACTCAACATGTTGCGCCGTGTACGTGGTCTTGTGGCTGAACATCGCCGTACTCCAGAATTCCATCGCAGTGAGCAAAATCCTGCTTATTTGAAACTGGTGGTCATGGAACAGGCTCTCAGCGCCAGGATCATGGAACTGGATGCACAACCTGTGGCCGCTGGAAAACCAAATCCTCAAGCCATGGCCATGCAGACAGCACAGAAAAGAAAAGAAATTGACGATCAGATCAAGCAGTTGCAAGATCAGATCCGCGACTTGCAACAACAACGCAACATGCCGGCCATGGGCATGGCCGAAAGCCGTCGCCAAGTCACTGAAAGCGAAGTACAACAGGCCCAAGTGGTCCTGGCTGCCCAGGACATGGTTGATGAAGTACAAAAGATGAGCGAACAAGTCAGCGCCATGCAGTTCAAAGACTTGCCGGCCTTGGTGGATCAGATCAAGAATCAAGTTGGTCCTGACCAAGCCACACAGTTCAATGGTGATGCCAGTGCTGCTTTGTCGGCCTTGTTGCAAAATCTACAAGCATCCAAGCAACAGTTGGATCAGGCCCTGGGCGTGGTCACTGGACAGGCACCTGCCATACCTGGTGATGACATGGGTGCTGACCTTGGTGGCGAAATGCCTGCTGAGTTATCTGCTCCAGGTGAAGAGGAAATTGACACCGACATCGAAGTTGATGATGTAGATGATTCCAGCACCTTGGCCACCACTCTGGGCCGCGGCCGCAGATAATGCGAATCTCGGAAGTAGCCAGTCCAGACTCACAGAAACTACTGGCCTTGAGCCAGTTTCTGTTGGGACGTGCAGATGATACTTCGGCCACCAAACAAATAAGTCAGGCCGCATTCATGGACTTGGCCAAAAGTCTGGGTGTGAACGTAACCAGTGAAAATCTCAATCAGCTGATCAATCAGGAACCGTTGAAAAATATCCTGGAGCCCATTGAACCTGGATCTGGAGTGGTCAGGTTCCGAGGCAATGTAGCCGGCGCCGGTGGCATGACTGTAGATCAGGCACAAAAGGTCGTCGATGGCAATGCCAAAGCCGCTATGAAACGGCGCATGTAGCCAACCCAAAACTGTTGTAAATACGCAAACAGAGTGTTATAATACACAAAGGAGTGTCAAATGGCCTATTCAGAAAAAGTAATTGATCACTATGAAAACCCACGCAACGTGGGCAAGATGGACGTGGGTGACGTCAATGTGGGCACCGGCATGGTGGGTGCGCCGGCCTGTGGTGATGTGATGAAACTGCAAATACGAGTAGAAGACGGAATTATACAAGATGCAAAATTTAAGACTTACGGTTGTGGCTCGGCTATTGCGTCGAGTTCGTTGCTCACGGAATGGGTCAAGGGTAAAACTCTGGAGCAAGCAGGAGCGATTAAGAACACACAGATTGCAGAAGAACTTGCCCTACCGCCGGTTAAAATCCATTGCAGTATACTTGCGGAAGATGCTATCAAGGCTGCTATAGAAGATTACAAGAGAAAACATCTAGATGATTAATGTAACTCCTAGGGCTGCCAGCAAAATTGTCAGCAATATCGATCGACGCGGAGCAGGTATTGGCATACGGGTAGGTACTAGGACCACAGGGTGTAGTGGCTTGGCCTATGTGTTGGAATATGTAGACAGTCTTGACACCACAGATCATGTGTTTGACAGTGATGGGTTCAAGATAGTAGTTGACCCTAAGAGTTTGCCTATCATTGACGGTTTGATCATTGATTGGGTACGCAATGGCCTAAATGAAGGTTTTGAATTTATCAACCAAAAAGAAAAAGACCGCTGTGGTTGCGGGGAAAGTTTCCGAGTCTAATTTGTACAATCCCAGATTTGATTATCAACCCTTGAATCGGGTCACTGAAGACGGCCGTAGGCTGTATGACACACCCGGTGGAAAATTGCCCAGTGTGACCACTGTGCTGGAAAAGACCAAGCCCGAAGAAAAGAAACAAGCACTTCAAGAGTGGCGCAATAGAGTAGGGCATGCTCAAGCCCAGGCCATTACCACGGAAGCTGCCAATCGTGGCACCAGAATGCACACCTATCTTGAGCACTATGTTAAAACAGGTGAATTGCGTGAGCAAGGATCAAACCCGTTTGGCTGGGCCAGTCATGCCATGGCACAGACCGTGATTGAAGATGGGCTTAAGAATGTTAACGAATTCTGGGGAGTAGAAATACCCTTGTATTTTCCCAAACTTTATGCCGGCACTTCAGACGGCGCAGGCATACACATGAACCAAGAAAGTATCTTGGACTACAAGCAAACCAACAAGCCCAAACGCCAGGAATGGATAGAAGATTATTTTCTACAACTAGCAGCCTATGCTCTAGCACACAATGAAGTATATGGAACAAATATACGTAAAGGTGTGGTGTTGATGTGTGTGAAACCGCCTGTGGATGAAATGGGTCGTCCAACAGCACGCCCAGAATATCAGGAATTTGTACTAGAACCTAAGGATTTTGATCACTGGGCTGATGCTTGGTGGCGCCGCTTGGAACTCTACTACTTGAACAACTAAATACAGGATAGAATTCAAGGACAATAAAAAGTGGCCATTGTACAAATATCCCGCATAACGAACCGTAAAGGTCTACAAGTAAATCTACCCCAGTTGTCTGGTGCCGAACTGGGCTGGAGCATTGATGAGCGTAGATTGTACATCGGTAATGGTACCTTGGCCGAAGGTGCGCCTGTGGTTGGTAACACTGAAATCCTCACTGAATTTAGTGATATTTTAGAATTCCAAACCACATATACCTACAAAGGCCAGGCTGCAGGTTACACGGTACAGACCGGAGCCACTCCTGATACACCTGTCACACAAAGTCTGCAATCCTGGCTGGATCAGTTTGCCACAGTCACGGATTTTGGAGCCACCGGTGACGGTGTCACCGACGACACAGAGGCCATCAATCGTGCCCTATTTCAATTGTATTGCAGAGAAGTCAATCCACAGATACGCAGAAGTTTGTTTTTTCCAGCAGGCGTTTATCGCGTAACAGAAACTATTTTTATTCCGCCTTATGCTACCTTGTATGGCGATGGCATCAACGGGTCCATCATACAGCTAGACAACAGCGGTGATGACAGCACACTCAATGCTTTTGTGGCGCGAACAGCCGACAGTTTGCAACAGTACGGAGTCAACATTGGCGGTAACGGCGCCACACCACCCATAGACATAACCATAACCAACATGGGTTTCCGTAATCTGGATCCTACCACCGATGTGTTCTTGGTACAAGATGCCACCAACTGCCGTTTCCAAAGTGTGGGCTTTTATGGTCCCTTGGCAGTGGCAGACTTGGTCAATGAGAACGCTGACACCGCCGGTGTGAGATTTGCTAGTGGCGTGACCTTGATAACTGGTCAAATTGTTTTTGACAACTGTGAATTCAGTGGAACCACTTTTGGCACAAACACTGCAACCAATCTTGGCGGAACTGATCAAGAAGTCGATGGTGTCACAATACAAAACAGTTATTTTAATTTGTTGTATCAAGGTGTGGTTCTGGGTACTGCCACAGCAGTCAACGGTGGAGCTCGAGGATTCCGTGTGGTCGGCAACAAGTTTGACAACATCTTTGCTGACGGAGTGGTGTTTGGTTCTACAGTCAGTCTCAATGCCACAGCCCACAATGCTTTTTATTTGGTAGGTTGCGGCACTGGCAGTGGTGCACTTGCAACTTTTGGCGACAACACCAATCCTTACACTGCCTGTATCGACATACAGAATTCCAACAACATCAGCATCAGTGATTTGTTTGAACGTGGTGATCAGTATTCTGATAGAGAAGATCCTGGTACAAGTTTTCCCAGGATTGACCTTAACAACACAGCCAGTATTGCCACAACCAATGGCAGTGAATTGGCCATGGGCACCTACATACGACAAAGCGGAAAACAAGTTACCTTGTTGGCCAATCAATCTTCACCGGTGACAATTTTCACCATAGACTCAACCGTTATTCGTACTTTCAACGTAAACTATACCATCATCCGCAACATAGCTCGCAGGACTGGTACCATCCAAGTGGTGACAGATGCTGTCATTGCATTAACATCTGTTGATACCTATACCGAAAACACCACCACTGGAATCACGTTGTTTGTTTCGCAAGCAGGAGACATTGCCACTGTATCTTACGTATCAACTGCTGGCGTCACTGGTACATTTAGCTATTCTATCAATTATCTACCCTGATGTGGGCTCAAACTTTTGACCAGCGCCTCAGGGCCTGGTACACCTTGCGTGAGTCTGCCCAAACTCTGCCCATACAATCTGCGTTGACCGCCATCAATTCCTGGTGGTTTCAATGTCCTTGGCAACCATATTATCTTCACTGGGACGATCATGCCGCCTGGCCAGATCCTTGGCAGATTTTGAGTGACAATGTATACTGCGAAGTTGCAAGAGGCTTGGGAATCCTGTATACTATAACTTTGTTGGACCGTGAGGATTTGACGTCTGCAAGTTTGGTTTTGACCCAAACCGGACATAATTTAGTCCTGGTAGAGCAAACAAAATATATACTGAATTGGGAAGCAGACACAGTCGTAAATAACAATCATGAAGTTGTGGTACACCGGCAGTTGACACAAAACCAAATACACAAGCAGTACAATTAAACAAACGAGAACAAATGACGCAAATCACAGTTGTAAAAAGAAGCGGTGTAAAAGAACCATTGCACATTGAAAAATGGCAGGCACAGGTTGCTAAGGTATGCCAAGGTATTGCAGATGTCAGTCAAAGCATGATTGAGATCAAGGCACAGTTGCATTTTTATGATGGTATCACTACCCAGGAGATTGATGGTATTACTCTCCGAGCTATTGTAGACCTGATTGACGTAGAAGCCAATCCTGATGTAGGGCACACCAACTATCAGTACGTGGCTGGCAAACAACGACTCAGTATGTTACGTAAAGATGTGTATGGCAGTTACCAGCCTCCACACCTGTTGGAGATTGTAAAAAGGAATGTAGCCACTGGTCTATACACTCCAGAACTTCTTGAGTGGTATAGTGAAGATGACTGGAACAAGATGAACGACATGATCGATCATGCCAAGGATGAGGAATACGGTTATGCAGCAATTGAACAACTTATTGAGAAGTATCTTGTACGCAATCGCGCTACGAAGGAGATCTATGAGACTCCACAAGTTAGGTATATGGTCGCGGCCGCTACGGTCTTTCATAAGGAAGAACCTCAATCAGCACGTATGCGTCTCATCCGCGAGTATTACAACTGTGCGTCAGATGGTCTATTTACTCTTGCTACACCTGTGTTGGCTGGTCTTGGCACTCCAACTAAACAGTTTTCTAGTTGTGTGCTTATCCGCAGTGACGACGACCTGGATTCTATTTTTGCTAGTGGGGAGATGATGGCCAAGTATGCGGCCAAGCGAGCCGGTATTGGCTTGGAGGTTGGTCGTTTACGTCCGTTAGGTGCTCCCATTCGCGGAGGTGAAGTCATGCACACTGGCATGATTCCATTCCTTAAAAAATGGTTTGGTGATTTGCGTAGTTGTTCACAAGGAGGTATCCGCAATGCAAGTGCTACTGTATTCTATCCTATTTGGCATTATCAGTTTGATGATCTTATTGTACTTAAAAATAATCAAGGTACCGAAGAAACTCGGGTTCGTCACATGGATTATGGGGTTGTTCTCAACAGCTTCTTCTGGCGCCGGTTCAAGAACAAAGAAAACATTACGTTCTTTGACCCAAACGAAGTCCCCGATTTATACGAAGCTTTCTACAAAGACACTCAACAGTTCGAGGAACTGTATGTCAAGTACGAATCGAAAAAAACCCTTAGGAAAAAAGTAATCAGCGCCGAAGAAGTATTCAAGGGCGGTATCTTGAAGGAGAGAACTGACACAGGTCGTATCTACTTGGTATTCATTGACAATGTCATGAACCAGGGGCCTTTTGATCCTGAATATCATACAATCTATCAGTCAAATTTATGCTGTGAAATTTTATTACCTACCAAGTCATTTCGCCGACTAGATGACGATGCTGGCCGTATCGCTTTATGCACGTTAGGATCAATCAACTGGGGTGCGTTTCGCAATCCGGAAGACATGCGTAGGGCTTGTCGCGTACTCCAGCGTAGCCTATGCAACATCTTAGACTATCAAGACTATCTGAGTATCCAAAGTATGCTCAGTAACCAGGAGATTCAACCCCTGGGCATTGGTGTTACAAATTTGGCCTACTGGCATGCCAAGCGTGGTTTACAATATGGCGAAAAAGAAGCCTTGCACGAAGTCAAGACTTGGATGGAACATCAGGCCTATTATCTTACAGAAGCAACTATAGAACTGGCCCGAGAGCGTGGACCTTGCAGTCACAGCGGTCTTACAAGATATGGGCAAGGTGTGTTTCCTTGGGAACTACGAGCCAAAGCTGTCAACGAGTTGACTAGTTTTAAACCTGAACTGGACTGGGAACGCCTGCGTGGCCTAATGAAAACGCATGGTGTTCGCAACGCTACCTTAATGGCCGTTGCACCTGTAGAAAGTTCCAGCGTAGTAATCAATTCAACCAACGGCATTGAAATGCCCATGAGCTTGATCACTGTAAAAGAAAGCAAGGCAGGCAGCCTAATCCAGGTGGTTCCAGAATACAACAAGTTAAAAAATCGTTATCAGCTCATGTGGGATCAAAAAGATTGCATTGGTTATATCAAGACCGCGGCAGTGTTGGCGGCCTATGTGGATCAAAGTATCAGCACCAATACATTCTACAATCCTGCGCACTTTGGTGATCGCAAGGTGCCTACCACCTTGATTGCCACCAACCTCATGCAGGCACATCGTTGGGGCTTGAAAACTTTCTACTACAGCCTGATCAACAAACAAGGATCAAAAAGTCAAGACGAAGCACCACAGCTTACGCACACACAAGAACCAGACAGCGACCTCTTAGAGGAAGATTGTTTAGCATGCAAATTATAAAGAGAACAACATGAGCCAAGCACAATACAATTTACAAACACCAACAGATTATTTACATCGCAAGATGTTTTTGGATCCCGCAGGTCCAGTGACCATCCAACGCTTTGAAGAAGTCAAATACAACAAGGTCGTAAAGTTTGAACAAGAAGCAAGAGGATTTTTTTGGGTGCCAGAAGAAATCAGTCTGACCAAGGATGCTGGTGACTTCAAAGAAGCCACTGACACAGTCAAGCATATTTTCACCAGCAACCTATTAAGACAGACTGCACTGGATAGTTTACAAGGGCGCGGCCCCACACAGGTATTCACACCGGTGGTCAGCATTCCAGAACTAGAAGCACTCATGTTCAACTGGGGATTCTTTGAAACCAACATCCACAGCCGTAGTTACAGCCACATCATACGCAACATCTACAATGTGCCCAAGGAAGTATTTGCTACCATACATGACACAGAAGAAATTGTTGGCATGGCGTCAAGTATTGGAAAATACTATGATCGTCTACACATGATCAACTGCCGTAAAGAGTTGCAGGAACAGTTTGATGAGTACGAACACGTCAAAGCCATATGGTTGGCACTGAATGCCAGCTATGGTCTAGAAGCCTTCCGCTTCATGGTCAGCTTTGCCACCAGCCTGGCCATGGTTGAGAATCGCATATTCATCGGCAATGGCAATATTATCCAATTGATCCTACAAGATGAGATCCTGCACAAGGATTGGACAGCCTGGATTATCAATCAGGTGGTCAAAGAAGATCCTAGGTTCGCCCGAGCAAAACAGGAGTGCGAAGCCGAAGTGTATGCCATGTATCTAGATGTGATCCGTGAGGAAAAGGCCTGGGCTGATTACCTGTTCAAAAAAGGTCCTGTGATCGGACTCAATGCCAATATTCTCAAAGATTTTGTAGACTATACCGCAGTGTCTGCGCTCAAGGAGATTGGAGTCAAGTATCAGTCACCGGCGCCCAAGTCTACTCCTATACCTTGGTTCATGAAACATGTCAACACCAGCAACAAGCAAACAGCACTACAAGAAAATGAAAGTACCAATTATGTCATCGGAGCCATGAGTGACACTGTTGACTACGACGCATTACCTAATTTATAATAACAATCAAGGAGACGACAATGAAAGCAGTGGTATGGAGCAAAGATGCCTGTCCTTTTTGCGATCAAGCAAAAAACTTACTCAAGTTAAAAGGCATCGAATTTGAAGAACGCAACATCAGCACAGATTGGACACGTGAGCAACTTTTAGAAGCAGTACCCAATGCCCGCACGGTACCGCAGATATTTTTAAACGAGCAGTTGATTGGCGGGTTTACGGAATTACGAAAACACTTTAAAGGATAACATGAAAGTAGAGTTAGATCAAGTTTACACATTTAAAATCGCCAATGGCGATGAAGTGGTGGCAAAAATCACCGCAGAGGATGACAGTTACTACACAGTTAAAAAACCTCTCACAGTGGTGCCCACACGCGATGGCATACAAATGATTGCCAGTTTGTTCACTGCTGATCCTGAAAAAAATGTGACTATAAATAAACAACAAATCTCGTGCATGGCCAGTGCCCGAGAAGAAGTGTGTGACAGTTATTTAGAAGCAACCACTGGAATCAAACCAGTTCGTAAACCTTCAATTATCATGGGATAAACAATGGGTCAGGCTGTACAGCGGGTAGGAGACAAAAATTCAGCCGGAGGCCTGATACTTCGTGGTGATTCCACTGTGTTGGTCAATGGTAGACCCATAGCTGTACAAAATACTCCTGTGAGTCCACACCCATGCTGTGGAGCCCAAGGATGTCCTCCCATACACTGTAACGCACAGACTCGAAACTCCATTGGAACTGTGTTGGTAAACGGTATTCCTTTGATCATAACCAATGACGTGGACACCTGTGGACATCCTCGTGTGGGCGGTAGTCCAAATGTATATGTAGGCAACTGACATGGTTGTCAGTGTTTTAACTCCCTTACAACTGAATGCCGGCGCCGGGTTGTTGCAAAATCAAGGTCTGGCGCCCAATGCAGCATTGGTCACAGTCATTGCCGATTACAACAATACTGCCCTGATCTCACCTTTGTTGGACACCATTTCTGTGGCCACAGCCGGCAATATACTTTCGCCCAGCAACATCAATGATTTGGAGACTCTGGGCGCCGTGGACTGCCCGGCACTCAGTGACAGTGTGCCAGACAACTATCCCAGCCTGCCTACCAGCAATGATCCGCCGGGATTCACAGGCCTGCTGACGGACACTGCCAACACCTACATGGGCAACGGCGACCTTTCCAAATTTGTACAGGCCCTGAGCATAGCCGACGGATATGCCAGCCAGACCAACACATTTGTCAACAGTGCAGTAAACAGTCAAACTTATCTTGGCAACACTTTCACCACAACCAATGACATGATCACTGGAGATATAACCACGGTGAATTTGGCCACCACAGCATTTGCACAGGATCTTGCTAACCTGGGCAATCTAATAGCTCTGAATAATCTTGATAATCTGGGCGCACCGTTAGCCCTGGTACAACGCATTGTTGCCATAGTAGGCAATGTGCCGGTGTTGTCAATATATTTTATTGAGCAAGGTGTGCCAGAAGATGTAGTGATAAATTTAAACAATCCAACAATCAGTGTGGCCGACAGTGTGCAGAAACTCATGTACGAAGCCATGCTTAGAATCACCGGCGACAATCTGGCCCAGATACTGAGAGTACTAGGTGTGACTACCACGGGTATTGCTACCATGGCTGACTTGTTGAACCCTGTGAGACTTTTTCCTCTCAGTTTTCAAAGTCTTACAGCGCCTACTGCACAAGGCCTTAGAGCCATTTATACCAACAATACTGGATCAGTGAATTCCAATCTGGCCAACGAATTACCTTTGTATGTAGTGAGTAGTCTATCATGATAGCCTTGGATCGTTTACAAAATATTATTCCTCCAGATCAAGCCCTGGCCAACAAGGCCCTGGCCACCAGTCTTAAACAAATTGGCGGTATCAACAACTTGTCCTTGCCACAATTGAGCCTGGCCGTTGGTGCAGTGCAGACCACACGTGACCTGCCACAAATCACTGCTCTGACCGAGGCAACACCACCGTCGGTGGCCAACTACTACATCAATAGTCTAGCCACGGGCACCGGCACCAACAATGATATTTTGATCACTGACATATTGGGTACCGCTGGCGGATTTGTCAGTGCGCCAGCCTTGACCGAAACCCTGGACATACTGTCGGGCATGAACACAACCGATTTGGCTGACATATATGATGTCATGAGTGATGTGGTCAATGGTGTGTACGGCGATCCAGTAACAGGCCCTGTGATTATTCCTTCTGGACCCTATGCAGGTACCTACACTGATGCCGATGATGTTTTTAGCACGCAATTGATTCCGGCTGCCCAGACCGAAATAGGTGTAATCGTCGGGTCGTACCCTTCAGAAGTGGCTCGATTGAACACATTGTGGGACAGTATGGCAGATCAACTGGTTCTCGAAGATGGGTTGCAATCGGCGGCCAATTTGGTATTTGCCGATCTCACAGCCAATCAGAAAAGTTCAATCTACGGATTCATCTACAGTTTACCTTCGTATGGGTTAGATACCAAACAAGGAGGAATCACACAGCTTCTGGAAAGTGTTTGTGACTTGACCACATTTACTGGTCAGGCTGTGATAGCCTGTTTGAGACAGGCCAAAAATCAAACGGCCTTGGGTGCCGCAGGCATAGTGGTCAGTAGCAAAATACCTGCTGAACCTGATCCACCACCTCCTGAAGCGGTATTGATACCCAGTGAGTACACCGAAACTGAAGCGGCTGATTTGGTAATCAAATAAGCACGTATTTGCCCAGAAAAATCAACCCAATATACTGCCAAGGCGTTAAATAAGTAGATGGCGAGATTCTCTTGTCATCAATTTACTTTCGAAAGGAAATACCATGAAAGCATTATTAGCAATCGTAGCATCCGCATTTGCATTATCTGTAGCCGCTCAAACAGCTCCAGCAAAGAAAGAAGAGCCAAAGAAAGAAGCCGCTAAACCAGCTGCTCCTGCTGCCGCTCCAGCTGCTAAACCAGCTGAAAAGAAGTAAAAATCTGTTTGCGTAGTTGAACAGTAACCCTACTACACGTAGGGTTTTTTTATGGTTGACCAAAAACTCTCCTTTTTGTATAATAGCAGTATAGTTAATCAAAAGGAGCCACAGTATGTCTAAGAAACATTTCGAACTACTCGCCAAATACATCAACTCGATCATGGATCCCCATGCTCGTCTCCAAGCCGCAGTTGCAGTGGCATCGGCCTGCAAAGAAGCAAATCAGAGATTCGATCAGGACCGTTTTTTCTCGGCCTGCAACATATAGTCATATCTCCGACCCGGCGGCAACCAGGGTAGGTTAGTGAACACTAATCAATAAATCCTAAGTCCGGGACAATGGTTGACCAACAATGACAAATCGGTTATAATTTATATATAGTTAGAAATTAGGAGCAGATATGTACTTAGGTATATTAGACAAATCAGAACAAGAACAAATCGTCCAGGCCTTGCGTGGCCCACAGTTTGATCGCAAACTGCACGGTGGCCTGTTTGACCGTGGGTCGGCAGATAGCTATTATGGTCGTCCAAAAGATCCGCACTGGTGGCCAGAAGGCACTGGGCACGGCAAGCAGGTCACCGAGCTCAATGAAGCAGAAGTTGCTGAATACTTGGCCGGTTATGAGTGGAATGAACTCCACGGCGACAAAAAGTCCTGGGATTGACCAAAAAAGGCCCATTTGTTATAATATAGTTATAAACAATAAAGGAGCGACGCAATGGCACACAGCGATTTTGCAGATTTAACAGTGGATGACTTACAGAGCTATTACAGTGATTTCCACAAGGATTTCCACGGTTGGCGTCCACGTGGGGCCACACCTGAGCAGTGGCGTGATCGTGGCTACTTGGTAGCCCAGATCAACGGTATCCATGACGCACTGGATGCCATGAAGAAGACCGAATCAGGCCGTGCAGAATTGCGTCGGGCGGGGTGGGTCATTGAAGATGAACCCGAAATGATCGATCCTGCCGAGTATGCTGAATGGTCAGCCGACTTAGATGCCCAAGCCTATGGGGAGGCGGTGTGATGGGATTCTACAAAGACATTGAAATTGAAATCATGCAATGGCAGGCCCGTGGTCGCACCCAGGCGGAAACTTATATCTATTTCAAAGACTACGTGACCCAGGAAGATGTGGCTCGTATCTTTGCCCGTGACTGTGATGAGGAGACAGTGTGATGTACGAAGATCAAGAAGAAAGTCCCAGTGCCAATCGCAAACGCCAGATCATGGGCAATATTAAAATGACCTTGACCCGTGATCAGATCATGACCTTTGTGGGTGGCTTGCACGAAACACAGATGGAACTGATCGAAGCAGTTGTGGCCAGTCGTGAACGCCAAGGCTTTCCTGAAGCCGCGGCCGCAATCAAGCGCATCATGGAGCGGAAATGAAACGTGAACTGACACCTTTCAAGTTATGGTTGCAACGCATGTACATGGATCACAAAGACGAAGCCAATTCTTATGGCTTTCCTACCTGCGATGCCGCAACCTATTTCCGCATGTACAAGTATTGGTTAAAGCGCGAGTATAAACACCAACTGGAGCAGAGTAAATAATGTTAGACATGCAAGATGTCAAATTCCAAGGATTAAAATTGGCCGCAGACTGGATCCGAGATCTCGAAAGCTCTGACAGCAGAATACACAAAGAGAAGGTGATTGAAAAAGCACTCATGGCTGCCAAGTTGGGCAGTGCCAACGCTCAATGCTTTTTGTTCAATTGCTATGAAGCCTACAATCCCTTCCATGTGTTTGGTGTGCGCCAGGTAGCAGAGACCGAAGGCCTGACCGGACGTGACAATCCTTGGCCCAAGTTCTGGGCTGTGTTGGAAGGTCTGCGTACTCGTAGCATAACCGGCCATGCGGCCAGAGATGCCATTGAAGCTGTCAGCCAAGAGTTTGATAGCGAGGAGTGGAATGGCCTGTGCCGCAGAGTCATCATCAAAGACCTACGCTGTGGCATCAGTGAAAAAACCCTCAACAAGGTCTTGGGCAAGACTGAATGGAAGATACCAACCTTTACCTGTCAGTTGGCCACAGATTCAAATGATCATCAAAGCAAGATGAAGGGCATTAAAAGGATCGAGTGCAAGCTGGATGGTGTGCGTGTGTTGGCACTCTGCACCAAAAATACCGTGACCTTGTTCAGCCGCAACGGCAAACAGTTTGAGAACTTTCCTGACATTGAAGCTCAGTTGAACCGAGTCAAACATCGTATCAGTCTTGAAACCAAGGGTCCGTTTGTGTTGGACGGCGAGATTGTGGGCGAAAGTTTCCAGGCCTTGATGAAACAGGCACAACGCAAAGACAATGCCCGGACCAAGGACATGAACTACTACATCTTTGATGTGGTTCCTTTAGCAGATTTTGAGCGTGGATTTTGGAATGCCCAGCAACACAAGCGAACCCTGATGTTGGAAATCAATCAGGCTGAAATTGAAGCCGAATCAAATCTGCGTATTATGCCAGGCATGAATGTGGATCTGGACACTGCTGAAGGGCATGACATCATGCGAAGATTTGCCAATGATGCTGTAGTAGAAGGTTACGAAGGCATCATGATCAAGGCGGTAGATGCGCCCTATGAGTGTAAACGGTCGAGTTTCTGGATGAAATGGAAGCCTGTAATGACTGTGGACTTAAATATTGTAGGATTCGAAGAAGGCACAGGTCGCAATCACGGCCGCTTGGGTGCTATAATATGCGAAGGAGTAGACAATGATCGTAATATTCGTGTTAATGTGGGCAGTGGCCTTTCCGATGCTGATCGTGATGAATATTGGCATTCCCGAGATGACCTACTTGGCCGAGTGGTTGAGGTTGCGGCAGATGCTGTTACTCAAAATCAAG
>Ga0209296_1001957_pt1 | contig 15098 bp, 17 predicted proteins | sample S_130206_EF_Meta_FD_187319 | JGI IMG/M metagenome (GOLD analysis project Ga0209296, IMG submission 187319) | Freshwater microbial communities from Lake Simoncouche, Canada to study carbon cycling - S_130206_EF_MetaG (SPAdes) (version 2) | ecosystem: Environmental > Aquatic > Freshwater > Lake ...
GCCGATGATGACATCACCGATTAGCACGGCGGTGGGGTGTACGTACGCGGTTGGGTGAACGACAGGGGTGATTCCGTCGATGGCATAGACCTTTAGCATGGTGGCTTATCCTGTGTGTCATGAGCTTGCTAGCCTTGTTATCATACTTCTCATTAAACCTACACAGAGACATTATGAGCCGAGCCCCAGCCCAAACCCGTGACGCCTTCGCACACTTTCATAAAATCGAAACCCGATGGAAAGACAACGACGTTTTTGCGCACGTCAATAACGTGGTGTACTACTCGTACTTTGATACGGCAGTCACCGCCTTCTTGATCAAGCAGGGCGTGCTTGAGTTGCAGAAATCAAAGCACGTGGGCTTAGTGGCTGAAACGCATTGCCGTTTTATCAGCTCAATGGCGTTTCCGGATACGGTGCATGTGGGTATGCGCTTAGGCAAGCTTGGTAATAGCAGTATTCGCTACGAAATCGGTATCTTCAGAAATGATGAGATGCAAGCGTCAGCGCAAGGGTACTTTGTACATGTGTATGTTGACTTGGCCACCAACAAAGCTGTGCCTGTACCCGAGTCATTGGTCAAGGCCTCAGACTTATTGCGCGTGGCAGGCTTGGGTGTCGTCGAACATTAACGTTAGTCTCGTATTCATTCTTTCTCACGCCAGCTTAAAGCGAAGGACACTCCGCATATGAAAATGCATATCCTCTCTGGTGGCCGTTTACGCTTGCGTAAAAGTATTTACATGCCGGATGCCGATCGGGCAGAGCTGATCGACTTACCGGTGAATTGTTATTTGTTGCGACATCCAGAAGGTAATGTCTTGTTTGATACAGGGTGTCATCCTTCAACCACAACGGATGCTGCAGGCCGGTGGGGTTCGATCGCCAAGGCGATTGTGCCAATTTCAAAGCCAGAAGACAACCTTATTGATCAGTTGGCACTAGTCGGCTTGCAACCAAGCGATATTGACGTGGTGGTGAACTCACATTTTCATTCTGATCATTGTGGATGTAACGAGTTTTTTAAAAAGGCAACGGTGATTTGCCATGCAAAAGAACTTGAGGCTGCCAACGAAATGGAAGCTGAAAAAATGGGCTATCTTGCCGTGGATTGGAAACACTCCTTACCCACAGAAACGATCACCGAGCAGCGCGATGTATTCAATGATGGGCGTATCGTCTTGTTGCCTATGCCAGGCCATACGCCGGGCATGACAACGGCGCTGGTGGGCTTAGATCGCTCTGGCTCATTTTTACTGGCCTCAGATGCTGTGGCTTTGCGCGCAAATCTGGATTTGGATATCAACCCCCGCAACACTTGGAGCCCTGAACATTCAAGTCACTCAATGAGCGAGATCCGAAAAATCGAAAACGCTGGCGTTACGGTTTTGTTTGGACACGATGACGAGCAGGGGCAGGGGTTGTTGAAAGGGGTTGAGTATTACGACTAAAAGTCGTGTTCGAATATTCACGAGGAGAGGGCAGTGGTGCAAAAAGTGATGCCGTCGATTCACCCGTTGTTATTCGTAGAATTTGAGCTTTTTCACATAGCTATTTTCAGGCAATCTCGGGTCACTCAAGCCTAGAGAGCAGTTAAACTGCTATTCAGGCCAGTTGCATACCTAAAATTTATCAATTAAGACTGCTTTGATTGAATGGCTAGGCACGATTCAGTGGGTCGTGCGTGACCTCACATTTGTTCAGCGCTTTTTTGCTTGGCAATCGCCTCTTGCATTTGCATCTGCAGAGTGCGCCAGCGATATCCATAGTTCTGGTCATACAAATGCGGATTGGCGACCCAGTCGTAGTTTTGGGTGCGCAGCACCTCTATGTTGCGCAGATGCTCGTCGAGCAACTCTTTTTTGGTCCACTGATCGCTGGCAATACGAGCCGCCTCTGGGCAGCGCTCGTGAATGGCGAGCCAAATATCCCAGACATCAAAGCCTTCTACTTCGATAGTCAACTGTTCAGCCAGTTGCCTGAGTAGATACTCGCGAACATGTTCGAACGACACCATTTCGTGACCCCACGCGACTAAAAGAAGCCTGAATCTAGCCCGCTCAAAGATGCAAAGGCATTTTTGTGAGCAGAGGAAAATAAATACCTTGTAGCAAAAATACTTTTAATGAGGTACCCTCCAAAGAGGGGGTATTTCAAGTTTTTGACATTTCGTTGGTCATTTAGTCGCCGTTCAGAGGGCTGGCCTGTTCAATACTCAACAGATGCTCTTCAAGCAAGTCTTGTTTGAGCCATTGTTCAGTGGTTACGCGTGCCGCCTCGGGGTGGTGCTCGTGGAGGGCGAGCCAAATTTCATGGGTGTTGAGCCCCATTACGTCGATATTCAGTAGTTCTGCCACTTGCCGAACTAAATTTGCGTGGAAAATTTCGAACGAAACCATTTCTTGATCCTGCACTACGCATTAATTGCTTAGATCCAATCTGACCAAAGATGCAAAGGCACTTTTGTACGCAGAAGATATTCATGACTTTTTATCAAGAATACTTTTAGCGGGATATCCTCTAAATCAGGGATTGTTTAGGCGTCCTCTAGTCTGTAAGGTATTCAGAAGGTATTTGCTAGAACAGGAAAGCAGAACGAATGGCAGCTTTCCTTTTTTTGAAGGTGTCACTAATGCAACCTTTGAAGTACTAGGCGTATCCATGAATCACATAGCGAAGAGGCGTGAGAATGAAGACATTGCTAGCAGCCTTAAGTTTGATTGCGTGTACGCCGGCACACGCTCATTGGGTGCTGATTAACAAAGATTCTGAGGTCGTAAACTATTACGAGTCTGCAATTCGAAAAATTGGCAATACGGTAAAGGTCTACGAACTCTTTGATTACAAAGTGCCTTCGCAGCCTGACAACGCGAAGTCTATTGGATATCTTGTTAGATATGATTGCCACGCAGATACGTTGCAAGTGCTAACCACCATTAAGTACAGTGAAAATATGGCGGCGGGGATGGTGCTTAGTCACGACGCTACGCCAGGCCCGTTGAATCCGATCGCACCCGGAACAGTCGGTGCCAAAAAAATGGATCACATCTGCCGACTTGCCCGTCAGCTAGAATGAAGCTTTGAGCTTCGATTGCGTGCTGGGCTCAAAGTGTTACGCCGCAAGTGGCATCACCTCTTTAAAAATTGCGCGCAAGCTATTTTTCTCGGCGATTTTCAAATCGTAGGTTTGCTGTAAATTTAGCCACGACTGTGCGTCACCCCCAAAATATCGGGCTAGTCTTAGAGCTGTATCTGTTGAAATGCCACGCTCTTCGCGAACAATCTCATTGATGCGCGCTGGTGTCACATGCAACGCCTTCGCTAACGCATGTGCACTCATGTTGAGTGGCTTCAAAAAATCTTCTTTCAGTATTTCACCCGGATGAATTGGGCGTAGTCCATTTTTTTTCATATTGCCTCACTCAATGGTAATCAACAATTTCAACATTTGTAGGCCCAGAGTCAGTCCAGCTAAAGCAAATTCTCCATTGCAAGTTAATCCTAATGCTGTGCTGTCCCTTGCGGTTGCCAGAAAGCTGTTCGAGATGGTTGCCAGGCGGTGCTCTTAAAAATTCTAAAGTCATTGCAGAGTCTAGTTGCTGAAGTTTGCGCTCAGCGATCGCTTTGATGCCAGCAAAACGTCTAGATGTGCCTGCTAGAAATAGCAGTTCAGTGTCTTTGCAAAAAAACGATTGAATCATAGTATATATCGAATATCGATAAACGATCAATTTATAGTGAAAAAATTGAAGTGAGATTGACTCGCTCGGGTGTTCTGAACGAGAATCAATTATAGTTTTCAAAATGGTGCGTGACCGCTTAAGCGAGCTGGCTATTTACATCTTTTACATTTGCGCGCAGAGCCTAGATGTGCGGATCGCTCAAGCCTCACGACAAATAACTATTTACCAGCTCGCGGCTATTCAACAGCTCTTTGGCTTGGCCTTGCATGGCGCAGGCGCCGTTGCGAAGCACCAAGGCGCGATCGGCGTATTCAAGCGCCAGCATGGCGACTTGTTCAACTAACAAAATCGCTAAACCTTGATCGGCTAAGCCACGCAGTGTTGTCATAATCAACTGCACAATTTGTGGCGCTAAACCTAGCGAGGGTTCGTCTAGCATCAAGACCTTGGGTTGCATCATTAAGCCGCGTGCAATCGCCAGCATTTGTTGCTCGCCGCCTGATAGCGAACTACCAGAGATTTTTTGACGTTTTTCAAGCACCGGAAACCGCTGCCATTGCTCTTGCATGCGTTGAGCAATCACGCTTTGGCTTAAACCGATGTTGGTGGCACCAATCGTGAGGTTGTCGCGTACTGACAAGCCTGGAATGATCTGACGGCCTTGCGGCACGTGGATTAAGCCGGCGCGCGCGAGCTGATGGGCAAGCACCTTGTCGGTGCCTTGGCCGTTGAAAGAGATCGTGCCTGACTCAAGCGGCAAGAGGCCAGATAGCGCGCGTAACAAGGATGTTTTACCGGCACCATTTGCGCCGATTACTGCAAGCATCTCGCCTGGCTCTAAATCAAGACTGATATCTCTTAATACTTGATTGGCGCCAATATTTGCGCAGAGGTTTTTGGCGTGAATCATTTCTTCGCCCCAGTGCCAAGGTAGGCCTCGATCACTTCCGGATTATTCTGGATCTCTGCAGGCGTGCCGCAGGCAATCAGCTTTCCAAAGTTCAACACGCTAATCGTGTCGCATACCGACATCACGAACTCCATGTTGTGTTCAACCAGCAAGATGGTGATGCCATGTTCGCGCAGTTTACGGATGACTTGCGCAATCGCCTTGGCTTCTTGGGTATTCATCCCTGCAATCGGCTCATCAAGCAACAGCATTTTTGGCCGCTGTGCAATCGCGCGGGCGAGCTCAATGAGCTTGCGGTGGCCGTAGGGCAATTGTGTAGGTAGACGATCTGCAAACTGTGCAAGCCCAAAAAACTCTAAGATGGCAAAAGCCTCTTTGCGCTCGTCACCTTCAAGTTCACCGCCTGCTATGAATGTGACAAAATCTTTGCCGTATGAATGTTTGTGGGCGACTCCTAACAGCACATTGTCGAGTACCGAGACGCCTTCGATGAGTTGAAGGTTTTGAAAGGTACGCGCTAAACCTAAGTTGGCGCGCTTGGCAATATCCAGCGAAGACAGATCAAGCTCGCCCAAGTGGATTGAGCCCTCATCCGCACGATAAATGCCTGCAATCATGTTGATGATGGTGGATTTTCCGGCGCCATTGGGGCCGATCAAGCCGTGAATGGTGTTTGGCTTGACCTCGACTGAGACTTGATCAACGGCCTTTAGGCCGCTATAGCTTTTGCTGATACCTTGAATGCTAAGCGAGGTATTGCCGCCTTGCTGCATAGGCAGTGCGCCGGTCTTAGAGGTAGCTGGGGCAAGCTCTGACGCCGCTGCGTTTGCACTCGTACCGTTTAAAGATGTACCCCCTTTGAAGCGCAGCGCCAGACTACTAATTAAACCTGCCGCACCTTTCGGCAACGCCAGCAGCACGATTAATAAAATCGAGCCATAAATCAGCAAGCCATATTTATGAATATCCGCAATCACCTCAACAATCGCCATTAAGATCAAGGTGCCCAGCAAGGGCCCAGTCTTAGTGCCCAGGCCGCCGACAACTGTAGCGATTAAGAGGGCGATACTTAAACGCACTGAAAATGCATCACTGCCCACATACCCAGACTGGTGTGCAAAAAACGCACCACCCAAGCCGGCCAAGGCTGCAGCAAAGGCAAAGATGGCGGCTTTCCAGAGGCTGACGTCAACGCCCACTGACGCGGCAAAGACTTCTGATTCACGAATCGCACGTAGATTGCGCCCGAGCCGACTTTGATTAATAAAGTCAGCCAGCAGCTGCACGATAATCAGGCTGGCACCCGACACGTAAAAGAACACAGTGGCTGACATTTTAGGAAAGCCGAGATCAAGGCTTGGCACCCCTGATAAGCCCATCGCGCCACCGGTCAAGCTGATCCAGCGTTGCCCAACGATATCCAAAATATAGCCAACGGCGAGCGTGGTCATGGCTAAATACAAACCACGAGTACGCAACGCAAAGACGCCAACTAAGCCACCACCGATGGCTGCAATCAAGACACCAAAGGTGATCGACAAAGGAACAGGCCAACCCAACTTAAGTGAAGTCAGTGCAGAGCCATAGGCGCCTAAAGCATAGAATCCAGCCTGGCCAATCGACATCTGGCCAGATAAACCCAACAACAGATTCAAACCCGTGACGGCAATTGCGGTATAAAAAAACGTTTGTGCCAAAAAGATGTAGAACCCATTGACCGGCAGCCAGGGCAATAACAAAAATATCGCGATCGCGATGGCGTAGGGCAAGCGGTTTGAGGGGCGCGCTTGCAACGTGCGCGCCTGCAGAGTGTTATCTGACATCTGCGCTCCTCTCTGAAAACAGACCAGAAGGTTTGATCGCAATAATGACCAAGGCTGCAAGCAGGGGGTACAAGTCACCAAAGCCAGAATCGACATAATTTGAAATCGATTCGAACACGCCAAACAAAATCCCACCAATCAAGATACCCACCGGGTTTGCGAAGCCGCCAATTGCCGCCACGATCAAGGCTTTGATCGTCAAGACCAAACCCATTTGTGGGTTGATGGTGACGATTGGGCCGATCAGCACACCGGCGACCGCCGCTAAGATCGAAGCAATCACAAACACCCCAACTTTGACGCGGTTGGTATGAATGCCCAGTAGCATGGCCGCCTCTGGATTAAACGCGACGGCCTGAATCGCCTTGCCCCAGCGTGAATGAAACATAAAGCCGTAAAAGAGACCGACGATTAATACCGCGGCCAAAATCACTAAAATTTCTTCTAAGAACAACCCCGCACCCAAGACCTGCACAACTTCGTCACGTCTTGAGCTAAACAGTGGGGCTGAATATTGTGAAGTTTTGCCAAAGCCCAGCTCGATCACGTTTTGCAAGATCAACGCAACGCCTGCGGTGGTCAGCATCCATGAATAGGCACCAATCAAGGTATCTTTTTTACGGTCAAGTGGTCGGATCGCGACGCGATCTAACAACCAGCCCATGACAGCCAGAATGACCAGAACCGCGATAACGGCTAAGCCAAGTGGGATGTCGAGCTTGCGAAACAGCAAGAGCAAAAATGCCCCCACCATTAAAAAGTCGCCTTGCCCGAAGTTGACGCGATGGGTCGTGAGGTGGGTGATGTAGAGGCCAAGCGCGACGAGGACGTAAATCGCCCCCATCGCCAGGCCGCCCGACAGCACCTGGATCAGGTTGCCGAGCTCCATCTTAGTATTTCAAACGGGTAACAACACCATTTTTCCAGACGCCTAAGAAGACGTTTTCGTAGTCAAGGCATTCGTGATCAGTCGGGCTAAAGGGCTTGGCAGGTGTTGCCGAAACCGCTTCAATGCCAGAGATGTTTTCGATGGCATTGCGAATCGCTTCTGGGTCTGCTTTGCCGACTTGGTTAACGGCCTTAAAGACGATTTGCGCAGCGTCGTACCCTAACGACGTCACGACAGGCCAACGGTAGTCTTTACCGTATTCTTTTTGCATGCGCTCATCAAAGCTTTTGGCGCGTGCAGTGCCGACATCAAGTGCCTGACCCATGACCGTGCCTTCGATCGCGTCTTTCCCTACGATTTCAAGAACCTTTTGCGATGACAGACCCCAGTTACCCGCCACAACAGGCTTGTAGTTGATGCGTGGCATTGGGCGGAAAGGCAACTCAAACGACTCGTGAAAATTCAAGACGAGTTCGGCTTTGGCATCACGCAGCTTGACCATTTGCGGGGTCAGGTCGTTAACACCTGGTGCTGCAGCTTCAATCGCCACCAATTCGACACCACGCTTTTTGAGACCCTCTTGGATCTCTTTGGCTGCGAAGTTGCCATAGCCCGTGGTTGAATGCACTAAGCCGATCCGTTTGAAGGTTTTTGCGCCCCAATCAAGCATCTGATCGATCTGAAACTTCTCGACCATCGAGCATCTGAAAATATAGCTGGGCTTTTCGTTAATGAATTGGGTGGTGATGTTGGTGGCAATGCCGGGGCCCGCCATTAAGGGGATACCAGCTTTTTGCAAGATCGGTGCCATCGCCAACACGTTGCCGCTGCTGACCGTACCAATGACGACAGGCACTTTGTCATTTTGAATCAAGCGCTGCGCGAGCGACACTGCACGTTGTGGATTGGCTTCGTCGTCATAGACAACTAGTTCAATTTTTGTCTTGCCACCGGCGGCCTGATAATCTTTGAGTGCAAGCTTAATGCCCTGTAGGTACGACTCGCCAAAGTCAACGATCGCGGGCGGGCCGCTTAGCCCTTGGATGACACCCACTTTGACTTGCGCAAGCGACGTGGCTGCGCAGGTGATAAAGGCTGAGGCGAGTGCGACTTGCCAGATGCTGCGTTTGAAGGCTGTCTTCATTTTTTTGTCTCCGGATTAATATTTTTCATCAGGCCTATTGCGATTTTCGTCTATTAGGCTAGATGCTTGTACAACAATTTATATCAGGCCCGCTGCGATATTCGCCTATCAGGCTAGATACTCGTGCAAAACTGTTTATCAGGCCTACTGTGTTTTTCGTTTCTATAGCCTGATGCTTGCACAAAACTTTACTATGATTTTTTACAAATACATACCCCTAATTACCCTTAAACTTAGCGTCGCGGCGCTCTTTGAACGAGGCGACACCTTCTTCTAGGTCTGCAGTAAAGGCCACATCTCTAAACGAACGCGATTCCCATTTCAAGGCCTCGTCCATATGCATACCCATTGAGCGGCGCACCACTTCTTTGGCAAAGCGATGCGACAAAGGCGCACGTGTCGCTAGCATGGCAGCGTAATCCAAGGTCTTTTGCAGTAACTCTGCTTGTGGATAAATGCGATTGACCAGGCCGATGCGATAGGCATGCTCGGCATCGACCCGTTCGCCCGATAAGATGATCTCCATGGCGTGGCCCATGCCGATAATTTGGGGTAACCGAATGAGCCCGCCATCGCAGGCATGAAAGCCCCATTTGGCATCTTGCAGGGCAAACTCAGCGTTGGGTGAGCAAAAACGCAGATCGCAAGCCAGCGACAATTCAAAGCCCCCCGAAATCGCAAAACCGTTGACGGCGGCGACAATGGGTTTGTCGATATCAAGGTTGCGCGTGATGCCGCCAATGCCTGGGCCGTTGGTATATTTTTTACGAAACTCTTGAGCCGGTGCGCGGGCAAAATCCATGGTGTAGGTTTTTAAGTCAGCGCCTGCGCAAAAGGCTTTATCGCCAGCGCCGGTGATCACCGCAGCGCGCGCTGACTCATCGTTATCAAACTCATGCCAGGCGGCCACAAGGTCGTCGTTGGCTTCAAACGTTAGCGAATTCATTTTGTCAGCGCGATTGATAGTGATCAGTCGCACGGCGCCATGCTTTTCATAAGAAATATCAGACATTCTTTTGCACTCGAAAGGTGGGTGTGACGGGGCCTGTGGGCTCGGTCACGGTGGTAGGTACGGCAACAACACGGTCGCCCAACTGGTCGCCGTCTTCGGGCAAAAACCGACCGGTGACCCGAAAGCCATTATCTAGGTCAAAGACGCCAACATGATACATACCGTCGGCCTTGAAACGCAAAGGCGGTTTACGCACAGTGGTCCAGCTCACTAACTTACCGATGCCGGCAATCTGTACCGGATTCATCTCGCTGGCCAAGCATTTCGCGCAGGTGTTAATGCACGCTGCATCCAGGGTGCCGCACTTAGCGCATTGGTGAAAGGTCAGCAGCTCTGGTTTAACAAGGGTTGAGTTCGACATGATTAATCGCGCCCTAAAATATTCACGGTACAGGCAACGCCAGTGCCACCTAGGTTGTGCGTCATACCGATGCGCGCATTAGCGACTTGATTGGTGTGCTCGCCACGTAACTGTTTGACCACTTCGTAGATTTGACCAATGCCGGTGGCGCCCACGGGGTGCCCCTTCGCCAGCAAACCACCGCTTGGGTTGATCGCGACATCACCTTGCATACCGGTGCGGCCTTCGGCAGCCCATTTACCGCCCAGGCCGCGTGGCACCAGGCCTAAGTCTTCGCTGTCGATAATCTCGGCGATTGAAAAGCAATCATGTAATTCGCAAACGTCAATATCTTTGGCTTTAAGCCCTGATTGTTCGTAGGCCTTTTGTGCGGCGGTGACGGTGGCTTCAAACGAACACAGGTCGGGGTGATTGGCGATACGAGGTGAGCCACTAGTTTGAGCCGAGGCCAGCACACGAATTTTGTTTTGTCGCGCTTGGCTGGATAACAAGGGCTCGGCGCACAGTACGATCGCCGCGGCACCGTCGCTTGCGGGGCAGCAGTCAAACATTTGCAAGGGGTCTGCGATCATGGCTGACGCACAAATTTGCTCAAGGGTTAGTGAGGCCCCCATTTGTGCCAAGGGGTTCTTCAAACCATTGGCTTTGTTTTTGATGACGACTGCAGCGATGTCTTCACGTGTGGTGCCGTATTGGTTGGCATGAATCCGCCACGCCATGCCAAAGAGGCCTGGAAACGTCAGCCCGCTTGGCCCATCGTTTTCGTTGTCCATGGCGCAGTTCAGGGCCGAGGTCACTTCAGCGGTTGAAGCATGGGTCATTTTCTCAACGCCCACCACCATCACGGCATCGCACATGCCGCTGGCGATCGCAATCCAGGCGTGCCTAAAAGCGATGCCGCCCGAGGCGCAAGCGCCTTCGACTTTGGTGCAGGGGATGTTGCCCAACCCTAAGCGCTCACCTACGATGCCCGCTAAGACCTCTTTGCCAGTGAGCGGGCCGCTAATGAAGTTACCCAAATACAAGGCACCGATGCGCTCGCGGTCGATACCCGATTCAACAATGGCACGTGCGGCGGCCTCAACGGCTAACGATTCAATTGGCGTGGCAATATGTTTGCCGAAGGTGGTCGAGCCGATACCCGCTACAAAGACGTCACGCATGATTATTTTCCTTTGGCGAGTTGCTTACGCAGCTCTGTTTTAAGAATTTTTCCGTAATTATTTTTTGGCAAATCGTCACTAAAAAAGTATTCGCGTGGTCGCTTAAAGCGCGCCATGTTGTCCAAACACAAGGTATCCATTTCGTCGGTTGTGATCGTCATGCCAGGCTTGACCACCACAAAGGCAACCGGCTCTTCGCCGAGGTCGGGCTCTTCGCGACCCACCACTGACACTTCTGCTAAGGCAGGATGACGTAACAAGACCTCTTCGATTTCGCGCGGATAAATATTTGAACCACCACGAATGATCATATCTTTTGAGCGATCGCGCAGTGTCAGATAACCTTTTGCATCCATGGTGCCGATGTCACCCGTCCAGAGCCAACCGTCTTTGATGGCTGACGCCGTGGCTTTGGGGTTATTCCAGTAGCCCAGCATACGGGTGTCACTGCGTGACACCACTTCACCCAGTTCACCAGGGGGCAACTCTTTACCATCTTCACCGACGACACGCACTTCAACGCCGGTACGCGCCGTGCCGCAAGACGCTAAGCGCGCCATGTGGTCGTCATCTCGCGGCCCTTCGTGATCCATTTTTGACAGCGCGGTCATGGTCATAGGGCTTTCGCCTTGCCCGTAAATCTGTACCAGGCGGGGGCCAAGTAAATCAAGTGTTTGCACCAAGTCGCTGACATACATCGGACCGCCGCCGTAAAACACGGTCAGCAAGTTGCCTGCGGGGTTTTTGATACCTTCAGCCGAGCGAATCATGCGCGACAGCATAGTGGGCGCAGCAAACAAGGTGACATCTGGATACTGTTGCAAGGCTTCAAAGACCAGGTCGGTGCTGAAGCTCTCTTCAATCACTTGATGACCACCGCCAAATAAATGCGGCAGAGCATAGAGCCCCGCGCCATGCGAGAGCGGTGCGACATGCAGCATGGTTTGACCAGGACGCACGCAATCGACATCGGCCCCATATTGCAAGCTCATGCTGATCAGGTTGCGGTGCGACAGCATCGCGCCTTTGGGGACGCCGGTTGTGCCACTGGTATAAAAAATCCAGGCTAAGTCGTCAGGCAGCGGCGAGGCGCAGGGCACGGGTTTCGAGCGTACGTAGCCTTCGTAGGCGTCATCGTCGACCACAATGAGCTGTCGTTGACCAGGCAGATCAGCGAGTGCTTCGGCCAACCCTGAATACAAAGAGGCGCTGGTGAAAATCACAGCTGCACCAGAGTCTAAGGCAATTGGTTTGACTTCGCGCGGATGCAGTTTTGCGTTCACTGGTACCGCGCAAAGCCCCGCAGTCCAGGTGGCAAACAGCACCTCGATAAACGCGTTGCGGTTTTCCATGCACAGGATCACGCGCGAGCCGGGCGCAAGATGCAAAGTGTTTAACAAGCCACCAGCCAAACCATGCACACGTTGTGCGAGTTGGCCATAGGTGAGTATTTGTTTGCCGCAAGTCAGCGCGCGAAGCTCAGGATGACTGAGCGCGCGTGATAGAAATGATTTTGCAATATTCATCAGACTTTTTAATTTTTTTGAAAAGTTCAGATTAGAGGGTTGTCACCTCGAATGATCATATCGCAAAAAAACGCGTGACTATTGTGCCGGCATGCGCGTCCAACGACTAAACAACCCGCCGACTGCCCGATAACTTGCTTCTTGAGCCTTGTACCTGAAAATAATCAGGATACGCTCGTGAGTCGGATCAACGAGCACTGACTGCCCATACGCACCTAGCCAGGCATACACGGGTACCCCCCCTTTATGACTGACCCAGGTTTGATAGCCGTAATCCCAAAAACGAGGCTTGACGGTATCTGAGGTTTGGCGCGCTGTGGCTTGTTGCATAAACTCGGTCATGCAGGGGCCGTCAGCGCCCTTAAGCAACGCAATCGAGAGCATCGCGAGGCGCGCCCAGTCACGCAAGACTGCGCCAAAGCCTGCAGCAGCATAGAGTTGCCCTTGCTTATCGGTGAGCCAGGTTGCGGATTGTTCTGGCTGGCTAGGTTGCCAAATTTTTTGTTCAAATATTTTTGCAAAATTGCCAGCACCGTTGACTGCCAGCATCAAGGCATCGGTATCGCCGTTGTTGTACGAGAAAATATTGGCATTGGCTTTTTCATTGCCGTATTTTTTTAAGACGTCGTCAATCGAAATGCGACTTGTGGTGATGTCATTCCATTCGCCAAAGAGTGATCCGCCGGCTTCGTCTGGGGCGCGCGCGCCGCTACTCATGGTGAGCAGTTGTCGCAACGTTGCCTGGCCAAATACAGTTTTGTCGATGGTTTTTGCGTAGCTACCTGCACGGTCATCCAGCGATTTGAGTTGCCCTGTGCAAAGCGCTTGCCCCACGGTCATGGCGGTTAAGCTTTTTGCCATCGAGTATGAAAAAAACTTTGTTTTGTGGTCGGTGCCTTTTTTGAATTGCTCAAACAAGATTTGGCCACGGTCGACCAGCATCATCCCCAACGCAAATGAATCGTCATCAAAGGCTTTTTTAGCGAGGTCAATAATGATTTGTTGGTTTGCTGTCAGCACGTTTGCCTGACTTAAGGCTAGGGGTTGAGCAACCTCAGCAAACGTATGCCGTTTATATGGAAAAGAACTCAATGCCCCTGTGATGTAGTCTTGCCGTATGGCGGGTTCTTCGGCTTGAGAGGGTGTCAACACAAAAGACAGCAACAGCAAGCTAAGATAGGTTTTCAGTGCTTTCATCGTAACCTCAAGGGTTCTTCGACTGAGATCGTGTTTTATTGATTGTTGACGAAGCTGTAATCAGTCGCTTTGGGTGAATTTGCGAGGTGGGGTTAATTTGACGCGTCGCCGTGATCTAAGTATTCAACTTAGCGTTGCACTATACGTTTTGGATCAAACGTTGACATGAATAACTCCTGTAATATAAAACCCCAAAAAATTGAATGAGTGTTCAACGTTTTGGGGTGCTTTCAAGCAGTTTTGCTTTTTTGCGTTGAGCTTGCCTTTAGCGCTGTGGCATCTCGATTTTGACTTCAAGCACTTCAAGGCTATCTTGTCGTTCGAGACTGACTTTGATGTCTTCGGGGTTGATTTTGACGTATTTAGAAATGACGGCGATTAATTCGCGTTGCAACGCTGGCAGGTAGTCAGGCGTGGCACTTTGCCCACCGCGTTCGTGGGCCAAAATAATCTGTAAACGCTCTTTGGCAACGGTGGCGGTCTTTTTTTTCTCGCCAAGCAAAAAAGACAGAAAGGACATCATTTGCCTCCAAACAGGCGCTTAAAGAGGCCTGGCTTTTCGTAGTCGACAAAACGCAGTGGTTTTTCTTCGCCTAAATAGCGCGCGACCACATCTTGATAGGCTTCAGAGACGTCGGTATCTTTGAGGTGAATCGCCGGCAAGCCCTGGTTAGACGCTTGTAAAACGGATTCAGACTCGGGGATGACGCCAATCAGTTTGATGCGCAAGATATCTTCGATATCTTTGAGCGATAGCATTTCGCCGTCTTCAACGCGTTTGGGGTTGTAACGGGTCAGCAGAAGGTATTCTTTGATCGGTTCGTCGGCCTCGATCGCACGACGCGATTTTGAAGCCAAGATACCCAAGATACGATCTGAGTCGCGTACCGAAGAGACCTCAGGGTTAGTGACCACCAGCGCATCATCGGCAAAATAGGCGGCTAACAAAGCGCCCGTTTCAATCCCTGCAGGCGAGTCGCACACAATGTAATCAAAGCCCATCTCTTTGAGGTCGTTGATGACTTTCTCGACACCCTCTTTAGACAGCGCGTCTTTGTCGCGTGTTTGCGAGGCTGGCAAGACAAACAGGTTGTCGCAGTTTTTATCTTTGATCAAGGCTTGGTTAAGCGTGGCTTCGCCTTGAATCACATTCACAAAGTCATAGACCACGCGTCGCTCGCAGCCCATGATCAAGTCAAGATTGCGTAAGCCCACATCAAAATCGATCACGGCAGTTTTAAAACCACGCAGGGCCAAGCCCGACGAAAAACTGGCGCTGGTGGTGGTTTTGCCCACACCACCTTTACCTGAGGTCACCACTACGATACGTGTCATGACTGACTAACCCTTATATAAGACTGCGATATTGAACGACTATTTTTCAAGCGGC
>Ga0209296_1001958_pt1 | contig 15095 bp, 23 predicted proteins | sample S_130206_EF_Meta_FD_187319 | JGI IMG/M metagenome (GOLD analysis project Ga0209296, IMG submission 187319) | Freshwater microbial communities from Lake Simoncouche, Canada to study carbon cycling - S_130206_EF_MetaG (SPAdes) (version 2) | ecosystem: Environmental > Aquatic > Freshwater > Lake ...
CAAGGCTACAGCTTCTCGTATCTCTGACATTGTTGCCAAGACAAAGACAGGCTACAGCACCAGCAGAGCAAACTACATGGCACAACTGGTAGTCGAGCGCATGACCAACCAAGTAGCAGAGTCTTACAGCAATGCAGCTATGGAGTGGGGTGTAGAAAACGAAGAATTTGCTCGTGCCGCATACGAGGCTAAAACAGGCAATATGGTCGATCAGGTAGGTGCTATTGACCATCCAAGGATTGCACTGTCTGCCGCCTCTCCTGATGGCCTTGTAGGGGATGATGGATGCTTGGAGATCAAGTGTCCGAACACTGCCACACACATTGAAACCCTTTTGGGTGACGAGCCAGCAAAGAAGTATTACGACCAGATGCAGTGGCAAATGGTTTGTGCAAACAGAAGTTATTGTGAATTCGTCAGCTTCGATCCTCGAATGCCAGCGCACTTACAACTGTTTGTCAAAAGGATCGAGCGCAATGATATTTATATTGCAGAACTCGAAAGTGAGGTTATCCGCTTCTTGGCTGAAGTAGATGACAAGGTTAAAAAACTCAATGAAATTAAGGTGTAAATATGGAACAGCGTGACAACTCAGGTGTTTTGTTCAAGAACGACAAGAAAGAAAAAGACAACCATCCCGATTACAAGGGAAATATTCGGGTTGCTGGTCAGGAATTCTGGCTTTCAGCATGGATTAAAGAGGGTAAGAACGGCAAATTCATGGGACTAGCCGTTAGTCCTAAAGAAGAACAAGCAGCACCAACAGCCAAGGTTAGACCTAAAGCTGGTTTTGATGATTTGGAATCGGACATCCCGTTCTAATTAAAACGGAGGGGAAAGCGTAAGTGAGTACCCACTAACTTTGATAGGAGTTGATATGACTTTAAGTTTTGTAGAGCGTAAGCAGATATGGTGGGATTGGCATAAAGAAAACCCACAAGTGTGGAAATACTTTGAAAAGTTTGCTTTAGAAGCAGTTGCCAATGGGCATAAAAAGGTCAGTCATTGGCTGATAATTAACAGAATTAGGTGGGAAGTCACCATAGTCACTACTGGTTCAGACTTCAAGATCAGTAACGATTACATTGCTTTCTATGCTCGACTCTGGCAAGCTAAATATCCTCAGTACAAGGACTTGTTTAACACTAAACAGATGATTGGAGAACCAAGATGATTGCAAATGTCTTTTCCTTGATTTTACTTTTGGCTTTTGGTGGAGGACTCCTCATACTAGGAGTATGGATTTTCCTCCACTTCCTTGACGATTAGGCGTGTAAACCCTGCAAATACTGAGTCTTTCCTGCCACTTTGACAGCAGTCAATTCTTGATTCTTCAGGTTGTTTGGGTCATACGACACATGAACCCATCCGCTATCAGGTACGCCTTGTGTGTAAAACTCAAGAATAAGTTGTGTGTAGTCAAGGTTATCCATTACCCACTGAGCCAAATCAGCATTAGCAATACCAGCAATCTCAATGTCAGCAGCTTGACCCTTGCAATGGTCTGATGTTTTAGAGCCACCAACAGCCGCATTAGACTCTGGAGAGCGATAACCTGAGTTCACGGTAACAGACTTGCCGAAATGCTCTCTAACAGGCTGTAGGACGTTCTCACACAATGCTTTGAGGTTCTCAATGGTTGCTTCATCAGGCGTGTTGTCTAGACCCAAACGAGTGGCAGTGTCGGACTTGGTCAGTTCTTTGAGGGTAAAGTTGGCAGATAAGTTCATGGTTTGACTTTCAAGGTTTGGAGGGCTTCGTTGTAGAGGGAGACACAGGTTGCGAGTTTTCTGATGGCGGCATCTCCTTCGTCTGTGATGGCGATAAGAGCTTTAGAAGTCTCTCCGTCAAGTTCGGCTGATGCACTTCCTGAGTTATCTCCGCTGGTAACGGGGGTATCTGAGGAGGCGTGTACGGCGCACTCTGAGGCTTTGACAGCGATCCGCAACCGCAAAGCACCACTGTCAATATCAGTATTGCGCTTTTGCTGTAAAAGTTTAGCATTTTGATTGGCTTTCATCAGTTGGTTAGATTGAGTATTCACAGCAGCAACAAGTGCCTGTTCCTTTTGACGAGCATCTGCATTCAAAGCAGCAATCTGAAGCTGTTGTTTAGTAAACTCATCGTGTTTACCCTTAGAGTATCCACCGCCAAAGGCAGAACCAATGGCGATGAGAATACCCAAGATTACCCAAGGATTAAACAGACTCATGGCTTAGGCGGCTCATCATTGTCAACAACTTCAGCCTTTGATGTCGCAGTAGCTATTGCTTTGACACCAGAACGACCAGCCACACCACCCAAAACACCAGTAATAAACACCATAATGGTATTGATCTGCTGCGTGTAAATCTTGTCAATTGCTGCCATGCCTGACATTGGCTGAGTTACAAATGAGACTGAATACAGGAACATTGCCACTGATCCAAGAAGAATCAGGGTCAAGGAAAAGATTACGATTGCCCAAATTCTGACTTCAATTTCGTCAGAAGTCATGCGAGTATTTTTGTTCATTACGATTGTTGGCATCACTTTTTCTCCGGTTCAGGTTTAACTAACATTTCTGGACAAGTGGCTGTAGCAGTACAAATAGGGGGTTTGCACTCAGCATTCTGCCAATTTTGAGGGTCTTGGCAAGGATACCTAAAACGGTCTTCACAGCCTGTTAGCAGCACCAACAGGATTGACAGACCCCAAATACAGTAGATGTTCATTTATCTTTCTCCCTTTCTTTTTGCTCAATTTTCTGCCGCATTTTCTCAACCTTTTCGACCTGAGCCTTGGCCTCATTCTTAGTCTCCAAGATGTCAAGATAAAGAAATCCCATCAGTGGCAACAACAAGGCGATCAATATGCAACACGCTATCCAAGCCACTATGTCTTCCTCCACTGACTTACGAACAGTAACCACATCCACAGGTAGAGGAGGAATATAGAAGTCGCTACTAGGTACGCTAGTTTTAGCTGGAAGTTTCTTTCTTCCTCCTTGCGTTGCCATAGTTCCCGCCTTTTTACTGCCTCTAGTTTTAGCCTTGCTCCAGTTTGTTCCTCTTGAATTGTTTCCCTCATTGCAAATACCTCTGAGTACAAAGCACCCATCTCAGGAGGACTCTGGTAGACCATACACTCCCTGATCTGAACCACTAACTCAGCCATTTGCTGCTGTGCCATCACTCTTTTTAGAGCCGCTTCCATGTGGTTCTGGTTAGGGTCATAGACATTCTTTGACTTTTCTTCTTCTTCCCTTATGTGCGCTTCTAATTGTTCTTGAATCTTGAAGAATTCAGTGAGTTGTTTGACAATATCAACTTTGAGTTGGGTTTCGTCAACAGCAACAAACTTCTCTTTCTTTTTCGCCACAGACTTGGGCGTGGAGGAGGCGGTAACTGCTGCTGGTTTACCCTTAGATTTAAAGAAGTTACTAAAGTTACTCCAAAATCCAGTAACTTCCTTATATATCTTGGCTGCTTCGTCAACAGTAGACTTGACCTCCATAAAGGAAGTCTTAGCCTGTTTGTAAAGCTCACAACCCTCTTTAATTGCTGCAACACAAGCATTGGCGGCAAAAAGTAGGGTGATCGGATCAATTTTGTATCCTTATTGGGCTGGAGCAAGGTTTTTTATGTATTCATCCAAATTAATAATTGGATTTTGTTGTTGTTTTTGAGTTAGTGTTTGCTCTCTAGGAATGCTCATCATTTGATTTATTTCAGTCAAATAATCAGAATCAATGATTCCAGATTTATTAAGCATATCTGCTATTTTTGCTGCCGATGCACCAGCATATTTAGGATTAGATTCTGCTTTTGCCAACATCGCAAGGGCATCCATTGAATTCTTGTTTGTCAATGCTCTGCCCATCATTTTTGGTGTTAAATACAAAACACCAGCACTAGAAAGTACAGATGGCAAGTCAATCTTGTTTTTTACTTCATCTGGTAAATTTAAATACGCTAAAGTTGATGTTATACCAGTAGCTCCAGTAACAGCCACACCAATTCCTTTAGTTCTTAAAATACTAGAACCACCTTGTTCTTCTAATCCATATTTGGCAGCATTTGTTATTTGTAACAATTGTTTTTTTATTGTTGGCTCTCTAAATAAATAATCAAAACCTTCTTTAAAAGTTTTGTCATCTAAATTTTGAGACAACTTCAATATCCCACTAGGATCACCAAATATTTTGTTTAAATAACCATAACGCAATTCATTTACTAAGCCAGCACTTTGTTCTTTAGGTAAGTATTTTTGCATTTCAGTAATGGCGGCAAAGGTGTCTCTCATTCGTTCAGGTCTGTCAATATTGAAAAGATACTCTCCAACAGCAGATGGTTCTGCTTTTAATGCAGCTTGCATTGTTCCGCTATACAAGCCAGACATTGCATTTTTATAACTAGTTTGAGCATTGAAGTAATTGCGTAGAAGTTCATTATTTCCTGCATTTGCAGCAGTCACTGGAATATTCATCTTGTCAATTGATGTAATATTGTGAGGAAGATATTGACCTTCACGCAATCCACCAGCACTGTCTATACCTCCAACAAGTCCAAGTTTTTGAGCCAATGCTTTTTGTTCTTTATTACCAAATGTCAAAACCATAATCTTGTCCATTTGGTTAGAGACACCTTGCGCTTGATTGAAGTATTCTTTTTGTAAGACAGTAGATGGAACACCTTCTTTGGTTGCTTCACGACCACTTGCAAGCAAATCACTTCTCAAGGCATGAGCAGTTCCAAAAGTAACCTCATCATCTTGTTTCAAAATATCTTCTAAAACTTGTTTGCGTTCTGCGCCAGCAAATTTAAATTTTGTTCTAGCAAGTTTGTCTAATTCTTGTTGAGCAACTTCTTTCAAAGGCTTTAAATTTACTCTTAACCCTTGGTCTACATCAATCTTTTGATAAATAGGAGAAAACTTTTCTTTCATCAATTTATCAGCTTCAGCAATGGCATTTTGAAAACGATCTCCAATAGCCATTTGAGTAGGCTCACCTTGCTTTAATGCATTTTGAAAAGCCTCTGATGTGTCTAGAGTTGCTCTAACATCATTTGCACCAACATTTAATGCTTCTTTTACATTTTTTTGTTGTTGTTCAAAATAATTAGAAGCAGGAGAATATTTTAATGTGCCTTCCAATGCTTGAGTGCCAAAATCACCAGTAAGTTGACCTCTTGTAAGAGTTGCACCTTTTTTAGAAAGCCATTCTTGAGCAGCCCTACGAGCTTCTTGTTCAGAAGTTCCAAACAACCCAGAAGGTGTTATTCCTAATTTTTCATAAACATCTTTAGGTATTTTAATCAATTTACCAAATGCACTGAAAGCAAGATTGCCACCAACATCAAATGCGGCATTTTGAATATTATTTTCTAATAGTTTTTTTCCAGTTTCAGTAGAAAAAATATTTTGATCAGGTAAAGCTGCTTGTTCAGCAATAGTTCCAATGGTTGTGCCTATTGTAGAACCAGCCAAGGATGGAATATATGGTCTAACAACAGCAGGTGCTTTCTTCCCTAGTCCTAATAAACTTTTTCCAATTAGTGTTTCAGGTGCGGTAAATGGAAGAACACCTAAAAGCAATCCTCCAGCTTCTGGAAGACTAGTAGGAAATGATGGAGTTAAGGCAGTTTGAGGAATTAATGCTTCTTCAAGTTTCTGCCTTGTTTGTTGCATTTGAGCAGCATTATCGCCACCTTGACTGATTGTTTTACCACCAGCCAATTCAAGATTTTTGATGTATTCATCTAAGTTCATTATTGCAACCCCAATTGATCACGAATTTGTCTTGCTTTTGTTGCTTCCTCTAAGGTAGCAGTGTTGTTTTGAACTTTCTTCAGAATATTACGATAATCAGACATCTGTTGTTTTACATAACTTGCAGATTTTGATTTTTCTTCTTCAAAATTAATTTCATTTAAGTTACCACCAGTTCTTGTAACTTCATTAATTCTTTTGTTTAGATGTCTATCTTGTGCTGCCATACGCTCAATTTCGTCTGCAACAAACAGTAATGTATTAACAGATAATCCTCTTGTACCAATGGTTTTCTTTAAAAACAGAACATCTTTATCAGATAATGAACCTTTCAGTTGTCCTGCTGAACCAAGAGTCATTTGACCTAATATTTGATCAATTATTTCAGATTCAGAACCACCCTTAGTTGGTATTCCAAATGCCGATGCTACTTTTGATGCGGTTAGTTTTGCATCAGCCGCAAACCCAGTAAAGGCTTTAGGAGCAAGCTCTCTAAGGCTTTGAGCAAGTGAAATTCGATCTGAAGCAGAGAATGCACTTTCTTCAATTGATGAAGCCATATCAACTTTGCCTTTATTAACGGCTTCAGCTTGTTTTGAAGAAGCTGTAGCACTAACCTTGGCAGTTGTTTTATCAATTCCACCACTATATGGAGTACGAACCAATTTACCAGTTGAATCTGGCTCCATAGTAAATTGTTGATCTGATTTTTTATCAAAATAAACAACTTTTCGTGTTTTATCAGCAACACCAACATCAATGATATTTTCTTTTTGATCTGTCAAACGCAAGAGTTGAGACACATATTCAGCGTTATATTCTGGAGTACCTTTTACGCCTTTTTCTCCCGCAAATGCTTGTGCAAGTTGAATTTCATTAGGCGTTGCTTCTGCCTTTGGCTTAAGGAAATCTAATTGAGCTTGTAAAGTTTGAATAGCTTGTGCTATTTCTGGTGTTTGAGGCAATGCCTTGTATTGACTAATAGCTTGAGTAATAGATGCAGCTCGTTCAGCCTTTTGAACATCAGGAGCAACAGATGCTTGACGTTCTTTGTTAGCTTGTGCAATCTTCACCAAAGAACTACGAGCATTATCAGCAATCTTCATTGCCAAGTCAGGTGCAACTTGTGCATATTTTTGAGCAACTTGAAGTTGTTGATTAGGATTACTTGGGTCTAACTCTTTCAAGATTTGCTGTTGCAAACCAATCATCTGTAACTGAGGGTCTTGACCACCCAAAGCACCGCCAACACCTTGGCCTAACTGGTATCCAGCCTGTTGGAATCCAACACTTGCCTGTTGTAATGGACTTAACTTAGCAAATTCCGTAAACCTATCCCGCATTGCTTCATTTTGTTTTTGTTGGTACAAAGCACGTTGCATTGCATCTACTTCAGGGAACATTCCTTGAACAATTGATTGTTGTGGTACTAATGCTGCTGCTGGTATTGCAACTTGTTGAACAGAAGCAACTGGTGCAGTAGGTAAATTAGAACTAGGCTCATTGTTAACACTCATCTGATCTACTGCTAGTACAGGATTTCCTTCTTGTTGTTTTATATAATCGGCTTGTGATAAAGGAGTTCTAAGTGGATCACGAGGCGTATTAACATACGGGTTTGTTGGCAAGCCTATGTAACGTGAGTTTATATTTGCGTTAAAAGCAGAACTCTCTGGTGATTCATATTTATTTGCATATAGATTTTCATAATCTTGTAAGCGTTGTTTATCCAACTGTTTTTGGATTTCTTCTAGAGTCATTGGAACAGGCACTCCTCCAGATAACCCACTGTAGTCACCAAAACTAGGTTGTCCAAATAAACCACTACCACCGTATGATTGAATTGCCATGATTTTTCCTTTACGCCACAAACTTTTGTTGAGGTTGTACGCCAAATAGGTTGTTTAATGCGCCTTCTATTAAAGGAGATCGAGAAAATGCAGATAGAACATTTCCACTTGGGCTAAACGCATTACTATCATACATTGTCTTTGCTGCCCCAGTAATTCCACCACTTAATAAGTTTCCAGCTTGTGTTGCTCCTGCTGTAAGTCTTCCACCAATATTCACGCCAAGATTCAATGGGTTTTGAGCAAGATTCTCTAAGCCTGTAGATGTATCCATTGCAGTGGCAAACGGGGCATAAGCACCCGTCTGACCCGTGTAATAGGCATTCTGCAATCCTGCACCTTGCGTCATCAAACCACTGCCATAAGTTATGCGGTTTCTAGCTTCTATGTCAGCATTTGCACCTAATTGAAGATTACTTTGAGCCAATGCGTTGTAGTAAGCAGCCATCTCAGGATTTGTATTCATCAAGTTGCCGCCTTGAGCCGTAGCCGCACCAGTTCTACCCTGTTGAAATAGCTTGTTTTGCAACAACGCAAGTTGATTTTCTTGAGTAGGTGCAAGCAATGCCTGTTGCTTAGTAATGTAATCTTGTGCTGCTTGTTCAGGTGACTTAGCAAGGTATCCTTGACCAAGATTAAACAGACTTTGCGCCCCCGTTTGCAGTGGTGCGTAAGCAGTTGGTGCTTGTTCAGCTTGAGTCAATCCTTGAGAAGCAAGAGTTCTTAGTCTGTCTTGATAGCCTGTAATTTCAGGAGTTGCTGTGTAACCAGCCCCAATCACATTACCTTGTGCATCAGTTTGAAAGTTTGACTGACCAAATCTTGTAGTCACGCCAACTGGTCTGAATCTAGCCGCATCAGCAGCAATCTGAGCCGCACGAATTTGTGCATCTGCCGCTGTTTGTGACGCTTGTTTTTGCTGATCTGCTATTTGACTTGCAGAATAGCCACTGATTAATGATTGAACACCAGCAACACCAAGTTGCCCAACTAGGGTGGTTGGTAAACCAGTAAAGTCAGCAACTGATTGCACAACACTTGGAATCAATCCAGAGGTAGCTACTTGACTAGAAAGTGCTGCGGCTGCGGCTGGTGATGCACCTCCACCAGCAAGTGCAGTTGCACCTGTAAGCAAGCCAGCATTACCCACTGCACCCGCTGTACCACTTAATAAACCACCAGCATTTGCCATTGTTACAGGGGTAGTTCCAGCATATCCCGTTACAACAGGGCCAGCCCCTATAACACCAGCCTCTGTTGCTCCTGCCGTTCCTGCCGCTGCACCACCTAATGCGCCAGAAGCCAATGCAGTACCACCAGCTACTGCTGCTACAGTTACCCAACCGCCGGGAATTTCGTCATTAACAAATTTATCTATACCTACAGCAACATCATCAACAGCTTTAACAACAGGTTTTACTGCTTGAACGCCAATATCAGCAACTGATTTAACAGTATCTGTAACAAAATTTACAGCACCTTGAGGCTTAATCTTACGATCCCCTACATGGCGAAAAGCATCAATAGGAAGATCAGGAATGTCTAGCAATGCTAGTGATGAATTGTGTCTCATATTACGAGCTTCCAGTTATATTGAGATAAATCAGAGTCTTCAACTCTAATGCCTATTTTTTTCATCAGATCAACAATCTGAGGGTTGTCGGCTTTACCATAGACTGTCTGAATATCTGAGTCTTGCAGTTTCTTATAAAACACAAGTAAAGATTTTGAAAGCATCATTGGCTGATCTACAGTGAACAAATGAACCTCAACAACATGGGGCTTTAGTTTCTTAAGAAGCAACACAGAATCATTTTCCTTGAGCAAAATGCCGTCACCTGATTGAACAAGTTTATTCACAGCCAATAATGCATTAGCAGGATCAACTTTATTCCTTTGTGCATCACGTTTAATGATTTCTGAAGCATTCATAATTTACTCTCCAATGCTGTAATTCGTATTGTTATGCTTCTTGAGTTTGTGATGATGCTATTTGCGCTTGATAAGCCGCAATGACTTCAGCAGTCCATGCCACGTTGCAGATTGCAACAACATTAGCTGGAATGCCTGTCAGGTCTTGTGCTGGTGTCAGGCTTGAACGATGATAGGTTTGGCTAATTTGATTGCCATTTTCCATGATGCGTGTTGCTTCACGATACAAGACTATGCCGTTTTCGGTAACTGTAATTTGGTCAACAGTTGTGGTTTTGGTGAGTGACATTTTGATTTCCTTTTAACAATTTAAATTAAACATAATAAACCCAAGTTGCCCGTAGTGTGGCGGCAGTCATATTTGCGTTTGTTGCTCTGTTATTGTCAGCCTTAAAAAGTTGACTTTGTGTGGAATTTGGTATTCCCATAATAGAACCAGTTCCAGACAATAACAAGGCAGCATTACATTGAGTTATAAAACAAGAACGGTTATCTTCAGTATTTGCTATTGTAAATGGCAGTCCATTTATAACAACATTATTGGCATCAGCAGTAGCAGGCCATACCAAATAACCCCAAGCTGTAACTTTGTTTCCTATTTTTTGATAGTGACCAACAGCAGTTGATAATGTTACGTTTGCTTCCGCAGGAGTCCAAGTACCCTCCTCATAATCATCCAGCGTGTTTGCATTGGCTGATGCGTTTTGAGTTGCGGGGAATTTAATTTGTCCTGATGTTGCAGCAGAAATGTCAGTAAGGCCAGTTATAGCAAGGCCAGTAGTTGAGAAAGTGCTTACTACGCTGTCTGCCGCAATAACTCGTAAAGAAGTATGCGTACTGGCAGCAGTAGTTCCAAAAAAGACACCACCACCATCTCCAGCAACAACAAACTTTTCTCCAGCGGTGTTATTAAGGGCAACAATATTTCCAGAAGAACTTGGAAAATTATTTGTTATAAGTCCTGCTGTATTCATAGCACCACTTACATCCAACTTTGCTGCTGGCGAACTAGTACCTATACCCAAACCTGTTGAAGTTAAACGCATCCCTTCTGTACCCGCAGGTAAAAAAGCTAAAGCATCTCCAACCGAACCCATTGCTGGTTTTGTTGCAGTACCAGAATCATTAAACTCTATCAGAGAAGTTGTTGTTGTTGTTTGAACTAATACAGGTTTGGCAACAGCAGAGCCTTGAACATTCAGAAATCTATTTGTTGCGCTTGTTGCTGTTCCAATGTTTAAATTTGTGCCGTCAAACACTAAGCCTGTACCAGAAGTAAGAGACTTACTACCATTCAGATACGTCACGCCATTCGCAGTACCCGCAGACAACACAGGATTGGCTGTGAGGGTTGCAACGCCTGTTAGGGTAGATGTACTACTAACAGACAATGTAGGAATTGTCACCGTACCTGTAAAGGTAGGAGATGCAGTATCTGACTTTGAATTGACAGCAGTTGCAATATTATCAAACTCAGTATTAATTTCAGTACCTTTGACAATCTTCAGAGGATCGCCAGATGTCAGCGTATCCTTGGTCGCAAAGTTAGTTGATTTTGTGTATGCAGTCATTTATACCCCTTATGACAATTTGCCATGCTTAGATTGAATTTCAATTTTCTGAATGGATAACTGAGAACCGTTAATATCCATTTCATATCCAGTTTGGACAATTTTTCCAGAACCACTACCATTTGCAATAAGTGTCTGTAATGCAACACCTTCAGAATAGTATGCAACTATTGTTGCATTTGCACCGTATTCTGCTGTTCCATATTCAGATATGCCTTGCGCTGGAATCAAGACATTCTGAGACAAGTAGTTTGTCAAAAAGTCATATCCCCACTTAATGGTTACATACTGGTTACTTCCACCAATAATCACAACAGAAATCTTCTTGATAATTGAGGTGATTGATTGGCTGCCAAGATCGGTATGGTTTGTGTAATACGCTAATCTATAAGATGACGCATTATCTAAAAATCCAGTATATTGACCAACATAACCAGTTTTTCCAATCAGTAAGTCACCATTTCTCTTAGACAGAAAAGACTTAGGAAGAATTGAATCCCATGTTGTTGCTCGTAATGCGCCATCAGGCAAAGCTGTTTTAGTGTCAAAACAGTAGAGTTGCTGATTAATTGGTAGCGTAAGTAAATAAAACGCTTCTTTTTCAGAATAAACAGATTTAATATTAGCCAATGTTTCACTTGGAATCTTTTTGTTCATCAAGTCATTGCGAACATTTTTAGATAAATCACGCTCTGGTTGTGACTTCTCTTGAATTGTTCTCATCAAAGATCGAACACCACTGTTTGACAAGAAAATAACATCTGTACTTGTTGTTTGTATAGTATCTCTAGCAATACAACCAATGCTCTCAACAGTATCATACAAAGTCATTGTCGAGGGAGTTGTAGCCCCCGTATAAATCAAAATTTGACGTTTGCCAAAAATGTAAAGAAATCCATTATGTGCTGCCAAACCAGTAATTTCATCAGCACCATTCACCCACACATTATTAACATTGAGTGTTCCTGAAGTGCCTGTAGACCATACATGACCCGCAATCAAGTCACTGAAGTAAACAGTTGCATTGTTTGTTGTTGTTGTAGCCGTCCACAAACGTCCATAAGCCGATATAACGATGTTTGTTGATGGAACTGTAGCCACATAGCCTGTCTTCTCAGAAACACGCCTATAGGTGGTTGTAGACACAGTAGGATCAAAGATCAATGGGTCATGACCAGTTTGAAAAAAATAAGTTATGCCATTTAAAGATGCACATTGCCAATTATTTGCAGTTATGGTTGGTGCTGAACCACCCCCGCCATAGGTCAACTCTGTTAGTGCATTTGCAGTACCCAAATAAAATAACTTATTGTTTCCAGCAAGCAGAACAGTCAATGTGCCATCAGCTTGCACTAATTCGTGCATCACACCAACATCATTTGCACCCAAGTTTCCTGTTGAGGCATTAAGTGCAGTCCAACCCTTGCGTGATCCAATACGACCATACTGGTCAATGATGCAATTTGACGCAATTAAAGCAAATCCAGCATTCAAATCAAGAGGCGAGTCTTGAGTATTCAACCCATAAAATCCGGGGGCTGAAATGCTGTTGATTTCAAGTGCAGTACTCATGTTGCAACAAACTCCTGATTTTCAGGGTAGCGAGTACCTTCCAAAGCAATCTGGTCAGCTAACATTGACTTGTAAAGAGCATAGGCTTCAGATGAAGACAGACCGCCATCTTCACCACGTTCAACTAATGCCCTTGCATAAGCATTCTGAGCAACTAAAAAATCACTTACCAATATAACTGTTGAACCAGATGACAATGTTGCTTGTGGAACTGTCAAGGCAAACTTGATTGTGTATACACCATCAGGGATTGGATAAAGATTTACTTTGGTGTCATATGAGGCATCAACCCCATCAAAAGCAAATTCAGTAGGGATTGAGTTGACTAGTGGCGTAAAGTTCAGTTTGCGGTTCATATCCACAAAGCTAATGTTAGTTAGGCCAACATTGCTTGTGGTGTTGATTACATCCATCACTTGAAACTTCTGACCAGCACCTGTCAAAGAATAAGATGCAGTAGATGCCGCAGTAGTGACTGTAATTACTTGACCTAATACGTTCCAGCTAAAGGCATCTTCAATCTGACGTTTAGCATCATTGACAAACTTGCCAATCAGGGTTGAATAGGTTGTTTGGGTAACACTAGATACAGTTGCTTCACGCAATCTAGCAAGAACATCATTAACAGTTTCAAGATAAGTCATCTGCTTCCAGCCTTTGCTTTGTTCCTGTCGGATATAGCTTTAGCTTTTGCCTTTGCGTCAGCCTTTGAGGTAGCACCCCATGCCTTGAGCGAAAGAAGCAGTCTTGTTGGTTCACCATCCTTGTACTCAGCACCGCTGTTACCAGCCATACGAGCCAAGAAACTTGCCCTTCTGGGATTGTCCCCTGAAGAAACTGGAGGCTTAAGATTACCACCAGTTTCCTGATTATAAGACGCTCTCCCCTTGGCAGACAAGCCGCCTTTTGGATTTTGACCAGCTTTTGTTTGCCAAGTGGGTGTTTTCATTTACTTCACCTTTTTGGACTTCTTTGCAGTCTTTGCCGCTTGTTTGAAATCAGCAGCAGTAGGTGCGGCTTTAGACCCAACCTTGTTCATCTTTTCACCAGAACCCGCTTTGATACGAGCCTGTTTTGCGTTAATGTTGGCATACAAGCCTTGTTTAGTAGCCATTTTTCATCTTCTTTTTAGGTTTAGTCATTCCAGCTTCAGACAAAGCAATAGCAACTGCTTGCTTCTGAGACTTCACAACCTTGCCAGTTTTAGAGCCAGAGTGCAATTCACCCTTGCCATACTCAGTCATGACCTTACTAATTTTCTTTTGGGCTTTGGTTTTCATGTTAGTACATAACCTTTGCGGTGATCGTGCCTGTTACATAAACTGTGCAATTTGCTCGTAAGTACGTTGGTGCATTTTGGACAGTAACGATGCCATTAGCAGTCAATGCAGTTCCCAAAGTTGACCAGTTTGTTCCATCAAGACTACCTTGTAATGCAACAGTAGCTGATGTAATACCAGAAACTTGTAAGAACGCTGGTTGACCAGAATCAACCTGAACGGCTGTTGATGCACCAGTTGCGCCAACGGCATTAAGAAGCGTGATGGGAGCAGTTAAAGATGACATTATTTACCTCTTGAAGATTTTTTCATAAAGTTAGCGGCAGTTCTACCACCACGCATAGGCATACCTTTAGGTTTACCAACTGCAACCATGATTGCTATAGGAATACCCTTTTTAGGGGGTGTAGGGGGAGTTTTGGGTTTAGTTGTCTTCATATCAGTCCTTTTTGATTGAACCACCAGATTTCCAAGCATCACAAGTGCGAAGTGCTGCACAAGTAAAGTGAAACAATTCGCAGAATCCTAGATCAGCAGCTTCAATAAACTGTTTATCATAGTCAAGCTCATTAGGTGAGCTTTTGCCCTTTTCCAATCCATCTTTGATGCACTGCATCATTATTGGTGTTTGAATAAATGCCGCACAGTTCCCACAACGCATGGTTTTGACAACATCAGTAGGTGCGTTGTACATCTTGGCTTTCTTCAGCCAAAATGCTTCATTGGGTTCGTCTGGATTAGGTGGGCCATAACCATACTCTTTAAAAGCATGGTTTCTGTTTTTCAGGTTGATATGAATATCCTGAGTAGGAAGTGGGCAAACCTTGCCTGATAAGAGTCCTTCTTTCATTTCCACAGCTTATCAGCAATAAAAGTAATGACCCCGCCCATGATTGAGGCAATAGTCATTCCCATCCAAAAGCCACCTTTGCCTTTGTTTGCTAGTTCAAGCAAGGCTTTTACATCGGTACTCAATTGAGTTACCTGACCATGTAGAGTCTCTACTTGAGCCTCTAACCGACCAAAATCACGAGCATCTATCTCAGACATTTGCTACCTTTCGGGGTCTACCCATTTTTCTAAAAGTTGGGATGACAGGCGCAAATGCGGTATCTGTTCTAGTCTCTGATTCTACAGAT
>Ga0209296_1001959_pt1 | contig 15092 bp, 8 predicted proteins | sample S_130206_EF_Meta_FD_187319 | JGI IMG/M metagenome (GOLD analysis project Ga0209296, IMG submission 187319) | Freshwater microbial communities from Lake Simoncouche, Canada to study carbon cycling - S_130206_EF_MetaG (SPAdes) (version 2) | ecosystem: Environmental > Aquatic > Freshwater > Lake ...
CTCTTACTACACACGATAATGACAGCCGCTTACGTACAAACCTACGACAACTTAGTAGCTGATGTAATCAACTACATGGAGCGTGATGACGCTGAATTTGTGGCTCAGATCCCGGCCTTAATTGGTTTGGCTGAGTCGGCAATTGCTGCCGAGTTAAAGACTCTACTACAGTTAATTGTAGTTGAAACCAACATATTAGCAGCCCAAGACATTCTTGAAAAGCCAACACGCTGGAGAAAAACTGTCTCCATGAAAGTTAACGGTAAACCAATTCTAATACGTTCACAAGACTATGTAGCTCAGTATCAGTCTGAATCAGACCCAGGCCTTCCAAAATATTACGCTGAGTATGACTACAACAACTGGGCTATTGCACCAGTTCCAGATGCTTCATATCCTGTAGAAATTATTTACTACAGTTTAGTTCAGCCATTAGACTCAACCAATCAAACTAATTTGTTTACACAGCAATGCCCTCAGGCAATGTTGTTTGGCACATTACTACAAGCTCAAGGCTACCTCAAGGCAATTGATAAGCTACCAATCTGGAAGTCATACTACACAGACTCATTAGCTGCGCTTAAGAAAGAAGACAACTCACGTCGTATTGATAGAAATACGACTGTACAGGAGCCTTAATAAATGACGACATACACATCGCCGTTTACTGGTGACGTTATACAACAAACTGATGTATCGTACTACGCCCTTGATTTTGATACAGACGTAGATTTATATTGGCCTCTTGTTATAAACCCAACTCAGGTTCCTGCAGCCCGTATTATGGACTGCACACCCGATGGCGCCAATTTAAACATTACCCTGCCAAATGCCCAACAAGGTTCTGTTGGTATAGACATTCTATTTCGTAACTTTGGCGCTGTAACGTTTTATGTAAATGACTTTGATGGTGGTGCTTCTGTAGCTATACCATCTGGTGAATCTTTATACTTTTATCTTTCTGATAACAGCACTACAGCTGGTGTATGGCAAAACGTAACGTTTGGCACTGGTACATCATCTGCTGACGCAGCCACACTGGCTGGTAACGGATTAGCTGCCATCTCTGGTAAGCTCAATGTTACTCAAAACGTTCAAACAATCTCCACCACAACAACTGCAACAAACGCAAACAGGGCAGCAACCTTTGTTTGGACTGGTGGTAATGGTACATTTAATCTACCAGCGGTGGCAGGACTAACAGCCGGTTGGTTTATCTCTTTCCGTAACAACGGAACTGGCGCGTTAAACATTGTGCCTAACGGCATTTCTCAAATCAATAATATTGCCAATCTTACCGTTAACCCGGGGGAATCAGGTATTATTATGTTCCAACAATCCACCGGTAACTTCTTTACCGTTGGCCTTGCAACACCATCAAACGTAACCTTTACATCAGCGTCCTATGACGTTGACGCTATTGTGGGTCCAACATTTAGCTTGGTATCCTACGCACCAATTATTCAAACTTATGTTTCGCAATCAGGCACCCGCACAACTGACTTAACAGTTATACTGCCCGCAACAACCCAGATTTATATTCTGGCTAACGACACATTAGGCCCATATAATTTATTTTTTGAAGTATCTGGTACATCACAACCCGCAACCCCCGTAACTCCTGGTTCAGTTGTTTTAGTGTTAAGTGACGGTAATAACTTATATATTATTTCTCAAAGCGCCACAACCGCGTTCTTTGCAAACGATGGTACTGCAGCATCACCGACATTTTCATTTCTAAGTGACCCATCAACTGGTATGTATTTAGATAGTGTCGGAATTCTTGGTCTTACTGCAAACGGCGTTGAGATGATGTTACTAGATAACTTTAATCCACTTAGTCCACAAATATCTACACCAGCTACCTTTACAGCTGGACTCATTAGCGGCGGGACGTTTTAATGGCTGATGATAGCGTACAATCATCACAACAACAGTACAACGTTGTTTATACACTAGGTGTTCAACCTGGTATAAAACGCGACGGTACTGTTTTTGAAACCCGTGAATTTAGTGACGGAGAATGGTGTCGTTTTCAACGTGGTGTACCAAAGAAAATGGGAGGCTATCGCCAACTGTTTGGTTCGTTTAACGGCATTCCTCGCGGCATGGTTACGAATGCCTTTAACGGCATTAACTACATCTATGTTGGTAACGCGAGTGGTATTGACGTATTTACAACCGGCACAACATTTGGTGTTGGTAGCGGTCCTTATCCTGCCGTTATTAATCAAGGTTACGCACAGCAGGTTCCAACGGGCGGTTCTACAACCACATTTCAGTTAACCAGCACAGCTGTACCAATTGTTGATTACTCTTCAGTATACCCAGCTGGCACTCAAGTTATATTTGACCAATCAGCTAATCCTACTGTTTACACAACAGTTGGCACTCCCACATTTGCATCACCAGTAACCACAGTAACATTTACACCAGCATACACTGGAACACCTACAAACGTTTGGATTGCTAATGAAACGTTTGCGCCGGACGTTCGCCATTTATGGCAGTTTGATTTACAGTACTCCCCATCTGGTGAAGAGCTAAAGGTATTAGCACACCCAGGCTTAAACTTAGTAAACATTGACAACGGAGTTGCATCTCAGGTCCTTTATGGTAACGTTACAGAAGATGCGCCAGGTATTTGGAACTTTTATGGCTTGGCTGATACAACTGGTCAAAACCCTACGTACAGACCGATCAGTGTTTCTGGTGGAGTTTGTGTGCTCTATCCTTATATTTTTGTGTATGGTGATAGCGGTTATATTGCTAACAACCATGTGGAATCTACTTACGGAAGTCAAACACTAAGTGACTGGAACGGCGCAACAGCCAACCAAGTCAACATGTCATCTTCTAAGATTGTTAAAGGTGTTCCAGTTCGAGGTGGTACAAACTCACCATCTGGTTTGTTCTGGGCTACAGACTCATTAATTCGTGTATCGTTTACTGGTAGCGCTCCATTATATTGGCGTTACGATATTATTTCTAGCCAGATTTCTATTATGTCCTCATCTGCAGTAGTTGAGATGGACGGCGTATACTATTGGCTTGGTGTTGACCGTTTCTATCAATACAACGGTGTGGTAAGTGTTTTAAGCAATGATAAAAATATAAATTGGTTGCTAGATAACATGAACTTTGTACAGCGCCAAAAAGTGTGGGCCACTAAAGTGCCGCGCTACAATGAAATCTGGTTCTTTTATCCTAGAGGCAGCGAAACAGAAGTTACCGACGCAATCATTTACAACGTAAAAGATAAGCTCTGGTATGACGCTGGTGAGGCCGATGGTGCTAGACGTTCTTGCGGTTGGACTACTGAGATTTTCCCAACGCCTATTTGGGCTGGCTGGGACTACAACGTGTCTTACAGTCAACCTTTTACCACCATTACAAACCCTGCTAGTGAGCCAGCCCCTACATCGTCTCAGGTGTACATCGACGGTGACGTAACTACTACATTTTCCCCAGGCAGTTATTTAACCTTATCTCAAAGCCCGTCAGCAACGGTCTATGAAGTAACAAGTAGTGTACATATCTTTAATGCTTTTGTTCCAGCGCCAGGGGTTACTAGAATTACATTATCTGAGCCACTGTCCCCATATCCAGCTCTTGGTAGTACTGTTTATGGTATCACTGGTGGATATCCATTATGGCAACATGAGTTTGGTTTAAATGAAGTTTCATACATTGCCGAAACCGCAGTAACTTCTAACTTCACAACCTGTGACATTAGTTGGGTTGGTGGCACACCAGCGCAAGATACTGCAGAAGGTGCTAACCGCCGTATGCACATTCGACGTATTGAACCAGACTTTGTACAACAAAGCGAAATGAGTTTAACTATTTTAGGTCGTAAATTTGCTCAAGGAACAGCTGAAAATTCTGGACCTTACACATTTGATTCGGATACAGGAAAAATTGACTTGCGTGTTGAGCACCGTGAAATTAGATTAAAGTTTGAATCTAACGCTATTGACGGTAATTATGAAATGGGTCGTTTACTAATTACTGCAGAGTACGGCGACGAAAGACCATAATGGCATTTCAACCGTTTTTTCCGTTTATCCCAACCAATATGAGCTGGGAAGACTGGAATGGCAACTTGGCCATGTACTATTCAGAAGAACTTATTCCATACAACACTGAAGAGAATTGGTTAGAGACAGCAAGGAACGTAGCCCAGCTACCAACCTTCTCCGTGTATCCTGTTCCAGACCCTTCGCTGTTTACAGAATGGCAAAACTGGGCATTAGAATTTACCCAAATTATTAATGGCCCTAGCAGCTAAAAAGGGCGCTAAATGCCCTTTTTTTGCATTAGTATTAGTATGGGGATTACATACCAAGAAGAGCGTCTAAAAGACATTTTGCCAGAATTTACAACGTTGTTAGAGCCACACATGGCCGAGATAAACGTACTATACCGGGACGGGGAGGAGTTAAATCCTGACTTTAACCGGTATTTTAGAATGCAAGAAGCCGATGTTTATGTCATGATGACATGCCGAAAAGACGGCAAATTGATTGGCTACATTGGATTTTTTGTTGCACCTAATCTTCGTTTTAAAAATTGTTTAGTGGCTATTGAAGACTTGTATTATCTTAGGCCAGAAAACAGACATGGACGAACCGGTTACAAATTATTTACCGAATCTGAAAAGTTGCTGAAAAAGCGAAATGTAAACAGGGTCCTACTTAGTTGCAAAACGTTCCAAGACCACAGTCGTTTGTTTGATCATCTTGGTTACGAATTTTACGAAAAACTTTTTACAAAAAGCCTATGAGATACCACTTAGATTCCATGCTGCCAATGCGGGCGTTTTCGCCGCGTAGTGGCCGTGCACGTGGATTCTCTGCAGGTGGTATGACATTAGAGGGAAGTTATAACGAGCCAGCACAATCCTGGCAAGACCCTGACGCGTTTAGTCCACCAGCTTGGTCACCAGAACCAGAAGCAGCTGCTCCAGCTCCCGGTCCGGCACCAGATCAAGGTGGCGGTGGCGGTGTTGACCAAGGCACACTAGATAGACTGTATTCAGAAAATTTAAACAGAACAGCTTCGGGTGATACTGGTTCTTCTGGTTGGTTAGGTAAGAGCGTTGAAGAGGTTCTCGCTGGAATTAGAGGCAGTCAAGAATACGCTAATAACCAAGGTGGTGGCAGTTCACCGGCACCGTCTAGTGGTGGTGTTGACCAAGGCACATTAGACAGACTGTACACAGAAAATTTAGGCAGAACAACTGCTGGTGATACAGGTTCAGCTAATTGGTTAGGTAAGAGTGCTGAGGAAGTATTAGCTGGAATTAAAAGCAGTCAAGAATATGCAAACCGTAGCGGCGGCGGAGGTGGCGCTGCTATTCCTTCTACAGCAGAAATTAACGCGTATTATCGTCAGTATCTTAATCGTGATGCTGACCAAGGTGGCGTATCTACTTGGACTGGAAAAACTAAAGAAGAAATTCTTGCTGGTATTACTGGAAGTCAAGAATACCAAAATGCAAACCCTGGAGCGCCGGTGCTTGGTACTGCCGCTGTTACCCCGGATGACCCAAGTCAATGGATACCACAAGTTTCAGGAACAGAATACCACGGCGACTCAGAGCCAACACATACATACCAGTACATGGACCCCAAAACTGGTAACATATATGACAGCCAAAGTGCAGAGGCTAGACTTATTATATCCGGCGAAGCTGCTAAAGATAAATACTTATCTCCGTTAGTATGGATGAGTAACGAAGAAAAACAGGCTTTATATAGTACAAAAACAGAAGACCCTAAAAAATATTATAGCAACGTTGCTACTGAGTTAGAAAAACAACTTTTCTTAGACTACCGCACCAACTCTAATACCAGTGATAGTTACAACGCACTTCAAGCTCTTAAAGAAGTAGCTCCTCAAGATTATTACAAAGCGCAATTAACTTTTTTAGCTAAACAAGCTGGTTGGCAGACAGGACAAAATACATCCGAAAGAGCCGCACCTGTTTTAGAAGAAATGAAAAAGGTAGGACTAGAGGCACAGTATGCTGGTGTTAAGTTTGATGACGTTAAATCTATTGTTAATAATGGTTTTGCAACAGCAAATGCACAAAACCAACAACGCATAGCCAGAGAAGGTGCTGAAGGCGGAGGCGGGTTTAACTTTGGCAAAGACGTTATGCCAGGTGTGGCTATAATTGGTATAGCTGCGGCAACAGTCGCATCTGCTGGTGCTGCTGCTCCACTGGGAGCAGCTATGTTAGGTACTACTGCAGCTGCAGCGGTTGGAGCAACTGCAACAGCAGCTTTAGGTGGCCTTGTTATTGGTGCTGGTATGGGGGCTTTAACTGCCGCTGTTTACGGTGGAAACATTGAGCAAGGTGCTATAAAAGGTGCTATCAGTGGCACAATAGGTGGAGCTGCTAGCGGTTTTACAACGCAAGCAACTGCAGCAATACAAGCAGCTGAGTTAGCGCAAGCAACTGAAACGGCTTCTAAATTAATTGGATTTGAAACAATTTCGGCAATTGCTAACGCAACTAGTTTAAGCACAACACAAGTTGCTTCAATTATTGCCAATACTACTGCCACTGCAATTGCAGCTGCTGCTACCGGACAGGTTGATAGTAGCAACTTTGCACAAACAATAGCAACTGCTTTAGCATCTTCAGCGGTTTCAGAATATGCTTTAGATATAGCAAATAAAATTAACCCCGGCATGTCAGTTGCTGCTATTAATGCTGTGTCTAGCGTAGCACGAATTGCTACAACAACAACGTTAAATGGTGGTAGTGTACAAAAAGCCATTATAACAAATATACCAGCCATTATTAATGGTTCCGTTGGCGCTGAAATTAATGCAGAAAATAGACAAAACGCACTTAATATAGCAGTATCAAATAAATCCAATGACCCAATTGAAACGCTTAATTCGTTAAAAGATTGGACTGGTAAAACTTCAGATAACGCTGATAATGTAGTTAACATGATGATTAGCGCGGGATATAAAGATAAAGATATCCTTAGTACATTACAACGTAATTTTGGTTTAGATTCACAATCTGCATTGATGGTGTTTAACGACATGGCTCGTCTACCAGATAAGTCATTGGTATTTACACCAACATCACTAGCAACACCCACTGATACCCCACTGGGTACTAATCCGTTTGGCTCAGAAAACGTAGGGCTTACTAGCGGCAGTATAGATAGTGTATTGCAACGTGGTCCAGATATTCTTCCACAAAATGAAGAGGCGTGGAACGCAGCAGTTCAGTCCGGAGACCAACAACTAATTAATGCTGTTAGGTCTAATAACCCAGATGTAATCAAAGCAATAAATAGCGGCGATATGATTGGTGCAATTGCTTTAGCTCCAGAAACTAGTGGTGTAGGAACTGTAAGCCCTGCGGTACGTGATGCTTATAATGCGGCACTTGAAACGGGTGATAAACAATTAATTAATGCTGTTCAAGCCGGAAATACTAAAGTTATTGAGGCAATAAGAAACGGTGACATGATTGGGGCTATTGGCTTAGCTCCCGAAACCAGTGGTGTAGGAACGTTGAGTCCTACAGCACGTGATGCGTATCAAAAAGCCGTTGCCAATAAAGAAACATCATTTACAGCTGATGGTAAAACATATACTCTTGATTACAGTAAAGCCACCAGTGATGACGCAGGGACTAGTGATAAATCATTTAATCAAGCATTTAGTGATGCTCGTAAAAGCGGTGCCTCAAGATTTGAGTGGAATGGTAAGCAATACACAACTCAGTTAGCTCCAAGGATAACTCCTGAATCCTCACCAATACCACCAAATAAAAACATGTTTCCAGGTAGTATACCGGGGGATACGTATGAACCTATTGGTAGTTTAAAAGATGCGTTTGCACCAAAAACTAAGTCTTTTCAAGAAGCTATAGATTTTGCTAAAGATGTTGCACCAATATTAAAAGACGTTGGGGGGTACTACAGTAAAGAGCAAGAACTTTCGGACATACAAAAAAATATTGTTACTGGAGTTAAAACCGGATCTTCAGTTGCTTTGTATGCAGCTGGCGAAATGTCAAACGCACTTTCAAACGTAGTTATTGCCACTGGTTCATAAATTTACAGAATCAACACTTAAACTTGCAGAAGAATTAGCTCCGAAAAGTGTAAAAGAAGGTTCTAAAAATATTGTAAGCGCAGTAACTAAAGCAGAAGGTTGGGATAAATTGCCAGCCCTTGCTAAAGCTATATACGAAAATCCAGGGGCATTTACATTTTGGGTGGCAAAAGAAGCGCCTCAAGAAATAGCGTATTTAGCCGTAGGGGGTGCTGTTGCAAGAGCTGCAGGTGTATTATACGGAGTTGGAACAAACATAGGACTAAACGCAGCAGATGCTTTTGGTGCTATTTTTGGTGAATCATATAAACAACATCTTGATGCAGGGGCAACACCAGAAGAAGCCAGAGTAAAAGCAATCATGCCTGGTACTGCTGCTGCAATTGTTGCCACTCTTTCCGCTGGAATTGTTGACACTGCAATTATTAAAAGTTTAGCTGGTGATTTAGTTGAAGGTGCACTGGCAAAGAATTTATTAATTGGCACAACTGTTAAAGAAGGACTTGCAGAACCAATTGAGTCTTTGGTTGAAGACGTTGCTAAAAAGATATCATTGGGCCAGCCTATTAATTGGAACGAAGTACAGACAAACATGGCTATAGCCCTGGCTGTTGGTGCTGCAACTGGTGGGGCAACAGTAGGTGCTTTAAACCTTGGTTCAAACAATAATCCACCACCGCCACCGCCACCACCTCCGCCGGGTGGAGGTGGATCGTCAGAACCACCTTCGCCACCACCACCACCACCGCCGGGTGGAGGTGGATCGTCACAGCCACCTTCCGGTTCTGTAGTAGTTAAATTTCAAAGAGATACTGCTGCTTTAGAGCTTGTAGATATGGGCATCCCAGAACAAGATGCTATTACTCTTGCCAATAAAGATCTCGGTACTCAAATTATAGACGGGTTAAATGACGCACGTGCTAACGCAGCTAATTCCGGTAACTATACTGTAGGCAATGAACCTGCTAACGACGACATTAATCCAGATGGAATTGCTGGTAAAGACGCATCAGGAAAAGAAATTACGTTTGCTGAAGCAATGGCGGCGCTTGCCACTGGTGCATCAATTATTGATACCAATACAGGCGACCCGAAGCTAGATGCTAAAAACAAAGAAATTGAAAGGGAGATTTATAAAAAGATAGGGGTTGACCCAGACACTGTAGAGCCAACAATAGCTGGTAACACAGTACTTAATCCAAAACCGCAACCTTTTGTTAACCCAAAACCAGCTGCTTACCCAGCTCCTAGCCCTACTCCAGCTCCTGATACTCAAGTTAAACCAGAGGCTCAGCCGGAAGTTAAGCCAGAAACACAGCCGGAAATTAGACCTAACCCAAACCCTAATCCGGAAGTTGACGTTAACCCCAATTTGGATGTTAATCTTAACCCTAACTTAAACCCTAACCTTAACGTTAATCCAAACCCTAACCTTAACGTTAACCCGAATCCTAACCTTAACGTTAACCCGAACCCGAACCCTAACCCTAATCCGAATCCTAATCCGAATCCTAATCCGAATCCGAACCTTAACGTTAACCCTAATCCGAACCCTAATCCGAATCCGAACCCTAATCCGAATCCGAATCCAAACATAAACATTGATGTAGATGTACCTTCAGATTCAAATAAACCGAAAGATAAAAACCAAGACACCGTTGCAGGAATGCGGGCGGCGCTTAAAAAATATAGATTTTCAGGTGGAATTTTTGATTTAGGACCCGCTTTTACTAGGGCAAGAACTAACTATAAACTAGCAGGCCAATTTCAAATGGCCACAGGAGGAGCAGTGGCAACAGCATCAACAATAGCACCAGTACAATACGACCCGTTTGGGCTTGCAAATAACTATACATCTCCAAATTCTGGAATATTTGACGGTTCTTCTATATTTGATCCAAAATCACCGTTTGTTGGTTCAAGTTTAAAAATGCCTAAACTAACTGTTGGTAAGACAATTCCTCACCAAGATTACGAATTAGCTGGTTACCCAACGTTGGGTCGAACACATCTTAATATGGCCAATGGTGGTTCAGTTGAGCATAATCCTCAGTTTTTTAGTGAAGGTGGTCTTGGCACATTGGAAAACCGTTATGTAAACGGTGAAGGTGATGGTACCAGTGATGAAGTACCCGCCATGCTTGCTAATGGAGAATTTGTTATTCCGGCTGACGTAGTATCTAAATTAGGTAACGGCAGTAACGAAGCTGGTGCGGGTGTATTAGACCAGTTCCTCATGGTTATTCGTGAGCACAACCAAAAACACAACCCAAAAAACTTACCCCCTGATTCAAAGGGACCCCTTGCATATTTATTAGAAGCTAAAAAGAGAGCGTAATCATGGCCGGACTATCAGATTTTATTACAAATAAAGCCCAACAAACAACCACAATGCCTGACTGGTATGATACCGCTCAGCAAAATATTGTTAGTCAGGCTGGAACCGCTGTTGATAAAATGCCTACCTTGCAGAATACTGTTGCTGGTCAGGCTATTAATAACCTTGGTGGTGCTAATAATCCATTCATACAAGCTCAAGGAACATTAGGTCAAATTGCCACGGGAGCAGCTAATCCTTGGATCACTGGTGCTAACGGTCAAGTTGCCCCGAACACTAACACCGCAATGGGTGGTTTATTTCAAGCTCAGAATCAACAATTAAACCAGTTAATGCCACAGTACACAGCACCCGTAACCGGTGCTAACGTTGCGTCTGGTAACTTTGGTAGCTTACGTGGTCAGACAGCTTACAACAAGGCAATGGGTGATGCACAAGCTGCGTTGTTTGCTCAGCAAATGCAAGCCGCATTACAAAACCAACAAACCGGTGTAAACGCCGCAACTGGGCAAGGAAGCGTTGGTGCACAAGGTACAACTGCGATGACCACGTTAGGTCAAGCACAACAGTCTGATCCGTTTACTGCAGCCGCTAACTACGGTAAGATTGTTGGAGGTATTACATCACCAACAACCGTAGAAAACACAACTCAGTTATCTCCATTAAATACCATCGGAAGTTTAGCATCTGCAGGAACTGGTATAATCGACTCATTGTTTGGAAAAAATACTACCGGTGGTGGATTAATTAGTGATACCGGTATAATAGATTGGTTAAAAGGTAAAACAGGTCCTTAATAAAGAAAAATTATGTCAAAAACAAATCCCTTAGATTCTTTAAACACTGATGAAACTGATACCGGCGGTGGTGCCATTGTTGATGTTGGGAAACCAAAAGCGGGCACTATAGGTGTTTCGGGCAAACTTAATTTAGGTCCTCAAGAAACATCACAGCTTTTAGCAAACATGCAATCTGAATTAAACAGGCGTAACGGCCCAATGAATTCGTTTATGAGTGGCTTACAACGGGCTTCTGCTTGGGGTTCTGGTGGTGTAAACGGCCCATCTGCTGCATTAACAGCAATGGACCGTGAAGAAATGTTAAGAGGTCAAGATACAAGAGCTATGCAAGAGAAAATGCTAGCTATTAAAGCCGCTCAAGCATCCCGTGACAGATTTTTATCTGATGTGGGCTACACACCTCAACCTACAGCACAAGCTGGTGCAATGCCTACAGCACAAGCTGGTGCAATGCCTACAGCACAAGCTGGTGCAATGCCTACAGCTCAAATGCCTGCACCACAAGCTCAAGTTCCAGAATACCAAGCTGTAATTAATCGTTTGCCGCTTAACATGCAAGGTCCTGCTAGAAGAGCAGTACAAGCAGGAGACCAAGAGGCTTGGAACTCTATACTGGCTGCTAATGAAAAGAATAGAACTCCTGAATCTAGAAATTTAGAAGAACTTCAAAGAATGGGCGGTCCGGGTGCAGAAATGTTTGCTGGTCAAACTTTTGAAAAAGGACTTGCACCAAGAACTTATGTTCGTGACGGTAAAACATATCCTTTCTCTCCTGATGTTGCTTTACCTGGCGGTCTGTCTGCTGTAGCTCCAAATCGTCCTACAGCACCAGCACCGAGGGGTGGAAACATTGTGGACGCAGAAGCATGGGCTAGAGCCAATAATATTCCGGTCAGCCCCCGTGGTGGAACTAGAAATTTTGAAGGTCAATTAGACCAATACATTCAAGACCCGAGTAAAGCTGCGGTTCCTACTAGAAGTCGCCATGAAACTGGTCAGGCAATTGATGTACCAGCGTCTGCCAGAACTCCTCAAGTGTTAGCTAAATTAAAAGATGCTGGATTTACAAACCCATTGCCAAATGAACCTTGGCATTTTGAATTGCCAAAAGCCGGTGTAGGTGCAACTAAAGCACCTTCCGTTGGTATCGCTAAACCCGGCACATCTAAAGAAGATGTTGCATTGCAACAAAAAGCATTAGAAGCAACTAATCAATCGTTTCAAGCTAATGACTACAAAGCTATTACCGAACGGGCAAATGAAGCTAAAAATATTGAAAGATTATCTGACCAAGTACTTGCAAACATTGAAGGTAATCAGTTTGGTCCCGGTACAAAATTAGCTCAAAGTTTTGCTGAATACGCTCAACTAGTCGGTGTTAAATTAAAACCTAACGAAATGCAAAAGTTTGTGGACAACATGGGCATTGAAACAGCTAGAAAATTCTTGTCTGCTGCTGGTGCAAGGCAAGCTATGGGTGCGCAATTTACAGCGGTAGAAGCTGGTGATTGGCTAAAAGCATTTGCTGGTATTGACAACAAAAAAGAATACCTAAAGAATTTCTACCAAGTTCAAAGAGCCGGTGCATTAGTTGATCAAGACGTTAAAAACTATTTGTTACGCAATAAGGGTCGTGAACAAGACGCCTATATTGAGTGGCAAGACAGCGGCCGCAAAGATAAAATTATGCAAGAAAACGTTGATGCTTTTAAAAACGGTAAACTTAGTAAGGTTGAAATCCCCGGCGCAAAACCTGCCAACACCCCAAAGGTAGAAAAACCTATTGCAAAGACGGGTATGGTAACAGATAAAAATAATCCTAACTATGGCAAAAAAGCTATTCTTTACAAAGATGGAACGGTGGAATACAAATAATGGCAGATAATAAACTTAAAGGCATTACTTGGGATGAAACTCCGGTTGTTGAGCAACCTACGGCAAAAGAAGCCGCTGGTGTTACTTGGGATAAACCATCTGTTTTAGATGCTATGAAACAAGGATTTAAAAATGCGGTTACTCCCGAAGCTATAACAGAATTAGGTAAAAAAATTCCACCAAATGCTGCTGGAAGAATAGCTTCTACGGCTCGTTTTGGAACAGGTATTGCTCGCATTCCAGCTAATTTAATGAAGATGGCTGGCGTAGAAGGCCCATCTGAGTTTGTTAAAGCCGTTGATGAGGGAGCTAAAAATCTTACTGAGTCAGCTGGCTATACCGGCATTGGTCCTGATGTGGCTAATTTTGGTGGCGAAATGGTGCTCGGTGGTGCTGCTTTAAAAGGTGCATCTAAATTAGCTCCGGTTGTTGAGGCGTTACCGGGTGGTGCTGCGTTTGTTAAATCATTGTCTCAAAGCCCTTCTGCTCAAGCTATTTTGGGTGGTATGGGTTTTGGCGCCGCTGGATCTACTGGAACACCATACGATCTTTTAAAAGAAACAACGTTAGGTGGGTTATTTGGTCTTGGTGGGCAAGCTGCTGCATCCGGTTTGGGTCACATAGCTGCTCCAGTTTTAACACGTTACAAAGAGCTTAAAGGCTTAGGCTATTCTGACGCAGAGATATTAAAAGACACCACCATTGGACAGCTACTTGGTGGTAAAGTTCAAACATTAGAAAAAATGCTTAGCGACATTCCATTTTCTGGTGTTGCCCAAGCTATGGACAAAGGTGCTAAATCTTTAAAAGAAACTTTGGCAACTAAAGTTGCTCCAATTTTTCAACGTCAAAAGTCTGCTGAAAATGTTTTAGATACATCTTTAAATCAATTTAAAACAACAGAAAATCGTGCGTTAAGCGATGCTCAATTAGCTGCAAAACGTAAACTTGAAATGGGTCAAGCTAAACAGACAGAAGCGTTAAAAGGAGCTGAAACTGATATTTTTATTCCTGCAGTTAACTATGCGTTAAAGCCACTTAACATCACAATTCCAGAGGGTACTCCTGGTAACAAAGCAATGTTAATGGGGCAAGAAGCAATTTCTGATGCTTACAAAGAGTCTCTTAAAAACATTTCTGGTTTACGTTTAACTAAAGATGTGCAAAACGATTTAAGATCTTTAACTAATACATACAGCGATAAGTATCTCGGTAAAGATAAAGCAGAATTGTTTAAATACGATATTGAGCGTTTAATTGATGATACCTCAAAGGGCAAATGGCTTACATCAGATAACTGGCAAAATAATTTAATTAAGTTAAGCGGTGAAGCCTATAAACAAGGTAAAAACGACGCACGGTATGGTCAAGCTCTTTATGAGTTAAAAGACAAATGGATGGATGTTATTGAAGGTCAAGTTGGCAGCGATTTATTTAAAGCCGCTAATACCGCTTTTTCTAAATTTAAAGTTCCGGAACGTGCTTCTAGCTACGCTAAAAGTATTAAGGCCGGTGGTGAATTCTCGCCAGATGAATTAGTTAACGCACTTAAAGCAGAAATGACTACAAAACGTTTAGCTGGTGGTGAAAATGAACTTCAGCAGTTAGCTGTTGAAGCAAATAATAGATTATTAGCAAATCGTGGCGCGTTAAAAGGCACACAAACTTCAGCAAAACAAAACCTTAGTGATTTATACGAAGGAAAAGGTCGCACTTTAGAAGATAAATTTACAGGTTTAGGAAGTAGTTTAGCACAACAAAAAGCTGCTTTAAAAAACCAGGCTGAAACCCAAGTTGGTAAACAAGAAACTGCTATTGGAAATATTATTGGCAAAGATGGTGCTAATAATTATGAAAATAAACGTTTAGGTTATGCACTTGGAACTGGATCATTAATTGGTGGGGGTTACGGACTGTCACGTTTTGGTATAGACCCATTAGCGTCCCTTGGTATTGCTGGTGGTACCATTTTGGGAACCCGCGGA
>Ga0209296_1001960_pt1 | contig 15091 bp, 17 predicted proteins | sample S_130206_EF_Meta_FD_187319 | JGI IMG/M metagenome (GOLD analysis project Ga0209296, IMG submission 187319) | Freshwater microbial communities from Lake Simoncouche, Canada to study carbon cycling - S_130206_EF_MetaG (SPAdes) (version 2) | ecosystem: Environmental > Aquatic > Freshwater > Lake ...
TCTGTTTGTCAAGCTGGGAAAAAAGGACCATCTTTTGTTCCAACAGATATTTCTAATTTAGCATATTGGTATAGTGCTGATAGCGGAATAACAAAGGATGGTTCTAACCTTGTTAGTCAATGGAACGATAGAAGTGGAAACGCCAGAAATGTTACGCAAGCAACAGCAGGAAACAAGCCTGTCCATACTAATAATCAAGTAAATGGGCTACCTGCTGTAGTATTTGATGGAGCAAACGACTTTATGTCGTTTGGTTCCTCTATTTTTACAAACTCAAGCAATATAACTCTTTTTGCTGTTGCTAAAGTAACTACCGCAACTCAATACGCTACTCTATTTTCTCAATATCTTAGTGGTGCGCTAAGTGGGGCGGCTTTTCAAGTTTGCAACAATTCTGGGGCATTAAAAATGCAAACCGACGTTTCGCTCCCAAAGGGAATGTACGGGTCTACAACAATTCCACTTTCTACATACAAGTGTTTTACTTATAGAGTTGCTCCTTGGTCAAACGTCACGACAAACACAGAATTGTGGCTAAATGGCGTTGCAGAGACGGAAACAAGCTATGGAGGAGCTGGAAGTCCAGCATTAGCGGCAGGGAATGTTTATGTGGGAGCATTTGGAGGTGGAGGACCAACCGTAACTCTTAATGGCGGAATTGCGGAAATTGTGATTTATAATGCTAATTTAAGTGACTTAGACCGAAGTAGGGTCGAATCATACTTAATAGCAAAATATGCACTTTAGGAGAATTATGCCGCAGATAGACTGGAATACGATTATGAATGGGCAGTCACAGCAGAAAAAGCGTTTTGCTGGTGCCAACGTAAAGTTTTTTAACGCTTATAACGAGAACAAAGAAAAGTCATTGAAAGAGGGACGCCCTATCTTTGATGAAATTCCTTCTATTTCTATTCAATGGCCTGGTGGTGACGAAACTGTGCGTCGCATAGAACCACAAGATATTCAGGAATATCCGGAGCTATATAAAGCATTTTCTATTGGTAACGAACCAATTGAAAGCGGGACACCACTTGTAGAATGGCCGCCTATTAGTGGCTCTGCGGTGCGAGAACTTCAGTATATTGGATTCAAGACAGTCGAGCAGTTGGCAGAGGCAAATGACAGCCTTAGGGCAAAACTTGGCCCACTGTTTCGATTTGTAAAGATGGCAAAAGATTGGTTGGATGCTGCAAACTCGTCACAAAATGACGTTGTTGGGCTGCGGCAATTACTTGAGCGAGAGCAGAAGCGTACTGCGAAACTTGAGAACCAACTAGAGCTACTCATGCAGAGAGTTGAGGCCAATGAAGGCACTGATTTGCGTGGTGTAAGAAAGGAGGTGATCCGAGAATCTGAGGTCGAAGATGAGGCCGCTGATGAATCTGTTGAGGATGCACCAAAGCGTAGAGGTAGACCGAAAAAAGTATGAGTTTAGCAACAATTGTTCAAAACGTAGCAGACGAGTGCGGCTATACAGTCGAGTCAAACGTAGCTACTTCTTCTGAAACTACTACAAAACAATTGTTGGCGATTACGCAGCGTATTAACAGAGACATGTTCGAGGCTTATCCTTGGCCTAAATGTTATGCGTCTGGAAGTATTACGTTAGTCGGAGGGCAAGCCAGTTATGCGTTGCCCTCCGCTTTTTCCTGGTATCAATACGAAACGTTCTGGAATAGCAGCACACGTTGGCGAATTCTTGGTCCGATGAGTGAGCAGGAATATGGCGAAATCAGAGGATTTGGACTCAACACCACGGTCTATCAAAGAATGCAAATCCGTGGCATTTCAAATACTGAACTACTTATTAGTCCGACTCCTGGAGCTAATAACAATGGTAACATTATTGTATTTGAGTATATCGCTGATAGAAGCGTTAAGCCGAAAACTTGGACTACCAGCACACTTTTCACAACCAATTCCTATTGTTTCTACAACGGCAACTATTACTTTACGACCGCTGGAGGAACCACGGGAGCTACGCCACCAACTCATACGACCGGATCAGTTTCAGATGGCAGTGTAACTTGGGCTTATTATAACGGTGCCTATAATACGTTTTTAGCAGATACGGATGTAAGCGTATTTAACGAGAAGTTAGTTGAGCAAGGAGTGCTCGAGCGCTTTGCTGAGATACATGGACTGACTACCATTCAACAGAAATTTCTGACGCAATTACATGAAGAGTACAGCCGAGATAACCCTGGCAAAATTATATATGCTGGTGGTCATACTCGTGCTGAACTCTTTGCTAGAAGTGGAACCGCTGTATTTGGAACGTGGATATAATGGCTATTGCAGGACCAACAACATTTAAGAGCGATCCAGAGCTGACTTATAAAGACCCGAATGCGTACATTGCCTACCTACGCACACAAGGACTGCCACCACAACAGGTGTATCAAATGGTGACACAGCGATTTGGTATGCCAAAGACTCCACAAGAGCAAGCAAAGGATAGGGCTTCTCAAGCTCAAACGGCTGGTCTTGCTCAAACTGGTGGAGCATTAGCAGGAACAATTGGCGCTGGATATCTTACAAGTCAACTTCTACGTAGTGGCACAAGTGCCATTGCGCCAACTGTGTTGGGCACTACTGGTGCTGGAGCAACTGGTGCAGCGGGTGCTGGAACTGTCGCTACCCCAACATTATTAAGTGCGACCACTACTGGTGGGCCTGCTGCCCTTGGTGCTTTACCCATCGCAGGGATTGCCGCTGCTGGAGCTATTGGCCTGAACCAATTATGGGAAGGCGGCATGAAGGATATTGTGCGTGGAAGAGGCACTAGAGAAGATTATATAAATACTGGCCTTGCTGTTGGGACAGGCGGTTTAGGTGGCCTACCAAATCTTGCTTTGCGTTTGATGGGCAAACGATCCATTGGCAAGATGATGACCACCGGCAAATCAGATGCGCAACTGATGCGTGATGATTTCCGTGGAGTGCTAAAAGAAACAGGCGTTGCTGATAAAAATTACCAAGTTAGTCTTGCCGATGGCTCAAAGTTTAACATCGGACTTGATGGCAAAACTCGCTACACAAACGTTGGCGAAAACATTGATGGAAAAACAACACGACAAGCGTGGGATGTTGATTTCAGCAATCCACTTGCCAAGTTTGCTACGGATCAAATCGACCCAATGATCCGCAACATTTACGCAGAAGCGCCAAAAAGTGTTAAGCCCGAGCAGTACACGGGAATGCTTGTAAACGCTGCTACGTCAAATGCCAAATCAGAGCAAGACGTATTGAACAACATACAAGCTATGCTTCGTAAATCCACTTTTGCTAAGCAGGCTGGCGTTGGCGTACAGGGTCCAATAGCGCCAGTACAACGGCCACCAAAGGGACAAGTAGTCCGAGTCTCGCCTGGCATGTACATGAATGATAAAGGACGTGTGGGGCCAGCTAAGACGGTTAGAGAGTCACTAAGTGCAAATTACAAAGCAGGGAAAGGAAAGTAATATGGCTAAAGGCGCAATGACAAAAAGTCCTAAAACTGGTGGCAGAGTGTATGCCGGTGGTTCTCCAAACTTTGATGAGCGTACTGGAAAATATACGTCACCACCACCATCGGCTATGCGTGTAAGCCCTGGTATTTATCGTGCTCCATCGGATCAGCTTGTACGCAGTTTGCAACAGCCAATGTCGCAACCTTCACAACGTCCTTCTGCAACTTTGCCGCAAGCAAGACCACAGATGGCACCGCCTTTGACACAAACTCAAGTTGGACAAATACCACCTGGATTTGAAAACTCTATGCGTGATGCAATGGCTGGGGCAGCTCAAGGTGCTTTTATGCCAAAAGGTCCGGCATCTTTGGATATGCAAAAGCCTTGGATGTATCAGAATCCAATTAACATTCGTGCGCCGTATCAAAATCAAAGTATGCCTCAACAGCAACAACTTGATTTAAGTCAAATATCAAATATGTCTGGCGAGCAGATCCAGCAGTACATAAATCAATTGCAACAAGCGCAGCAAGCACAGCAGATGCAACCAGCACCGCAGTTTAATCCGTCAATGTATCAGAGCCGGCAAGGATAATAATGGCTTTTGAAGGTTATACAATGTCACCACCCTACGGTGGGTTGGATCTAGTAAGTCCAATAGACAACATGGATCCAGCTTATGCACTGGAACTTGTAAACGTATTTCCTGGAGCTAGTGCGCCTACAGTACGGCTTGGATACACTCAATTTGCAGATACATTATCATCAGCAGCAATAAAGTTTGCTCAGTCTTTGAATTTAGCTAATGGAAGTAGCCAACTAATTGTAGGCACAGCTTCTAAACTTTATTCGATTAATTCTTCTGGCACTGTATCAGATATTACGGGAGCTGCTGTTATCACCAACGGTGATTGGCAGTCTGTTACATACGCAAACAATCTGTATTTGTGCAACGGTGTAGACACTCCACTTGTCTATACTGGCGTTGGCAATGTCAGTGCAATTACATTTACAGGTCCAACACTAACTACATTGATAAACGTTACAGCTCACAAAGAACGATTATACTTTGTGCAGGCTACTAGTTCTAAGGTTTGGTATGGTGGATTACAGGTCACTGGAACAGCAGGCACCCCAGCTCTTACATCATTTGATTTTCAGTATGTATTTAATCGTGGTGGTTTTCTCGTTGGTATTGGTAGTTTCAGCCAAACTAACAATGTAGCAGCACAAGATTACTTTTATGCTTGTAGCTCAGAAGGTGAGATAGTTTTTTATAGCGGTAATTATGCCGGCGACCCTTCTACCTGGGGTCTTACCGCTCGATACTACATAGGCAAGCCAGTTGGCTACCGAGCATTTATCCGTTATAACAACGATGTTTGGGTAATTACTGCCCAAGGATTAGTGCCACTGTCAGGGTTGTTACAATCGGATCCAGAAGCGGCATTAAATATTGTAAGTGCTAAAATCAATCCTCTTATTACGGATTATGCTCTTACTACTCCATTTGACCATGAATGGACTGGCTTCTTTTGGCCGCAAGGCCGACGTATTTATATTTCTGTGCCAGTCAGTGGCAGTGGTTGTAAGTTTTTAGTTTACAGTATTGATACAAAAGGCTGGACGGTCTTTCAGCTTTTTGACGATAACCACGCTTTGTCTAGCTGTATATTTCAAGACTTGCCCTTTTATTGCTCGTCTTTAGGCATCGTGTGGAAAGGTGAAACAGGTCAAGCTGATGCCATTACCTCTACCACAAGTCAAAGCATTGCTTTTGCTGGAAGGTCTGCGTTTAGCTTCTATAATTCTCGTGGCAACTACAAAGCATTTAAGGATATCCGTCCATTAATGCGGACCAAACGTGGCATTACTTTGTCTTTGGGACTTGATACTGACTTTAAGCGAGCCCAAACAATTACAAGCGTAGTTACACCAAGCGGTACGTTTACTCCGTGGGGTAGCACTGGTGGATCTCCTACCTATACGCCTTGGGGTAGTACTTGGTCAGCAGATGTAGAATATGTATTTGACCGATTTGCTGTTAAAGGCCAAGGGCATTGTGCAGCGGTTCGTTTTGGCGGGTCCATTAAAAACTCAACTTTGCAAATACTAGGCTTTGAAATACGATTCGATATGGGTGGGCAGGTATAGTTATGGCACAAAAGAAAACGAGTAAAGGCGCATTGACTAAGGATCCTAGTGTTAAAACGCCAGCACCCTTTGATGCTGCTCGTGCCAGTACTCGTGTCAGATATCTTGAGCGTGTACGACCTAACGATCCAGAAATTAAAAGATTGAAAGGACAAATTAAAAAGTCTGGGTATGTAGCTAAGAGTGTTGAAACACCTCCACTTCCACCATCTCAAGAAGAACGAGTAGCGCAAGCTGGCGGTGACGTATTTGAGCAAATGTCTGGTTACGCCAAACAGTTCGATCCTCGTACTTTTCAGTCTCAATATGAGCCAGTTTACTCTCAAGAAATGGAACGAGCCCGACAGAACGTACTTGGTCAGTTTGAGCGTCGCAACGTGGAAGAGTTTGGTAGACAAACTCAAGAACTAGAGCGGTCAATTGCAGAGCGTGGCCTAGACCCAGCTGGTGAAGCTGCCAGGGCTCTTAGAAAACAGGTGACTGAACGGCAAGACCTAGCTCGCCAAGAGGCTTTAAGTGCGGCAGAGAACGCAGCACAGGGCGTACAACAGCAGATATACGGACAAGCAACTGGTACAGCTTTATTGCCTGGTCAAGTTGCTGGTCAATATATGGACCCATACATGTTACAACAACAGCAAAGGTTTGCTGGACAGACACAACAGCAACAATTTGAGCAACAAAAAGCACTTGCTGCACAACAGCAAAAATACGCTCTTGAGCAAATAGCTAAGACTCCACGTGGTGGTGGTGGAGGTGGAGCAGCCCCAGACTATTACGGGCAATATCTGCTTGGAACATTACAACAGGGTTACAACCAACAACCGCAGGTAAATCCATGGGCTGCTGGTGCTCAAGGTCTAGCTGCTGGTTTTGGGCAGGGATTTGGTCAGAATTTAGGCAGAAAAGTAGGAAGCTAATATGGCCGGAGAAGACTTATATAGCGCACTGAGTGGACTGCAATATAGTCCGTATGAAACACCATACGGTACAGCTGCAAGTACCATAGCTTCTGCGACACCTAATCTTATCAATCCTTATGGAAGCACTGGTCAGGCTATAGGCATTGCTTTGGGTGGAACGTTGATATCCTCATTGCTTGGCTATCAAGCTAGACAGCAGGCTGCCGATCAATCATTACAAGCTGCTCGATTGGGAACTTCCCTTTTAGGAGCTGCAACACCACAAGAGCGATTGGGAATTATAGAAAGCACTCCTGATGCTCTTATGCAAAGTAAATTGCTTGGCTTAAACACTCAATTGCTTGGGCAAGAAAGATTAGTGCAAGCCTTACGACAACAGAAGCAAGCGGAAGCTGAAGCTGAAGCACCTAGCAAAATGATGTTGGCTGCCCTTCAAGGTGGACTAGTTAGTCCCGCAGAGTTTCAACGACAGTTCCTACAAAAAGGTGTAACTGAAGCAAAGCCTAGCGCTGTACCAACTGCTGCGGAAACGTTAGCGGAAGTTACTACGCCGTTGCCAGCTACAGCAAAACTTCCAGAGGCATCAGTTGACACTTTGACTGCTGCAACTCCTCCGCAGGTAGAGCAACTAACTGAGTCTGACGCAACATTATTATCGCCAAAAGAATACGAACAAAAACAAAATCGTATTGTCCGGCAACAGCGTGACCTTGAGCTTTGGACTCAAAACAGACGGTTTGAAGCAGAACAAACTAAAGACAAAAAACGCATCACTCGTGAAGCTGGTAAAGAACTTGCAGATACCGCCATTGCAAAAGAATATGAACGAATTGATAGCATTTTGAAGACCGCTGAAAACATTGCGAAAAAGGAAAAACCTCCTATTGGAGACATTCAAAAACTTATTGCAATGGCTCAAAAGACGATTGACCCAAGCCAGGTAACGCTAGGGGAGCAAGAGTTGTATAGTCAAGTTGATCCCTTGTTTACCCGATGGGAAACAAAGATTAAATCGAATCTATTTGGCGACCCTCAAATTAGTAAAAAAGCCATAAACGATACTGTTGATTTTATTCGTAACATTCACAGTGTTGCTGGTAAAAAATACAATGCAACTGCTGGAAGCGTTGCTCAACAGTATGAGGTGCCAACACCGGATACAATTATGCGAGCACCTAAATATGCAGACCCGGAGGCTCAAAAATTAGAAACGCTACGCCAATTACAAGACGAGCTTGCACAGCTTAAAGCTGCACGAGGTGTACGGTAATGGCTGATATTGATGCTGAAATAGCTTCGGTAAGAGCTGAAATAGATCGTTTGCGAGCGTTGCCTGAAGCAGTAATGACGCCAGCACCAATGGCTCCTGGACCAGGGCAGTTAATGAGTATAGCTGGGCAACCTACTAGACCTCCTACAGCGCTTGAACTGGGCGTTGCTGAAATGAGAACTAGGTCGCCGCTAGAGCAAGCTATCGCTGATGCTTATGGTCGAAAGTTGCTGACACAAGAAGCGTACAGCCTTGGTACGTTTCCAAAGATTGAAGCCGCTGCGGAAGCGGGCAAAGCATTGTTGTTTGGTCGCTCTCCTGTTGAGCAATTTGCTCAAGAAACACAGCGCCAGGACATACTTAAAGAGTATGTAAAACAAAAAGATTTAGAAGCTAATGAGTTAGTTTTAGGCATGACTGGCCCGGAAGTTGGTGGCGCCTTGTTATCGCCTGTTGGGCGCTTGTTTACTCCTGCAAAAGTAGCGCCTGCGGCTGGATTGGCTGAAGCGTTAGCGGTGAGAGGTGCAAATGTTGCTAAAGCTGGTGGCACTGCTGCTGGTGCTGCTGGATTAGAAACCTTTTTATCTCAACCTGGAACAATTGAAGACCGATTAGCAAAGGTACAAGAGATTGCTGGTCCTGCTGCTTTACTTGGCGGTGGACTAGGAGCTGGAGCAGAACTAACAAGTGCTCTTGCGCCGAAACTTAGTGATTTTGGCAAAGCTGCTCGGCGCAGTGCTATTAGCGCAACACAAGGCGATTACAAAAAGACTGTTGGTAAACGGCAAATATATATTGATCCAACGTCCGGTGCTCAAAGTTTAACGCAAAAGGGATTGGATAACGTTCTTGAGAAAGGATATTTAGGCGACACGATTAATCCAACTAAGGCGTATGTAAACGCTCAAAATTCTGTTGTGAAGTTGGAGAATCAACTTGATGATAAAATTGCGGAAGTTGAATCGGCTGGCGTCAAAGTTAAAACACCTCAGTTTGTTGATATAGTTAGAAAAATACAAAAGGGTACTGGCTACACTGTAGACGAGCAAGATACTTACCTTAAAAAGATTGCAGAAATTAAATCGCTTCTTCAACAACGTGGCAAAGGAGCATTAAGCTATTTGCAAGAGCAAAAGAAAGCATACGGTAAGAAATACGATCCAAAAGGCGAATCAACAGAAGCCATGTTTAACCGTGATGTCTATCATGAGTTGCAAGCTGAAATTGAAAAATACGTGCCAGAAGCAAAAACAATTAACGAAGAAGTGCAAAGCATTCTTCTTACACGACCAATTTTACAAAAAGGCATTGCTGCTGAAAGTGATGTAGCTTCAAAATTATTTAATCGTTTAGGCAAAATAGCTTTTACAACGGGTGGTGCATTCGGTGCCGGTGCAATTCCTTTGCTTGGCCCATTAGGTGGAGCGGCTGTTAGTGCTCTCGGAGCGGCGTTAGGAAGTAAAGCCAGTCAAGATGTGATTGGTAGAGCTTTGCAACAACCAGAAGCTATTGCCTCTGCGCTTGGTCGTCTTGGGATTCAAGCTGGCGCTGCTAAAAGGCCAGAAATTCAGGCAATGTTTCCAGAAGCTACAGAAGCTACTGCGGAAGTTAGTGACGTAGATCGACAAATTGAATCGCTTCGAGCTGAAATTGAAACACTCAAAGGCAGTGCGCCAGCGTCTAATACCGTTGTCAAAACTCCTACAAAGCAAAACATCAGCGCACTAATTGCTGAACAGCCACCTATAATTAGAGCAATTATTGACACTGAGTCTAAAGGCAATCCAAAAGCTAAAAGCGAAGTTGGGGCACTTGGTTTGATGCAATTGATGCCAGGGACCGCTGAAGAGCTAGGGGTAGACCCGCTAGATCCGGTGAAGAATATTGATGGTGGTACTCGCTATTACAATCAAATGAAGAAGCAGTTCCCTGATATGAAAGTAGCTCTTGCAGCTTACAATTGGGGACCAGGCAACATGGCAAAGGCAGTCGCTAAGGTTGAGAAGAAAGGACAAAAACCTACCTGGCAAAACATATTAAAATATAATTTTGTACCTACTGAGACAGAAGAGTACGTTAAACGAGTAATTAAAAAGCTAAATCAACTAGAGGCGTAATATGGCATGGTCGGGTGGAACCTATACAAAAGGCAATAACGTAAGCGGCGGTTGGGTCGGAGATGCTTCTGTTGGTATCGGCATCGAGGCAGGCCGTCACGATACGCAAGACAATGACTTTGCGACTGGTATCAACACTTGCATTGCTAAGGATGGTCAGAACGCTGCTACCGCTGACTTGCCGATGGGTGGGTTTAAGCATACTAACGTGGCCAATGCGACTGCACGTAACAACTATGCTGCTGTAAGCCAAGTTCAAGACAATTCATTGCTATGGGGTGGGACTTCTGGTGGAGCCGCAAACGCTCAAACGCTTACCTTAGCTCCTGTTATTACAGCGTATGCAGCAGGACAGCGATATTCGTTCCTTGCTGGATTTACAAATACTGCGGCTGCAACATTAAATATCAATGGAGTTGGAGCAAAGAATATCTTTAACACTGCTACTGGTGCTGCCATTGGAGCTGGAGAGATTGTTGCTACTCGTGCGTATGAAGTTATTTATGACGGCACACAGTTTTTGCTGCTTAACGATGTAACGCCAATTCAGAACGGGGATTACATCTGGCTAGGGACCACTGGCGGCACTGCAACAGTAATGACCGCTTCTGCTACTCCCGCAATTACAGCGTACAAAGCTGGTCAAAAGTTTCGGATGCTAACTGGCACTGCAAGCACTGGCACAAACGTTACAGCACATTCGCTCAACGTAAACGGACTTGGCGCTAAAAGCGTTAAAACTTCACAGGGTTCTATTGACCCGACCGTCGGTGATTGGTTGGTAGGTAGCGTACTTGAGCTTATTTATACGGGAAGCACTTTTGTAATTATAAACGCTGCGGGAGCGTGGGCAACTTGGTCGGCAACTTTAACTCCTCAAGCTGGAACAGCTTCGAGTGTAGTTTTTAATCCTGCAACTTATCAAAAGTTTAGTCGTATTTGCCACGTTCAATGTTATGTAACTTGGACGCAAAATACCGCTAGTGCTACCTATATTGATATCAGATTGCCAATAGATGGTTATTACAATTATCAGAATTTATCTGCCTATGGACAATCTGCCGGAAATGTTGTTTCAGCATTTTGCTACATAGCCACTTCCGGAACTGTTCTCCGCATTTACAATTATAACCAAGCTCCTTTTCTTGTTGGTGCCAATCAAATCAATTTTGGTGGAAGTTACATGACTGCATAAGGAATAATATGAAATGGAATGATTTATTAATAATCCCAATAGATTCAGACAATCCACCCGTTGAAAATATCTTTGCTGCAATCCGTGGCTGGCGTAACCGTGAACTAGCAGCCTCAGACTGGACGCAACTACCCGACGTTGACATAATTAATAAATCGGATTGGACAGTCTATCGCCAATCGTTACGTGACATGATGGCGCAGAACGAAGACCCTAAACTGATCGTCTTTCCTGAGCCACCAAAATGAAAACGCTCAGGTTGATTCGAGTTACAGAGCATGCCGGCGCTACGTTCGGTGTGCTTTGTATCAATGAAGCACCTGAGTTTGTCACTGTAGAGGACGCTTGGCGGGATAATGAAACCAAAGTGTCCTGCATCCCGGTCGGTCGTTATAAAATCGTGCGGCATAAGTCGCCTCGCTTTGGAGCTGTATATAAGGTTTTAGACGTTCCTAATCGAGAACATATTCTAATCCACGCTGGCAATACTCATAGGGATACAGAAGGCTGTATTCTATTGGGTATGCAATACGGTAAAGTCGGTCCTGATTCTGCTGTCCTTGCAAGTCGTTCTGCTTTTTTGCAGTTTATGGAAGCAATGAAGGATACTCCAGAAGCGCAATTGATGGTGATTGATGCTTATGGTGGAGGACGGGTGCATTGACGGAGCAAGATTTTACCCAAGTAAAGACGTGGCTTGATATCGCTGTGAAAGCAGTGATCGGCATTGTTATATCCATTGTCGGCATGGATTACCGCAGTGTGAAAAACTCTTTGAAAGAGCTGGAAGAGTCTAAGTACAGGGTCACGATGGAAGTGCAGATTATCCAAGCGGAACTTACCCATATCAAGAATCAAATTGACCGCATGGATAAGAAGCTCGATAAGGTGTTGGACAAATGAAACTCTTGATTGTGTTGTTAGCATTGATGGCTACTGCACAAGCTCAAGCACCAAGTTACTTATCCCTCTGCCACCCAACTACCGATTGCAAAGCTCTTAAACGCACCTGGCGTGGCCAGGATACGATTACTACTGGCTGGCTTGAGCAAACCTTTGGTTCAGAATGTAAATGCGCTGACGAGCTTTTAGCGAGCCCTAAAGCCAAGGTAATACGAGTACATTTAATTAACTCGCCATGTATGCGTAACGGTAGGTGCGGGAAGTATGAGGTGCTGCATGGCGAAACAGCAAGTTCTGCTAGTAAGAAAGTAATCAGAAAAAACCGTCAATTTTTGCATAAGTTTGACAGAGTAGTACGAAGGTTTAGAAATCGATTAATAAGAGCGACTGGTAGTGTGCAGTGTTATGTGTCGCCCTGCCTAGAGTGTGATCTTAATGGAAAAGCTCGAAAACATCTTGCCACTCGTGTATCTGATATGTTGCCTAGCTGTATCATTGTGGATAATCCTTTCGGATCCGCCTGTTTGCCTGGGTATGTCTGTGAGAAACACGGAGCAAGTCCTAAAATCGCTGCGCCATGTATAGTTGATTTAGACGGTGTTGACGGTACCGAGATAAACGTTGACAAGTTTGCCGCTCGTTATCGACACTGTGACATAACCTTTTATTGGGAACATTGGATGAACTGTATTCGAGGTTCGTTTGTTGACCCTCGGAAACGTGACTGTAAGTACGACAAAAGCATGTACGATTATACAAAAGGAATTTTATGCCATTCTTTCTTGGATCAATTCTCCGCCACTTGCTCACACTAGCGGCTGGTGGTCTTCTTGGTTTAGGCGTTGCAGAGGATGACGCACACAACCTCGTTAAAGCCGTTGAGCCAGTTGTGGGTGGCGTTGTCTTGTACGGCGTATCTCAGGCTTGGTCTTTACTTGATTCTAAGAAGAAACGCTAAACGTCTGTGTTAAGGCGGTAGCGCTTGTTGCGGAGTTTGCTTTCTTCCGCTGCCGCTACTGCCTTATCTGCACCGGTGTTTTCCTCGATGTATTTGACGATAAGAGCAAACTTGCCCTGTGCTCGGACTTTATCGAGCTGTAGTTTGAATTGTTCTTTGGCTTGTTTCCGCATTGCCTCTGCAATGCTCTCATCATTGTATAGCTCGCAAGCCAAATAGGTGAGGTTAAACGGTGATGGGTATGGATCAAACAGAAACCATCGTAGCCTAGAAAAGTCTCCGATTGTTTTGTGATACATCACGTTTTTACGATCACATTTTTGTTCATGTAATATAGTTCGCATACCAACTTGAGATAATCCCTCTAGTCGGTCAAAAAAGAAGCAATAATCTTTTAGTGCCCGTTCGATTACGGCCAGCCACAAAGTACGCTCTGGAAAGTCTTGAGAAATTTCTGCTTGTTCCATGTTAAGTGTTAGTTCTCTTCGCATCTTTTACCAAAGCGATCCAGTCTTCTAGGTACATTGTGACTAACCAAGGCTTGTGATTTCTGCGGTGCATTACTGTTGGTATTCGGTCGTGACAATCTCTTAAGGATTGATCCATTGCGTTATCAACATTTAGCTTTTCTACTCTTTTGCATTCGATATGGAACTGATGCAGCTCAGTGCACTCTACGTCAGAATCGCCAGCAGCGCCGCAGAATTGTTGAGTACGCCTAGCCGTAAAGCCGTGTTCCCTTAGCTTTGATGCCAGTTCTCGCTCTCCGGCGCTGCCTTTTTGTTTACCGTTTGTCATGCTCTTTGTATTAAGTTATGGAACTGGCTTAGTAGTATTGGGACTTTTGGTGGGTTGTCTCCAAATCGTCTGATCACATTCTTGCAAAACTGCTCGTCAGTGTAAGCGCAAATCAGCTCAGTATCTTTCCCCGCTGCCAGTGTAACTAAAAACTTGCGTCTGCGGTAATATTTTTCTGCTAGCTCGTCTTTTATGCCCTCGACAATGAGTTGTTTGGAGTGATTGTCAATCTTGCGAATGCCGTCCAAGACTTTGCGAAGAGCGGAAGAGTTATCAAACTCAAACTTTAGATTGATAGGGTGATACTCGACAAAAACACCATTAACTAGAAAATCGATGGTCTTATTATATCCGACACCAATTTGAAACGTTGTCCCGTTTTGTAACTGAAAGCCTCGCACGTAGCGTTCAAGCAGCATCCCACAAGCGTATTCTGATTTTGAAGCAAACTTTATCGGTGTTTCGGGAATGTGAGGAAGGCGAGGTATGAAGTCTCTGCTAGGTTCCATTGCGACTATAGTGCAACGGATTGTGCCACTAGCCTATCTGTAAAAGGTTTCGTCTGTGTTAGCTACAGACCATCTATCGCTGCTTTCAGCCTGAAATATTGTGTCTATTGTTTTGTATTTTCGGTGGGCTGCGTTGGGTGCGTTACCAATAAAAAACGCATCTTTGAAACAGACACGATTGGTCGGCAAGCAACAGATCCGTCCGTCATCGAGCAGTATGATATGTCCACATTTGTTTTGTTCGGGCTGGTGCAAGAAACCTGCGGTAGTATCGCAATCAGCCAGCCAATCCACCGTACAGTAGTACCTACCAGACACCACAGATTTGTCTTTGAGGAGCACATCACATTGATAATCTTTCAAGAAATCAAAAACCGTTACGATTGGCTTAAAACTAAAACAATCCCAAAGCTGTAAGTCCTCCAGGTTAGTTTCCGCAACAGTTGGCTCGTCATGTAACAACCAGTGCAGTGGGATGTGCCTAAAGTGTGCTCCTGATTCAAGCAGAACGTGGAACTGTAACGCTCGTCCTTTGTGCGATATGATCGCAAATGCATACCCTTTCTCAAATCCTGTTACCGTTTCGTCTTGAGTCAAAAACTTTGCTGGTATGAGGATTTTGAGTGGCGGGATGTTTGCGTTCATTTTTTACCATGCTTTACACGACCAGTAGCGAGCCTTGGTTTTTGGTCCAGGGTTTTCGCAATTGTGTCTAGCCCTAAAACTTTTTCGTCGTGCTGGTTCGTTCTTGCGTATCTTCATATCAGGATCGCCAAAACGCACTTTTACAACGTTTCCGTTTTCGTTTT
>Ga0209296_1001961_pt1 | contig 15090 bp, 32 predicted proteins | sample S_130206_EF_Meta_FD_187319 | JGI IMG/M metagenome (GOLD analysis project Ga0209296, IMG submission 187319) | Freshwater microbial communities from Lake Simoncouche, Canada to study carbon cycling - S_130206_EF_MetaG (SPAdes) (version 2) | ecosystem: Environmental > Aquatic > Freshwater > Lake ...
CTGCTGGCGGCTCTCAAATCGGTCAGTGAGACCGAGCAGAATGCGACCGTCCACCTCGTCGCTGGGTACACAATACCCCCACACGTCGTCCTGGAAGTCGATATCCAGGTCGATGAGGTCGATAGGGAGGTCGCCGTCGAACACGGTCTGGTTGACCTGTGCGATCAAGCGGCGAACAGCAGTCGTCTTAGCAATCATCATAAGACCAGTATGCTCCCATTTTAACAAAAAGTCAAGCGCCAATTTCACGAATGAAATCAACGACTTAGGTGATACGCTTCATGCAAACGTCGATCAGCTCGATCGTTTCGTCGACCGTCTTACCAGCCGAATACTCCAGCAGCGTGGTCATGGCACCGAGGGCATAAGCGTAGCCATCGCCGTAGCCTTTCTTACCAGCATGGCTCAAGAGGAATTTGTTGTATTCAGAAATCTTCAGGCTAAGATTCGGATTTGTCATCTCAGAGTACCTTTCCATCAAGGGTAAATTTGTTCAGCTCACGGTCAAACACCAGGATCCCGTCGTCCATCAGGATCTGAAGGGGAGCGCTCCCCCTCAGGCGAATGAAGTAGGAGTCAGGGTCGTAGTGCTTAATCAGAGCAGCCGTGAACTTCGCACGGGTAACGGGACCACGGTGCTTGAACCGAGCCACAAACTTGCCCTCGGAACCGTAGGTGAGGTAGCCACCGTGGTAGCTAAACTCGTCTTTCGCAAATCGCTTCATTTTTCGTCTCCAAGAGCCATCGGCTCAACCAACCTTAAGACTAGTATGCTCTTATTTTAAGAGAAAGTCAAGCGTCAATTTTCCGAATGAAATCAATAGCTTAGATAAATAGACCGTCAATGTTACAGAGGTTTCTAAGATAATGCTAAGATTCAAACAATTTTTAAAAACAAACAAACTTGTTTCGGGTAATCTGTTTTTGGGCGTACATGGTTTGCATGCGAGAGTCGGCGATCAGATCAAAGAAGATTCTAACAGTTCTTATATCGATTATGCTAGTTCTGAATATAAAAGAACCAAGCCAATGGAAGGCTATAAAGAGCTATCAGGTTCACAACACGACTCAATTCAAAATCACCCAGACAGAGACACACTCAAAGGTTACACGAAATCTTCTTATCCTCTTAACAAGGCTCTTTTTGATAAAGAAACCACTGGCAAAAAATTATCTAAGAAACATCAGACGGCATCTGAAGGACTAGATAAAATTATCGGCGATCATACTCTGCCCAAAAAAATGACTGTGTATCACGGTGCTGGGTTTGATCCAAGAAAAATTCATCATAATGGTGTTATAAGAAGCCCTGGCTATCTATCAACAACCAACAATCCGGAATCTGTGCAACATCATGCAAGAATGATTAACAATGAGACTGGCGAATCTCATCAATCAGAGTACGACCCACAAATGGGAGGGCATCCGCTCCCAGGACCTGGTCACTTCACAAGACACGTAATTCAAATTGAAGTCCCAGCTGGAACCAACGCTGTTGCTCCTGGACAACACAGCAAACATCCATTTGAAAATGAAGTTTTGTTTGGGAGAAACAGAAATTTAAGACTCACTGGACAAACCCATGAGTTTAAAGTCGATCGACCCAATGAAAATGGCTCACTGACCACTGTCGTGCATCACGCTACACTGGAGTAGTTTCCTTGAGCCAAGCCAGAGCATCCCTCATGCTTTCGATTGGTTCTCTGTTGCTCTTACCCATGATGTTTCTCCTTCATATGGTTCAGGATCCAGCTCGACATCGTCTTGATAATCAACCCAGAAGTAATAGTTCGGCGGACCAGCACCTAAACTTTCCTGGTGAGTGATGTTTGCTAGCTTGCAGTATGCTTCTGCCTCAGCCTTGTCGGTGAATACTTTATGCGGAGATCGTGGATGACTTGGCCAAGCATCGATGCCCTGTTTCATTACAACATAAACTGTCTTAGTCATTATTAGCCCTCTCTGCTGCTTCCGCCCATGATGTTTCCCCTGCAGGCAGTTCTGGATTTAAATAACTGGGGTAGCTATTGACCCACCACCCACTACGATAAGTTGGATCGGTAATGTTGTTCATGAATTTGCAATATGCCCATGCTTCTTCACGATCGAAGAAAACCGAGCGTGGGTAACGAAGTTCGCTTTCTCCCCACTGATATTTTTGCATCACTACGTATACGAGCTGATTATTCATAGTCATGCCAAACTGTCATATTCATAGTCATGGCGATCACCAGTCACGTATCCCTTCCAGAAGCCTAGTTCTTTTCGAAAGTACTTGTTGTCTCGCTTGAGATCAGCGATCGTTTCTTCTTTCTTTTCGAGCTCTTCTTTCAGATTGGCGATCTCCCTGTCCCTCTCAAGAACGAGAGCGATCAGCTCGTGATACTTCAACTCATTCAATATATCGACAGCGACATAATCATGGAGCATATCATAAGGATGGTCGAAGTAGTTGGTTAGAACTCCGGCTACGGCTTCTTGTAAATCTGTTATCTTATCGGTCATTCGATCACTCCCTTGGCTTGATTGGCGTAGGCGCAGTAGCTGACGATCTCCTCCTCATACTGGTCCTCCCACCACTTCTCGTACTTTCGCTTGGCGGAAGTTTCGCCCTCAGCCATTACGAGTCGAGTGTCCTCGATACGCTCTTGATCTTGACCGTCGTACCAGCGAAACACGACTCCCTCTACAAGAAACAGTTTCATTTCACATCTCCTACAAATTGGGCAGCTTAGAACGAAGAAACTTGATATCATCATTCAGCTGATCTTCTCGACCTAAATTGATATCTCTTTCGAAAGAGATCTGCGTCTTGAGTTCAGCGATTTCTTTATTCTGGTTATCGATAATTCGAGCAGCTTCGGTGAGCATCTTGCTTACGTTACCGTGGCAAAAACGAATATGCCTGATCTCAGCCTTAGCGTCTTCGATCCATTTGGCGACACAGAGGTCGTCGGTCCAGCGGATCTCTCGGTCTAGAATGTCAATCTCAGTCACAGAACTCCTCCATAATTCTTAAAGTTGCGATGCTTCTTGATCAACCACTTCTCCTCTACGAAGTAGGTCCGACCAAACTCGTCAGCCTTCTCGTCGGTCACAATATAGGCGACCGTCTTGAGCACACGAGCCATGCGAGTTTCCTCACCATTAGGACCAACGAAGATCCGATGAGGATACGCTGGGTCGCCATCAGTGTTGATAGTGTACTCGAAAACATGACCGTAGTCACGCTCGACGAACTCGCCGAAAACTTCATTCTTGGTGTTTGTCAAGGCAAAAGCCATGTCAGATTCTCCTTAGAGCCAAGCGGCTCGTTCGATGATTTCTTCCTTACCAGCGTCGATAAGGTAGTAGGTCTTGTAGCCAGGAGCGTGCTTCTCGCAATCGGCGAGCATCTCCTCGGCATCATTGATGTTGTCGAAGGACCACTCGAGACAACGACGAGTGTCTGGGTCGATGCCGCAGATGCGCATCTCAGCCTTATGAGCTTCGGGAAGCTCGTCGTGATACACGATGCGGTAGCGACCGATACGTTCCTTGTACGTTTCCATAAAATTTTTCCTCTTTCAGCCGTTGAGATCGTCAAGACGCTGGTAGTAGGCACGCTCCGCCAACTCGTCGAAGTACTCGCGGATAGAGTTCAGATTAATCTGAGGAAAGTGATTGGCGGGCTGATCCCAGCCGCTGTTGAAGAACAGATCCTCAACGTAAGTATGAGTGATATCACCGTAGTTGTGGTGAAACTCATACAGGTCGTCCTCGAAGTACTCGACGAACTGCTCGGTCTGGCGGTTCGCGAAACGGTAAGCTATCGTAAGAGTCATCACATCACCTCATTCAATTAATCATACAATCATTATACGCTTGTTTTTATAAAAAGTCAAGCATCAAATTGTCTAATGAAATCAATGGGTTAGCTTATGTTACGCTATGGGTGACCGTAACTTTCCCTGTTTCAGGGTCGTGGTGAACGTGATGGGCGTGAAACTCAACATCTGGGTGTTGATCTTTCAAGGCTTTGAAGGCATCAAGATTTTCGTGAGAGTCATCATAAAGATGAACCTTCTTGTAACCTTCTTTTTTGATAAGATCTGAAATAACTTTTGCCTTGTTAACAGCTGGTCTTACTCTTGCATCTAGATTACCGGAACGACGAACATGAATGTCGCCGATATCGATACCGTACTTTTTCATGTGATGAGCAAACTTATCTTTGTCATCAAAGTCTGCTCGGGCTGTTACGATCTCTACGTTTTTGTTGTTCTTATGAATTGCCTTCATCTTGGCAATCATCGAGCGGATTGGTTTGGCTGTTTTTTGGAAAACGGAAGAGGATTTAAAATCAGAATAATCGTACTCATGATTGGGATCAAGTTTATGAGAGTTGTATTGCTGATTAGAAAGCGAGGTGATCCTTTCGCCAGTTTTCTTGTCTTTCACGTGCACCTGTAGTTTGCTATTATCGTGATGAAACAATGTGTCATCAATATCAAACAGATGTGCTGTTGAAGATGTTGGATCTTTTCTTTCAAGAATAAACTGGCGAAAGGAAAACATCAAATTATTCTCCGTGATCTTCATTGCTAAGTTTCAATGTTCCGTTCATTCCCATGTGCGGACCATCGCCGTTCTTTGTGCCATATGTTGCCACTGGAACAACTTGACCAGTAACCTTATGGCGACCTTTGATCGTCAACGAAGTTCCTTGCTGAACTGCATGAAGATGTTCGAATTGATCAAGATGCTTATCAGCGTGCTCTTCTCTTGAATGAATACGAACTGTTGGATTTTTGTTAGGATCCTTGTTTGGAATAATATGGACGACTGTATGGGGCGTAGCAGAAGGTGGAGAAATTGAACTTCTCAACATGTTTCTTAAATATTGATCGCCTCTAGCATTTGACTGCTGTTCTCTTGCTGTTACTGGTGGCTTGTTTCTAACACCCTTCTTGGCCATGTTTGTTAGCATAGTACCAACCATGGCAGAACGAGCGCTTAGTGCAGACTGTTCAGCATTGGTTGCTCGTTCTGTGCGACCATCCAAATATGATTTTCTAGCAGCATTAGATCTAAGTTTGCCATATGTAGCAAGATGAGACTTCAACTCTGCTAATCTGTATTTGTGTTTTCCTGATAGTTTTTCGCCACCATCAACTTGTGATTGCAATTTATCATGAGTCTTTTGCGCTTCTTCGATTGACATTTTGTCAACCTTGTATTGGGCGTGTCTTTGAAGTTGTGGACCAGAATAAGGTGTGGCACCAGGCTTATGTGGCTGACCCATTCTATCTGTGTGATCTTGATAATGAGCAGTCAAATCACCTGGTTTAGAGCTGCTCATTTTTTCTAAAGATTCAAGTCCAGGGTTTGACAAATTAGGCGATTGAGTGCCATACTTCAAAGATACGGCATGAAATCCCACGTGTTTTTTAGTTTTTGATTTCCTAACAGCAAACATAACATCGCCAGTAGCGCCTACGTCTTTTACACCAGTCATTCTTTCATGATCACCCTTGGCAGTTTCCGTGTCTGGGAGAGATGTCCAAGCTACGTGGTGAGCTTCAGTGCCAGCTGGTAAAATTCCATGCTTTCTAGCATGTTCTAAAAACTTTTTTGCAGCAAATTGAGCATTCTTCTTGACTATGTTACTTTGAGATGGACCAATTTTCTTTTCAATTTTTGCAAGAGCTTGTGATGGGCTACCAGAAATTTTACTTTTTCCTTCACCTGTAGAACGAAAATCTCCCAATTCACCATTAGAATTACTTGGGTGAGGGTCGTTATGAATCTTATTAGTAAGACCCACTAATGCATTTCCCAAATGAAGTTCAGCGGCAACTCCATTTTCGTGATTTGGTTTTCCTGTTTCACCAGCTGCAGCTTCTAGAAACAATTCTAAAAAGTCGCCATCATAATCTTCTGAGATATGTTGTAGGAAGGATTTCATTTTAAATTCCTGATGTTAGAAACACAATTTATTGTATTTATTCAATACAGGACTGGAAGAATTTATAAGTTTCGGCAAGATAGGTTTCGGTCTGTTCGACGAACAGCTGTGGTTGCTCATTCTCAACAGCGATCATGATAGCAAGCTGAGGCACCTTGATACCCTTACGTTCATACACCATCATAGCATAACAGGTAGCCTGCATAAAGTAGGATGTGATCCATTCCTTTTTCTTAATCTTGCTAGAAGTTTTAAAATCAAGAATGGTTGGAACATTGTCAAATGAACAGAACAGATCACAACGACCAGCTGTCTGTAGCTTATGGGAGTAGAGAGGGATTTCGATCCCATGCACGGCTGTGATGTGTTTATCGATCAAAGGCTGAATGTCTTTGAACATTGATACAACATTTGGAAGTTTCTTTTTAAGATAATCTGGCTCGTTGCCAACATAGTCTTCACAAATTTTATGAAGGTTGGTGCCTCGACGAGCAGCCTGAGAAGAGATCTTGTTTGCCTTCTCTTCGCCAACAGCCTTACGCCATTCCATGATAGACTTCTTACTCAATCTACCAAGCAATGTGGTGACAGAGCGATATCGTTCCCCAGTTGGGGTAATATACACTCTGCCACCTCTAGATTCATCCATAACAGCTTCAAGCTCTTCGAACTCATAAAGCTCGTGCTTGAAAATTTTACGCTGAGATATTAAGTCGTTCTCGGGTGATAATATAGTCACAGTCACATCTTTCTCTGTTTACACTTTATTCCATGCCAGCGAACAAATGTGTTTATAGCATATTCTTTATTGCAAAATTCGCAAGTTTCACGTTTTCTTTTTTTTGCAGTATTTGACATTTTTTCTAAAGTTTCTTGACTATGTGTTTTTCCAGTCCAATCAAGTTGTGTTATTTTATTTTTTGCATATTTTTCTTTACTGATCAAACTTAATTTGTTTTTATGTTCTTCCGAAAAAACTTTACCTTTGTTTGCCTGACTTATTTTTTGTTTAGTTTCATCAGTATGAGTTTTGCCACTAAATGGGTTATTGGTTGTCATATAATCAGAAATTTTCTTTTTAGATTCTTTAGAATGGCCATTCTTCACAGGATTATTTGTTATCATTCTTTTTCTTCGTGATTCTACAACATGTGGCAAAAAACATGGATTAAATTTTCCTGAACCAAATCCTACAGAACTATCATTAAAATTCATATTCATTGGATCGCTTATACAATCAAGAATATATTGCTGTTCTTTTTCTAGTAAAGAATTATGATCTTCGCAAAATAATAAAATTTCACGTTTCAATTGTTTTTTGTCTTTTATGCTTCTAACCCATTTACCAGAACCGATATAACCATCATCAATATCTTTTGTTGAATGGCGACCTATGTAATATTTTCCTGATTTTGATACTGTCTTGTATATAAAATGATACATAAAATTCTCCTCTCTATGTATCATTATTTATATAATCTCGAACAAGTTTTAAGGAAAATAATTAATTAATTCCTAGTCTTTCTCTTGTAATAATATAGTCTTTTACGAGTCCGCTGCGAACGATGTCATCTTCTGTAAATTCAACATTATCAAAAGAATCCATCTGCTTGGTGATTCGCATAAAATTCTTCAGACCATTCTTTTCTTGCTCACGAGTCAAATCGCTTTGTCTAAAATCACCACAAAACATAATCCGACAATTTTTACCAATACGAGTGATGACCGAATCAATCTCATGGAATGTCATATTATTAACTTCATCAACAATGACGATGCAGTTCTGTAGAGTAATCCCTCGGATAAACGACGTTGAAATAAACTCAACAGCATTTTTGTCCTTCAGGATCTTATAAGCATCATCACGACCGAATAATTCTGAACAGATCGCTTGATATGGTGCTTCGTAAACAGCAGCTTTTTCCTTTGCATTTCCAGGGAGGAAGCCCATATCTCTTGTTGGTACCACGCTTCTGACAATTACAACTTTATGATATGGTGTTTCTCCCGATACAATATCAGAAAGAGCAAGGTAGAGGGAGATAAATGTTTTCCCTGTTCCAGCCATACCATGAAGAACTAAATTCTTTTCTTTTTCGTACGCCACAAAAGTCTTTAATTGGTTCTGTGTTAAGGGTTCGATACGATTAAGTCTAAAATGATTCTTAAAGTTTACAGTAGGTGTTTCATCTATGACACCCTGTTTTGCCATCAGTCTTCTTTGTCTTTTTGTTAATCTGACAGAATCCATTATTTTTCCTTAGTCGAATGTGTTGACGTTTGCACCTCTGTGCTTTTTATTCACATTCCGAAGCAGATCTCTGAACCCTTCTGCTGGTTTCATATTATAACCTGAGATGAAGCCTGGAGCACCATCCCATTCCCTGATAATGTTCGGATCTTTTAGTTTCTCATCATACTCGGCGAAGGTGAGCATTTCTTCGAAAATCTCACCAGTGGCTACGTTCTTCAATGTGTATAGGGGCATTAGTAATCGTAATCCTCTTCGTCGATATTAATTAGATCATCAATGTTTCGAGTCTTTAATGCTCGCTCAAAACTCTTTAGCTTCTTGCGAGACTTCTGTTCGATGTAATCATCAAAGTCCTCTGATTCCTCGTCGAAAGAATTACGAAACTTTTTCTTGAACTTGCTCATCTGTTAGTAACCCTGGAAATGCCTCTAAAATAAGTGAACGGTCAATCCCTTCGTAGGGATCTTTCTTATCCTTCATCCGAAGTACAATCTTTGCATCTTCTGGATGAATGGATTCTAGCAGCTGAATGAACAGCGATTCTCTCTTCAATTTAGTTAAATTGGTATTTCCACCCTCGACGAAAAGGTAAAACCTTTTGACTTCAGCCTGTAGTCGATTATTGGTGTTGACAGACTCAGCTTCCTTGAAGGGTGGCTCGCCTTCTGGCAGTAGCCACTTGACATTTGAGTCAAGAGCATACTTGATAACTGTGCCAAGAGGAACACTCCAGCTATTTCTAAGATAAGCAATTTTATCTTCTCGCTTCTCAAACTGGTTTGTCTTTTTTAAGATTTCGTGAATTGCAGGTGTCATTTTAAAACTCGCTAATTGATTCCATGAGATGTTTCAGCTTGTTACTGATAAAGTAATTAAACAGTTTATCGCGACCCTTACCTTCCTGAGCATTGTACTGCTCCATCACCTTGGTCTTGATATCCTCAGGTATATAGTGAAGATCAATAAGCTGTTCGTTACGCTTGTAATTTCGAAGCATTTCTGAGTTACAGAAAGTTTCTGGCTCCAGCTTGATCCACTCTTCCAGCTTCTTTGTAGTGATGGGCTTCTGGCGCTTACCCAGAACAAAACTATCATCAGGAGAAAGGAAGTTGGGGATACCATCAGAAGCATCACCACGCATGATGAGTTCCTTGGTAAAGGCTACGCAATCAGGCTTACGAATAAACTTCTTGCGAGTAGGATCATACTGATCGACGTTAGAGTATTCGTGAAGTTGAATGAAATCCTTATCCGCAGAAAGAATAAGAATGTCACGAGTCTTGCTTGAAATCTGCTTGCCAAATTTATGGACAAGAGTTCCAATGACATCATCAGCTTCGGCTGACTCAACCTTGATCACGCGATACGGGAAGTTATCGCGAATCTCGTCACGAATCTTGTTGAGAGAATTGAATAGAGTGTTCCAGTCAATCTCTGATTTATCACGGTTCTTTTTACGAGAAGCCTTGTAGTAGGGGAACAGCTTCTTCCGCCAGTAGTTGGTGTCATCACATGCGATAACAAGTTCACCATACTGCTGACCAAACTTTTGAACAAAAGAACGAAGGCTGTTGAGCACCATGTGCCGAACAATTCCTTCTTCAATTTCTAGATTCTTGTGATTGCCAATCTGCATCATAAAATTGGCAATCATTACCTGATTCATGTCAACGATAATCATCTATGTTTCTTTCAATTAATCTTAAACTTAGTATAGCTTAAAATTAAGAATAAGTCAAGCATTAGTTTCATCTTCAATTTCTACATCGTCGTCGCCGGAATCTACCTTAACGACTGTTGTGCCCTCTTCATCTTCTTTCACGACGAATAGTTTATCAGAGATCGCCTGTAAACCATGTTTAAAGTCCATTGATCTATATAGGGCAGCTTTGACCGACTCTATGATCAAAGCAGAGTCTTTAACACCAGATTCTGTTAAAGAAAGATCAAACCCTTCTTGTAGTAAACTCATAAAAAGGTTTGGTACTACTGTGTCGATTGTTAGTTCAATTCGTTCTTTTCGAAGAGCCTCGATGCTCTCATGCATTTCTTGTAAAGACTGTGGCGGGGAATTCTTCTTTTCTTTTGGAAACACAACTACGTTGCCGCTCATTTGATTACCCTCAGTAGAATTGTTTCGTTATTGATTCGCCCATTCATCATATTCTCTTTTGTGGTCAAGGTTTCTAGGATTTTCTTAGAAGCAGCAGGTGAAGCTCTCAAAGCATTTTCAATAACTTCCTCAGGCTTCCTTGCAGTTTTACTTAGTGAAGTTGCAGAGTTGAACTGAGTGATGGTGCTACCTTTAATACTGAGACCACGCTCGGTGCTGGCATAATAGACACCAATTGTCTTATATTTAGTGTTGTAAATCCACAGTGCTTTTGCACCAATGATGGTCTGTGGATTTGCCGAGGTCAGCTTGAGAGCAGCATCATCCTTCTTAAACTTCAGACCCTTGATCAGATCAGTAGCGGACTTGGGCTTCTTCTTACGAGGCGAACGAACAACTTTAGTATTTACCGAGAACCGTTCGGCGTCAGAACAAATTGAGCTTACGAATGCATAGTAGCTTTTAATTTGAGACTTGTCTAGATGGCTGTATCCCTCCACCAGATCCTTGTCAGGCTTAGGCTGAGTCAGTTCCTTTAGTTCATCAAGCAGACGACTGTAGTACTCGCGAACAGCCTTTGCATGGGCTGGCTTCAACTGCTTGGTCTGAGAAAACTGATAGAAGGAAAACGTACTAGTGTAGTTGTTATTATAAAACTTGTCCAGCTCGTCCTCAACATCAGCGATAACAGCATTCTGCTTTTGCTTGATGCGATCTTGAATGTTGGGTGTTGATGAAGGTGTCGAGACAGGAATATCACTTCCCATCTTGATCACCTTATCAATTGTAGTATGAAGATGTTCGATATTTTTTGCGTCCAGCTTTGTTCCATTGTTACTCATACGAGCGAGGGAACAAACTGTCATGCCGATTCGCGAGTGAGGAGCAGACTCGAGAAACCCAATCTGCTCCTTCGTGTACGAATTACGCTTCATGTACTCGACAACCCACTTCTTTCCAGTGTTAGTGTCGAACATGTAGTTGTAGTAATTGAAAGCGTCGGAGATACGAGGGTCGTTTTCTACAACATTTTCAATTACACCTGGCTCTTGACCCATCATCTTTTCGTCAAGAGTCTTGCCACCGATATAATTAGATTTCTTTTTCGCCATTGTCTTTTCTATTCAGAAAGAGTTTTTCGATATTCAATCGAATCACATCAACATTGTCAATATCTTCCGCTGCCATGTCGTGACTAGCGGAGAGATGGTCCAATCTAAGTATAATCTCATTATGGAATTTTAGCAAGTCAAATTTTGACCAACTATCAACATTATGCTTTATAGTGGAAGACATCTGACTTGCTGTACCCCAATAGTTCTCTTGGCTCATTTACTAGACTCCTAATGAGAGCATCCCATTGTTGAACCCTAATCTGCCAATTGTAGAATATATTTGCATAGGATTGTTGAGAAGCTAAACGTGATTGAATACCTTCATCCCAAAAGTTTTCAATGGAAGACTTTAAAGCCTGATAGAAAATACCAGCATGCTTTGGAGTATCTTCGTTCCATTGATACATCACTGACCAGTTAGCAGCTGTTTCGGAAAGAGCTGCAAAGTTAGGATGTACGTTGATAAGACCAGCTGACATTGCCTCCATAAGAACAAGGCATGACGTTTCTGGCCAGATGCTTGGATAAGCTAGGATATGAGATTGCTTTAGTGCCTCACGAATAGTTTCGTTATCTACTGCACCATGGTAGTTGATCTTTGGGTGAGCTTCGCACCGCTCGAACAGAGGCTTGTAAGGCTCATCACGCTGACTCCAACCATAAAGGCTGAATGACGAGTAAACATTCAGTTCAATGTTATCATGCTCTTGAGCAAGACGTTCGAACACTGGAATCAGAATGTTGAGACCACGATGTGGTGTTGAGTAATAGATTAGGTTGATCTTATCGGTTGGCTTTTCGTGCTCTTCGATTGGCTTGATAGCATTTTGAAGAACGACACACTTAGACCATGGAATGTTATAATGATTGATATATGCTTGCATCTGCCAATTAGAAACAAACACAATGCGATGGAAGTCCTTCCATCCACCACCCTTTAGAAACTCAGACTCAGGGTCTCCAGGAAGATCATGAGCCCAAAAAAGACGAATCTTAGTTGGGTCAAGATCTTCCCGAATACGAGAACAAAAAATCTGAACCTCTTTCATAATTTCAGGATCAAGAAGAGCAGTTAGCGTGTTCTTCATAATCTCAGTGCCACCCTTGGCATTTACAGAAAGTTCATCAGTCGTAATAGGCATTATAAATCTTTCAATTATGCTTGACGAGTTAGATAGGTGACTCGCACTGTTTGAGCACCAAAGAACTTTTTAACAAGACCAATGACAATATCATTATCAAAAGTTTTGCAGGAAAATACATCAAGATACACAGTATTGTCTTCTTCGACAAAGTGAGCACAGATGTTGCTAGTTTCAATAAGTTGTACCAGAGTGTAACCCTCTTTACCAGAGTGGCCAAACCTGACAATCTGAGGTTCACCAAAAGCAACCATGTCAATATCCTTGACTAGCTGTTTTGCGAACTTGTTAATATTTTGTAGGTCTCTGATTGATTCTGGATCAAGCCCAGCACAATCTAAAACGAGGTGGTAACCCCAGTATCCGCTCATTGTTATTTTATCCCTCTAATTACATAGTTAACAGAATCTAGTCTAAATGACCTCCAACCGTTATTAACTGTATCCCATACGGCAATGACAGAATCAGATTTGGTTGATGCCTTCTGAATCTGCTCCTCAATATCAGTTTGTTCGGGCAGGTAATGGTTATTTAGCGTACACTCCATGTCACGGATAGTACCATCAACCTTTGTAAAATTGATTGTACAAACACCATGCTTTAGCCATTCAATTAGTTCGCCACGATTATCATAGTTCATCACGATAGTTCTCCACCCATTCTACAATATTAGTATACCCGCCAACGTACTCATTGTCAATGAAAATCGCAGGCATTGTACGGATATAAGGATAACGCTCAACAAACTCTTCACGGGTAAAGTGTTCTCCGAGTTTGTATTCGATAAATGAAATACCCTTGCTAGTTAGAAGGGTCTTAGCCATGTCGCAAAACTTACAGGCTTCTTTAGAGTACAGTGCGATCATCGGACTTATCACCTGAACCACCAGAAAGTGAGAAACGATTGCGCTTGGGATCACCCCAAACTTCGTTTGCGTTTACCTTAATAAAGGGACGCTTCTTTGCATCAGCACCAAGATTAGGAACAAGAAGATTGACCTTGCGACCAGCCTTCCATGCCTTTTGCTTATTCAGCATCTTTTCTACTGCTGAACGCCCATTACGAACAGCCTTTGTAACTGATGGATCAACCGAAACACGTTCTCCTTTAGAGATCGCTCCGCTTGAATTTCCACCCTTCTTTTTACCCATTAGTTTCTTCCTCTTTCAAAATTTCTGTACAGTATAATTCATGTAGTCGTTGTTGCTCTAGAAACAGAGCCTTACTCAAAGTATCACAGATACCATTGATTTCTGTGGGTGTATACTTTTTAAAATGTAATCTAGTACCATACTTATTGGTAATAAGAGTTTGAGTTTGCATTGGAAACTTATCATAAAGAAAAATGTATCGCATCATTGCATACATTCTATCTTTATCTTCAGGAGGTTGTTCTACCATTATTTCCTCTCAAATGGTGGAGTCATGGGGAGTCGAACCCCAAATTTCTGCGTGCAAGGCAGATGTGTTACCGCTAGCACTATGACCCCGAAGTGGCTGGAAGACAGGGACTCGAACCCCGATAAGCAGATTCAAAGTCTGCTGTCCTACCGTTAGACGATCTTCCATTAATGCTTTGCTAAATGATCCGCAGCGTGAGTAGCGGCGAAAGAGTATGGCTTTAGCTTTGGCTCGATATTTAGCGATCCCCGAACGTAACCGATAGCTTCTTTAACAGCAACTGAAGACTTATGTTTCTCATTAGTGTTAATATCTAGGTGAATCTCCATGTGACGATCACCAATGCAATCAATAATTTCTGTAGCAGCATTGATTGCATACATCACTTCATTCAGCAGACGCTGCTTAAGATTACCATAGTCGGGGATTGTAACATTATTATGAAACAACTTACATCCACGATTAGAATCCATGTGAAGAACAATCACAGTGGAATACTTGGCCATGAAACCTTTGACAGTACGATATCTTATTGAGTCGCAGCCGATGTAAACAGATGAAGTTTCGCTGCTGGAAATAATTGCCTTACGTGCTTCATCATACATAATATTTCCTAAAAGTGGTGGAGGGGGTAGGTAACGCTCCTACACAGCCGAAACGGGTGATTTACAGTCACTTGGGCTCACTTTTGCCCAGCCTCTCCGTATTATTATTCAGTTAGAAGTTGACCAGTGTAATAGTTGGACTTCAAACTGTTGAGGTCGTCAAACAACTTATCTAGTTCCTGCTCGGTAGCACCAGCCGTCATACGATGGTTGATGTATTCTTCGAGCCGAACGATTGTCTTCTTTTCTTCTTCGTCAGTCATTTGCTACCTCAAGAAAATGGCGATCCCTGAGCGATTCGAACGCCCGACACACAGAGTAGAAATCTGTTGCTCTATCCAGCTGAGCTAAGGGACCAATCTATAGTATCATTATATAGTGTTTTCGATGGAAAGTAAAGCACTAAATTGTCTAATGTTTTATATGACTTCGCTGAACTTTTACTTGAATCCAGCCGTTATAATAGTTCTCGCTAAGAAGAACATCTCGTTCAAACTGTTCTTTGGCTTCGT
>Ga0209296_1001967_pt1 | contig 15074 bp, 9 predicted proteins | sample S_130206_EF_Meta_FD_187319 | JGI IMG/M metagenome (GOLD analysis project Ga0209296, IMG submission 187319) | Freshwater microbial communities from Lake Simoncouche, Canada to study carbon cycling - S_130206_EF_MetaG (SPAdes) (version 2) | ecosystem: Environmental > Aquatic > Freshwater > Lake ...
ACGATAACGACAAATTTACCTTCACTCTAAGTTCAAACGGTGCAGATGATGGCGATGGGAAAATCACCACACTTCGTTCCAAATCCAGTTATCAAAAAGGAAAATGGTTTCACCTAGCTACTTCCTACGATGGTGCTTCCATGCGTATCTTCATCAATGGCAAACTCGAAGGCGAATCCAAGGAACAATCCAAATCAATCAACTACGCATCTTCAGCGCCTTTCATCATTGGTAGATACCGTGATGATGATGAAGATTTTGGCTTGGTAGGTGCGATCAAAGAGATCAACCTCTATCAATCTGCATTATCTGCAGACCAAATCGCAACCCTTTTCGAAAAAGATGCTGCCCTTGCAAGTCTTGCCCCAATACCTCTTCCAACAGGTTTTGTTATCGCACCTTATTTGCAATTCCCAACAAAAAACTCCATAACCATCATGTGGGAAACTTCTGTTCTTGCATCTTCAACAGTAAAGTTTGGCACCAAGCTACCGTTAGAAATGTCTACCACAAAAGAGGGGGCATCACTTATTCATGAAGTACTTCTAGAAAAACTCGAACCTGCAACCAAGTACTTTTACCAAGTTGAAAGCAAATCCGATTTAGGCGGGGTTGCACAATCTGGGATACTTACTTTTCAAACTGCAGTTGTTGATGATGAACCCTTTTCTTTTTGCGTGATAGGCGACACCCAGAAAAATCCAAAAATGACAGGCAAAGTCATGAAGCTTATTTGGGAGCGAAGGCCCCACTTCCTCATGCATGTTGGCGATGTCGTCGATAATGGCCCTGATAAAAAAGAATGGGTCAACGAACTTTTTAAACCCTCCATCGATCTTCTTTGCAGAGTCCCCGTCTTCCCTACGATTGGCAATCATGAAAAAAATCATGAGCATTACTACAACTATTTCTCACTGCCCAAACCAGAATATTTCTACCGCTACAGTTATGGAAATGCAGATTTCTTTGTGCTTGATAGTAACAAATCGCTGCTCCCTCTTACCCAGCAATACGCCTGGCTTGAAAAGGAACTTGCATCCTCCAAGGCTACCTGGAAAATCGTCTACCATCATCATCCCGCCTACTCTTCTGATGACAACGATTATGGCGATACCTGGGTGGGTGGCTCCAACCTAGGCGACAAGAACGTCCGATCGATTGTTCATCTCTATGAAAAATATGGTGTAGACATGGTATTCAATGGCCATGTTCATGTTTATGAACGAACACTTCCAATCAAGGGCGGGAAGGTCGATCGCTTAAAAGGTATCACTTATGTAACCAGCGGAGGCGGGGGCGGCTCGCTCGAAAACTTTGCGCCTACCCCCACTTGGTTCAAAGCCGAAATCAGGTCCGATTATCACTTTTGTCAGATCTCAATCACAGGCAGCCGACTTAATCTAAAAGCATTCGACCACGAAGGGCGCCTGTTCGATCAATGGGATAAAGACAAATAGCATCACTTAAATTACAGCTTACGAAACTTCAAGCACAGGCTTGCCCAGCACATTCATCTTGGGGGTAATACCCAAGCCGGGTGCGGTGCTTGCCGACATTTTTCCATCAATTCTTTGAGGCGCTCCATCTGCAATACTTACGGAAACATAGCTGTTAAAATCAGTAGCAGAGAACTGAAATTCTGGTGGGGTGCTTTGCGCCAAGTGGGCAATCGCTGCGGTAATAATATCCCCGCCCCAGCTATCTTCTAATGTCATTGCAATGCCAAGGGAAACGCAAAGATCGCGTGCCTGTTTCACTTTCGTAAGGCCGCCAAACTTGCTGATTTTAAGATTCACCACATCCATAGCCAAGTCTGCATTTCCTTTCATCAGCACATCAACCGAATCAATCACTTCATCAAGAATAAAAGGGTTGTTGGTGTGCCTTCGAATGGAAAGACATTCTTCGTAAGAAAGACAAGGCTGCTCGATATAAACATCTACATCTTTTACAGCTTTTACAACCCGCATCGCATCATGCATAAGCCAACCGGTGTTCGCATCTGCAACTAATCTATCACCTGGTTGTAATTTAGTTGCAACAGCTTGGATACGGGCAATATCAACTGCAGCATCACCGCCAACCTTGAGCTGAAACCGCTTGTATCCCTCTGCCCGATAGCCCGCAACTTTATTGGCCATCGCTTCGGGGGCTTCCTGAGAAATAGCCCGATACAAGTTAACGCTGTCCCCATATCTTCCACCCATCAAAGTGCAAACAGGTTGGTTCGTAACCTTGCCAAGGATATCCCAACAAGCCATATCAATACCCGATTTTACATAGGCATGGCCTTTAAGCGCAGCATCCATTAGGCGATTTAGCTTTTGCAATTCAATTGGATTTTCACCAATCAAATGTCTGCCAAGTTCAACGATACCAGCGCGAACGCCGTTGGCATAAGCAGGAAGATAGAAGGGCCCAAGCGGGCATACTTCGCCATAGCCTACAACGCCTGTGTCGGTTTCAATTTCAACCACGGTCGAATCAAAAACGGAAACGGATTTGCCACCCGACCATTTGTAACTGCCTTCAACAAGAGGAAGATCGACTTGGTAAGCACGAATACGCTTGATTTTCATAAAAGTCACTCTTAAACAAATTAAATATCAGTAATACGAAATATTAAAACACTTACCGCTTCACTTCCATTACTAATTATTGTTTAACAAATACTTGGTCAGCAAATCGTAAAGGTGCCTCGTGGTGTTCTTTCCTTCATTAATACTATGGCTTCGATTAGGGTAAGCGAGCATGGTAAATTGTTTGTTATGGCTTATTAGTTCATCAATAAGTGTTTCCATTCCTAGGTAATGACAATTGTCATCGCCTGTGCCATGCACAAGAAGCAGCTTACCTTTCAACTGATGTGCAAAATTAATGGGCGAACCATTTTTATAACCCTCTGGATTATCTGCGGGCAGGCCCATGTAGCGTTCCTGATAAATAGTATCGTAATGGCGCTGATTAGGCACGGGCGCAATCGACATACCGGTTTTATAAAGATCAGGATGGCGAAAAACCGCATTGAGAGTCATCGACCCACCACCACTCCAACCCCAGATCGCAATTCTAGAAGCATCCATATAGGAATGCGTTTTCAAAAGTTCTTTGACAGCATTAGCCTGATCAGAAGATGCAAGGATTCCAACCTGCCTGTAAACACTTTTGCGCCAATCCCTTCCCCTAGGCGCTGGCGTACCTCGGTTATCAATACTCATAACCAGATAACCATTTTGGGCAAGCATGGCATGCCATAAAAATCGCTTCCCATCCCAGCGATCAAGCACGGTCTGCCCTGCAGGTTCGCCATATACATAAAACAAAACAGGATGCTTTTTTGCAGGATCAAACTCTGGTGGTTTGATGCACCATCCATCCAATTCAACACCTTGGTCAACCTTTACTCTGAAAAACTCCGTGCCCACTTTCTTGATCGTTTCAAGTTTCTTCTTAAAGGCTGCGTTTTCAGTATAAGTCTTAATCGCCTTATGATCAGCAAGATGAATCAACCGGGCGGAAGGTGGAGTGTTGAAATTGGAAAACCGATGAACCGCATGGGTAGCATCAGGCGATATAGAATAAGCATGCGTGCCTTTCATATCCTTTGGGCTTATTAACTCGGGATTTCCACCATTAAGGGAAACCCGATAAAGATATCTTTGCGTAGGGTTATCAGGCGAAGCCATGTAGTAAAGCCAGCCATTCTTCTCATCCACACACTCAATATGAGTCACATCAAAATTGCCTTTGGTGACCTGGGTGATTTTATCCCCACTACGAGAAACCAAATAAGCATGGCACCAACCATCGCGCTCACTCAGCCATATAAAATTCTGGTTCTTGTTTATCCAAAGAAATTCGTTATCGTTTTCGACCCAAGCCTTATCTGTCTCAATCATAATCGTGTTGCACTTACCGGTTTTGGGGTCTGCAATCATCACCGTGTTTTTGTTTTGCAATCGATTAAACTGCTGCAGCACAATGCTGTTTTCCACCCAATCCATCTTGGCGAGGTAATGATCGCGGGAGTCGCCCGGGATCTGCAGGAAAGCTGTATCGCCACCCTTGGCACTGACAACACCAATCTTGGCTGAAGGATTTTTCTCCCCGGTTTTCGGGTAACCAAAAGTAATCAACTTAGAGTAAGGGCCATCCGAACTGCTGGTGATAAGAAAATCTTTGACGCCTTCGGTATCGATTTGCCAATACGCCACAGAATTACTATCAGGGCTCCAACGAAAGCCTTTTCTCAGCCCTAATTCTTCTTCATAAACCCAATCGAAAGTACCATTGATCAGTTTTGTAGTGCCATTGGTTGTTAGAGGTGTGATATTAAAATCGAGTAGATCCTGAACATAGAGGTTATTTTTATGAACAAAGCAAACGCGTTTACCATCAGGAGAGAAGGTTGCAAACATTAGCGTAGAAGGCAAAAAATCGCCCCCTAGTTTTTTCAGTTCCCGATTAGAAAGATCAAGCACCCAATAGTCTCCCCGTGAATTTACCCGCCATACTTTCTTGCTATTGGTGTAAATCAGCAACTTGGATCCATTATCCGAGAATTCATAATCTTCGACATTAAGAGGTTTGGTTTCCCCTGCAGGAATCAACCAATGCTCGGGCACAAGGGTTTCTTGAACCCCTGAATTTAAATCGTGGGAGACAAGCTTCTGGCCTTTGTCACCAGACTCGAGGGAGATGCTCACAGCACCATTTTTACGCCATCTGGTTGCTGGCGCGCTTTCAAGTTCAAATTCTTTAGAGTTAAAAATACGATCAACCGTAAGAATACCTGGATCAACCTTGGCAGCTTGGGCGTAAAGTTCAAATGCAAATAGATCTACTATCAATAAAAGCAAAAAAGAAACTGCAATAACTCTAAAGGTTTTCATTGTCGACCCTTAATAGAAAATAACAAACTCAGAATGCTGAAATTATTCTAACGAAGGAATCTTACCCATGCTAACAAGTTAAAATAAAAGTAACACTTACCCCATGGATTGGTTCATCTTATTTGGTATGGCCCTGATCATGTAAGTTTCCCTGATGCTTCAATGGGCCATACTTCCACTACGATGTCATTTTCATAAACAAGTATTTCACGATGCAAATTGCAGGTGGTGCAAGCATGAGTTGGGATGAAGTGAAGCAACTGGCCTACCTGCCAATCCGGGCATTGATTAATCACGCAATGCTCCTCCGCAAGAAAGAAAGGAATTTCGACATCGGAAAAATCCCTGATACCCGGAAGGCCAAACTCACACCCCGCACCTTTAACCCCTACATCAATCACTGCCTTATGAGCTGAAGGCCTGCTGATCACCCTAACCAAAACAGAAAGAGCAATTTCAAACTCAGGGATCAGTTTCTTATACTGCTTATCCATGGTGGCATAGGTGCCCGCCTGGATTTCATCCACGCCATCAAGTGCCCCGGTACTATCGTAGGTTGAACTAGAACATCCACTGATGCAAAAAACCTTATATCCAGCAGATTGAATCAGGTCACGCGTTTCAATCGCCAACTGCATTGCAGCTTGGGCCCGCAAGGTTCGTTCTTCTCGATCAAGCACATTAACCAAATGCCCCTCGTATGCTTGCAAGCCTGCAAACCGAATGTTGGGCAGCTTCACAATATTGCGCACCAATTCCAAAGCGGCATCCCCAGGCTGAACACCACACCGACCCATGCCAATATCCACTTCAACCAACAAGTTCACAGTTGAAGATTCTTCTGCCGCTGATTGCGAGATTGCAACCGCATGTTCAATGCAATCAATCGCAACACTTATGCGGGCCCTCTTCGCAAGCTTGGCAAGCCTCTGTGTTTTAATCTTCCCTACCACTTGATTAGCAATCAAAACATCATCAAACCCATGCTCAACAAGCACCTCTGCTTCAGCAAGCTTGGCACAAGTCATACCAACAGCCCCTGCAGCAATTTGCTTCTTGGCCAAAGTGACACACTTGTGGTTTTTAAAATGGGGTCGCAACTTCGAAGGGCGATCCTTGAAGAAAGAAGCCATGCGAAGTAAGTTTCGCTCACACGCCCCTCTATCCAACAATAAAGTTGGAGTATCAAGATCCGATAATTTCATTCCGATTCTTTGATCTATTCCGGCCATGGGCTTTTCTCCGTTCCTAATGAATACAATACTGCCTTGGAATTGGTATATTCGTGAACCGCTTCTTCAAAGCCTAACTCCGCACCGATTCCGCTCATTTTATAGCCATAAACAGGCACATTAGCACGAAGCGCACCGCCCCCATTGATCGCAATCCTCCCCGCCTTCAAGCGCCTTGCAACCCGCAATGCCCTGCCTCCATCATTGGTCCAAACATTGGCCATCAATCCAAAATCACTGTCGTTCGCTATCCGGATTGCATCTTCTTCATCTTGATAAGTCATCACGCTGAGAACCGGGCCGAAGACTTCTTCCCGTGCGATGGTCATGTTGGAAGTAACACCATCGAAAATGACAGGCGGATGAAAGCACCCCTCATTTTGCGAAAGGGCAGAATCAGCAAGAACAGATCGAGCGCCTTCTTTTTTGGCCTGTTCAATGTAATTGATGACAATCTTTTTATGCTGGGCTGTAGCAAGGCATCCAAGATGATTTTTAGGATCCGTGGGATCACCCTGCCTAAGCGAACCCACCTTTGCAACAATGCGTGCAAGGATTTCATCATGCTGACTCGCATGAACAAGCAATCTCGACCCTGCAACACAAACCTGACCAAGATTAAAAAAGATACCCGTGATCACCCCGTTAACAACATTTTCCAAGTGTGCATCGGGAAAAACAATGCTGGGTGTTTTACCACCAAGCTCTAAAAGCACACCCTTCATCCCAATCTTGGCGGCTTGCAACATTTGCGCCCCGGTCTGATGCCTGCCTGTAAATGTAATTTTATCCACGCCCCGGTGTTCAACCAGCGCAGTACCAACTTCTGCACCAGTCCCATGAATCACATTAATCACACCCGCGGGAAATCCAACTTCAAGCGCGAGTTTAGCAAGCATCAATGCTGAAAGTGGGGAAACCTCGGAAGGTTTAAGAACCACGGTATTCCCACACGCAAGGATTGGGGCCAACTTGATGGCAGCATTCGTCAACGGAAAGTTCCAAGGCACAATCGCTGCGATAACCCCCATGGGCTCGCGAAACTGCATTGTCACATTATCGGGCAATGTTCCATAACACTTGCCTGCAATCTTATCAGGCAGGCCCGCGTAACTTTCAAAAAGATCTGCAGCACAAGGCACATCAAAACCAAGGGTATCTCGAATGGGCTTGCCCACATTCAAGGTGTCGGTCATTGCTAGATCGTTAAGGTTCTCGCGGATTTTTTCAGCAAGCTTATAGAGCAACCTGCCCCGGGCCAAGGGATCCATCTTTGGCCAAGGCCCTTCATCAAAAGCCTTGCGCGCAGCCTGCACCGCAGCATCAACATCCCGAGCATCTGCAATGGCAACACTCGCAAGCAATGCGCCGTTAGCTGGATTAATCACATCCCATTTCTTACCCGCAATACCATGCACCCAGTTATTATTGATAAAAAGCTTATCGGGCCAGTTCTTCATGATCAAGCTCCACCTCAATTAATACCAGTTTCAAATACTTTTTAACCACCGCAACCAAGTTACGAAAACTAGGCGAGATAATCCCTTCAACGATATTTCAATCATTGTGCATTGAATGGGACTTTATTCAAGACAATAAAAAACACGACAAAGACTCTCATAAATTGAATTGCAAAAAACCTGATAAACCATGATAATCATTCTTCTGCCTGCTTCTTGTCTCTGATTGCTGAATAAAAGGGGATCGCCATGCTTGAAATTTTCGGAGCTACAAAAACACCGGGCGAAACATTCAATCGCAGAAAGCTGATGCAAGCAGGCGGGCTATCCCTCTTTGGCCTGACCACACCCGTACAAGGTGTGATTGCATGATCACCTAGAATTGATCCTGCAATAAATTCAATGCCTCATGATCTCCACCAAATACCCAACACCAAGAAAAACACCTAGTACGATGAAAAAGTTATTACTACTCGCATAAGTTTTGTAGTAATCTAAGTACTGGCATTCATACCTTATAAATCAAACTCTCAAGCGAGAATCAAAAATGAGCCAACCTGTATTCACCTTCGATGTACATCTCGATCTAAGCATGAATGCCCTCGAATGGAATCGCGATCTGCGCTGGTCTATCGAAAAGATCCGCAGGTGGGAATACACCATGAAGGATAAAGTTGACCGGGGCAACAACACCGTAAGCTTCCCAGAAATGCGCAAGGGCCACATAGGGCTATGCGTTGCAACCCAGATTGGCCGCTATTCCCCCTACTTCCACAAACTCGCGGGCTGGAATTCCCCCGAACAAGCCTGGGCTCAAACCCAAGGCCAGCTAGCATGGTATCGCGCCATGGAAGAAGCAGGCGAACTTGTACAAATCCGTAACCTCGCACAACTCAACCAACATCTTGATTCCTGGAAACATGCACCCGCTCCAACAGGCGCAACTCCCTACACTCAAGAATCCCGCAAGCAATCTCAACATCTTCCCATCGGCTATATTCTAAGCCTCGAAGGCGCAGATTCCATCATCACACTTAAACACCTCGAACGAAGCTACGCAGATGGGCTTCGAGCCTTGGGGCCCGCCCACTACGGCCCAGGCAGATACGCTCATGGCACCGATGCCGAGGGTTCTCTTCCTGCCGCAGGCAAAGATCTTCTCAAGGAAATGCAACGCCTAGGGATCATCCTAGATGCCACACATTTGAATGATGAATGTTTTTGGGATGCCATGGATATTTATCATGGGCCTGTCTGGGCGAGCCATCAAAATTGCAGAGTGCTTGCGCCTTGGAACCGACAATTTGCAGATGATCAAATCAAAGCAATCGTTGAACGAGGTGGCGTTTTAGGCATGGCTTTTGATGCCATCATGATGGTGCCTGGTTGGGTTCATCTCAAAAGCAAACCTTCTGACTTTCAACTAAAGATCGAACGCATCTGCGATCATATTGATCATATCTGCCAGATTGCTGGCAATGCAAAACATGTCGGTATCGGAACCGATCTCGATGGGGGGTTTGGTAATGAACAAACGCCCATGGATCTCGATACCATTGCAGATTTGCAAACCATCCCAGGCCTGCTTGATCGCAGGGGTTACTCCCAAGCTGACATCGAAGGGATCATGGCGGGCAACTTCGTCAACCTCCTTCGCAAAGCTTGGCAATAAAACTGCTGTATAACAACAAAATAATGAGCGGCGGATGTTAATCCGCTGGTAATCAGAGCCGGAAGTGTGAGCGACGGTTATTTACATACCTTCATCCGGAATTTGTCTTCCTTCAAAACCACCAGAGCCAAGAATCTTTACCGCAAAGACGCTAAGAAGCAGTAAACAAGTTTGGATTTCTTGTATTCCTTTGCGCTCTTTGCGTCTTCGCGGTGAAAATGTCTTTATTATTCTTTTCCGTGTAATTCCGTGTTCGTCCGTGGCTAATGCATCTTCTTTGCTTACCGTCGCTCACACTTCCGGCTCTGATCCAGAACCAGTTCCCCTTACTTCACCACAGGCTTAAGCTCCGCAGTCATTTCAAATAACTCTGCAAGCATTTTGTCTGATGCATTCTTTTCTAAACGATTGGTACCCATCCAGGTTTCATATCCGCCCAGTTCATGATGCTTTGGCGTAGGCAAATAACCATAGTAGCCATGCGCCAATGAAATCAGCCAACCTCCTTTAATCGGGCTTTTCTTTTTGTATTCCAACCCGATTTCACAAAACACTTCGCAAGGCATGGTTGCAATTGATCGATCGCCAATCCTTAACACCTGTAAGGGAATCTTTAATTTTTCTGGATACTCCGCCATGGTGGAAATTCGCTGCGCATAAATAGCAGAAAGATTTCCCTTGGCAGGGTCTTTAGTTGGATCTGCAAGCGTTTGCTTAACCCATTCCATATCGGCAGAATCGGGCCTTCGAAGCCCGATAAGTGGCTCGCGAAAGCGCGCGCCAAGTGTTACATAAGATTCATACTTCAACTTAGCCACGGATTCAGACACCTTGGTTGCAAGATCATTTGCGACAATGGTCATTTGCTCATAGGGTTTTTGTCTACCTCGTGGGGTTTTAAAATTAATGTTGTTGATATCGCCACTGGTACCGTTGGCCATCAATGCGACAAAGGAATTGTTTTGTGGGCTGAGAAGTTCTTTAAGTTTTTCGCAATACACCCCGTAATAATCAGAGGATATATCCCCATTATCTACGCCACCCACATAATGAAGGGAATAAGAGGAGAACAAGGCAATGGGTTTGCCATTGGGTTCACGAAGAAAAATAAAAGAGGCGGTGGGATCGGTGGGCCCAGCGGGCTCGATCAAATCAGGGCTGCCTGCGCCTGGGTTCATTTTCACACGGTCTAATTTCCCAAAGGGGTTAAGGGGCATTTTACCATCCTTCAAAAACCATCTCCGATTAAATACATGCTCAGGGGCTTCAACATTTCCAAATGCAATTTCACTTACCCTCAATTGATCGTTCGCTTTTTTTACCCCATCAGCGATTTTGCGTACCACCAACTTTTGATATTCGTCCAAGGTTTGCTGGATTGATCTTGGGTTCTGCCCCAATACACTTGCAGCAGAATGTGTATGGGTTGCAGAGATCAAAACATTCGCTGCGGGGATTTTGGTTTCTTTTTCAATGATACTTCGCGCTTCATCACTAACATGCTTCGCTATGCCTAAAAGGTCTAAAACAACAATTGCTAATTTCGTTGTGCCATCATCCAGCACCAAACATCGGGCATTAAGTTGGTCATGCACTCGGGTAGAGGGGAAGGGCACAAAGCCGCCAATAATTTTACTGCCTAAGGGTGAGGTGATATCCGAAGTTGCAGCACCCGCACGGAAAGTCTTCTCTGCACCTTGTACCGGAATCGAGGTGATTAAAAAAAACAGAATGACAACAAAAATCTTGATGACACTTGGCTTTGTAGATTTCATAGCAGCCTTTAGCAATATTGGTGGCGGGTTAAACTTTTAGGCAGTGGTGTATCATAATTCATCGATGCGGCATGTAAACAAAAAAAGGCCTGAAGGAAGTTAAACCTTCAGGCCTTTAAGTTTTAGTTTAGCAACCAACCGTTAGGGAAGTTGGAATACTTCGCCACCTTGCGCCGTTGCAAGGCCACCAGCAACCAAAGGGCTGATAGCATCGGTCAGGAAGCCAACATGACCATCAGCATACACAGCATAAGCACCACCAGTATGAAAACTGAATGGCTCATCATTAGGGCCATAGTTATTGGTAGCCCATGTTGATGCAAGGCTGCTAGGTGTATTATTGATCATCTTTCTTGTATTGCATGTACCTGCACTAGTTGTCGGTGCAGTTGCAGCGGTTGTCGCACAAGATGTACCACTCATAGCTGCAACAACTGGCCAAGTAGGAGGGCCAGACCAACCATTGCCCTGATCAGGTTCAGCCCAACGGCCAATTCGACGATTGCCAGAAACTCCAGGTGCTGCAACACCGGTAGTAACATTTGCACCGCCATCAGGGTCAACATATTTTCCAGTAGTAAGATCTGCACCCATAAATACTACACCGCGGCCAACATCTTCCATAAGAGCAACCGTATTGCTGGTACCATCGGAAACAGCAGTTAGGCTCATGCCACCAGTCATAGATGCAACATAAGTATCTGCAACAACAGCACCAGTACCACCCTTTTTGTAATTGACGTTACCCGTCAAGGAAAGAGCGCCTTTTTTCCTACCAGCAGCATTATTCCAGCGCATCCCAAATGTAGCATCAATATCACAGTAGGCGATGGGCATGTAATCGGACAAGCCATAATTTTGCGCATCCTTACCCTGATGAGCAGGGTTTGCTGGGCAAACAAAAGCTTTGATCACGGTTTGAAAAGGAACTTGCGTTGCTGCAACACCCGTTGCACCACCAACATCATTAGCAGCGTAATGCCTAGCAGGATTAATCATTTTGTATACATTTTCCTGCTCCATGTAAGGTAGAATTGCAGTAAATGTAGAAATGGTATCAAAAGAAGTTACCCCAGCACCGGTAATGCCTTCACCCGATGTTGGCAAACAACTATAAGTGCTGGCAAAGTTATGCAAAGATAGGCCAACTTGTTTCAGATTATTTGCACACTGAGTTTTGGCAGCGGCTTCTCGCACCTTCTGAACAGCAGGTAACAACAAACCAATCAAAATTGCAATGATTGCAATAACCACTAAAAGCTCGATCAAGGTGAAAGCCTTCTTTCCCTTTTTCAAATCAGCAATTCGCTTAAACATCATAAAGACCCCTACAAGAGTGTATGAAAAAGAACAATCAGTACTTATCCACAAAGGCTTTTTGAAGCTTTCATGAATCAATATAAAAATATTAGAATGAAAATTAGCTACTTCAAGCGAAGATGCTATGTGTTTTTAGTGAAGAAATGGTGTAGACAAAAGGGCCCTGTTTTCCCCTTAAATATTGATTGCATTAACTGGCTTAACCCGGCGGCATCTTCAATATTCATCACTTCTTCACAAACCGCATTTTCCCTTTGCCTACAATAAGATTTCTTTCAACTAATTGTTGTGGGGCCAATGAAACTCTTATTTGCAATCGCCTGCCTGCTTGCCGCCTTCTGCATGAGCAGCATTCAACCCCTGCTGGGAAAGATGCTTTTACCCTCTTATGGTGGTTCCAATTCTGTCTGGACCACCGCAATGCTATTTTTCCAAACCTGCCTTCTTGCGGGATATTTTTATTCTTATCTGCTATCTCGCTTCACCTCCCCATTACTCGCCTGCATTATCCATGCCACCCTTTGGCTGCTCGCGTTTCTAACCCTGCCTTTTTCCACCACACAGTTTCAAACCGAATCCCTGTCAAAATATGCAGCCCTTGAACTCCTAATCAATCTCATATGCCATGCAGCTTTCCCTCTTACGCTGCTAGGCGCAAGTGCCCCCCTACTACAATGGTGGTTCGCCAATACCCAACCAAAATCCGACAACCCCTACTCCCTATACATTGCCAGCAATGTGGGAACCTTGGCAGGGTTGCTTTCCTACCCTCTTTTAATTGAACCTGCATTGGGTCTGCAAATCCAAAGTAAGGGCTGGTTGGTTTGCTGGATTCTCCTCACACTAATATTAAGTGCATGCATCTGGATGGTTATTACTAAGCGGAAGGCAATCATACCCGATGCCAATATTTCGCCCACGATGACTTACGCCCCGAATAGGATGCGCTGGCTGTTCCTATCCTTCATTCCATCGAGCATGATGCTTGCCATCACCACTAAAATCTCTCAGGAATTGCCACCCATGCCCTTGCTTTGGCTGGGCCCACTATTGATTTACATGCTGACCTTTATTCTCGCATTCCTAGATTGGAAACAAAAACTCTGGAACTTAGTTCTATGGGCGAACGCGTTGGCGCTAATTCTACAGCTCTCCCTGGCTTTAGGTGCTTTCCCCATAGGCTTTGAAGTGCAGGCCTTCTTCTGGTTGCTTTCCCTCTTACTTGTCGGATTGGTTTGCCATGGGCTTCTTTATCAATCCCGCCCACCAGTGCAATACCTCACCGAATTTTATCTATGGCTTGCAGCAGGGGGTTTTTTAGGTGGCGTATTTCAAGCCCTCATCGCGCCCACGCTTTTTCCCGACCTCTACGAATTCTGGATTTCTCTTGCACTCGCTGCCTTTGCAATTCCCAACCTACCCTGGCTTCAAACCAATCACACCAAACTTAATCACAAACCCCTCCGCTGGATTATCGCCCTAGCCATTGCTGTCGCAATTTTCCTTCTCGCCCTTCAAAATTCACCTTACAAAGGTCTTCAATGTGCGGTAATTTTGGTGCTGATACCATACCTACCCAGACCCATCCTGTTTGGCATCGTTTTTTCAACCATTGTTTTTATCAAACTATTTTTGGTCGACTCAATTGACCAAAACCTAATTTTCCAAGAACGCAGCTTTTATGGTGTCCACAGGGTTTCCACAGGAACCAATCAAAAAGTCCGCTGGCTGTATCATGGCATCACCGAACATGGCGCTCAAATCATCTCAGAACCAGGGAAACCACCTTACTCCCCACTTGTGTATTACCACCCGTTTGGCCCCGCAGGCCAGATTCTTCTACGAAGGACCCAGCTTAAAAATATTGAGCCCATCGGGGTAGTAGGCCTGGGGGCCGGCTCTCTTGCTTGGTATGCTGCTTCAGGTCAAAAAATCGAGTTTTTTGAAATCGACCCCATGGTTGCCCGCATTGCATCCAACAAAAAGCTCTTCACCTACCTGCCCGAATGCAAGGGGGAATATCATATCAAGCTCGGGGATGCCCGTACCACCCTGAAGCAAGAACCCGATTCCAAATTTGGTATTCTTATTCTTGATGCTTTTTCTTCCGATGCCATCCCCGTACACCTGCTCACCAAAGAAGCCATCCAAACTTTCGTAACCAAACTTCAAGATGATGGGGTATTGCTTTTTCACATTTCAAACAGACACTTAGATCTTCGCCCGCAATTGAATGCAGTAGCAAAAGAACTGGGTTTGGTTGCACTCGTGCAGAATCAAGGTAAGGATAAGATTTCTGAACGCGAGGAGAAATCAGGCCTCGCCCCTTCCATGTGGGTGATCATGTGCCGTAATCCAAAAACCCTTGCGGAACAAATCATCGCGGGAAAATGGGCCCCTCTTCCAAATAACCCTTTCCAACTATGGACCGATGATTTTTCTTGCGTGCTAAACGCTTGGCGCTAAAACCAGCATTTGTGATGGCCAGCAAAGAAGAAGCATTTGCCACGGATGAACACGGAATTACACGGAATAAGAAGGAAAATCAGAGCCGGAAGCGTTAGCGACGGTAAGCATAGAAATACATTGGCCACGGATGAACACGGAATAAGAACGGAAATCAGAGCCGGAAGCGTTAGCGACGGTAAGCATAGAAATACATTGGCCACGGAATTACACAGAAATGAAGAGAAGCATAAAAATACATTTGCCACGGATGAACA
>Ga0209296_1001968_pt1 | contig 15073 bp, 15 predicted proteins | sample S_130206_EF_Meta_FD_187319 | JGI IMG/M metagenome (GOLD analysis project Ga0209296, IMG submission 187319) | Freshwater microbial communities from Lake Simoncouche, Canada to study carbon cycling - S_130206_EF_MetaG (SPAdes) (version 2) | ecosystem: Environmental > Aquatic > Freshwater > Lake ...
GCTTCGTTTATCAAGAAAGACGCTTGGTTCTCATATAACTGAGCTACGTTTTCTCTCATATGTCCTTTAAGACCTTCTAGGAATCCTAATTTATCCCATTTGTTGATTGTGTCTTCTTTAATAACTTTAAGGTGTTTTAACCCAATGTTACCAACTAGACCTGATTCTAATAATGCTCCCATTTTTTTTGGTTTTTATTTATTTTTATTTATTTTTATTTTATTTTTGTCATTAAATCTTTCATTCTTAAGAACTGTGGATTCTCATATGTTTTAGATTCAATTAAGTTAACTGCTCCTGTAGAAGGTGATTTTGCAATTGTTCTTTCGATTGATTCATTCATAGATTGAGATTTAGTCCCTGCGGATAATTCATTTTTAACAACTTGATATAAATTTTTAGATTCTTTGATAGTTTCAACACCATCAAATCTTCTTAAAATGTTAATTTTTTCTTGTTTTGATGTTGAGTGTTCAGTGAACAAACGTGTAGCGTAAGCTAAGTTTGAGTTGAATACTGCAACCTCGTTTAATTTACTTCTAAAAACATTAAGTGCTTTTCTGTATTCTTCATTTTTTTCTCTAAGAATTTGTAATTCTTTATTTGAAGAACTTTCTTTTATGGCAGTATTAAAAGATGAATGAGCTCTTGGTTTTGGTAAACCACCTTTTCTAAAATTAGACCCATTACCTAAAGTACGTGATGCCTCTTTTGTTTCAACTTTTTTAACCATTGGTTTTCTAATCGAACCTTCTTTTGTTTCAGTTTTCTTAACAATTTTGTTTGTACCTAATTTACTTCCGGCGTTTTCACCATCTTTGTACGTGAATCTAGGTTTACCCATACCAACACCTCTAGTTCCTTGTTTCATATCTGTTTTAAAACCTGTACCTAAATTTGGTGCTTTGTCGTATTTGAATTTAGATGCGTTCCCAAATCCGGTTCCTTTACGTGTCGTTGACATTTTTTTAGATTCCATAACTTGGTCTTCCATATCATAAGAGTCATCCTCTTCCATATCAAGATATCCTTCAGAGTCATCTCCATCCATTTCGATTTCATAAACGATTCCTTCATCGTACATTTCTTCTTCGTCAAACTCACTAAATGAGAATTCACTTTCTTCATCATTGTCATCAGAAAACATTCTGTCAACAATATCTTCGATAGTTTCTCCACCCATCATATCGTCTTCGTAAAGTTCATCATCCATTCCTTCAGATTCGTTCCATTCTTCATAGGTTTCTTCTTCACCTTCTCCAACAATCATATACTCTTTACCGGTTTCCTCATCTTTAAGGTTAATGTTTCCTTCGTCGTCTTTTGTTACGACAATATTGTCATCCGGTCCCATAAGTTGGAATACTCTAAGTACTTCCTCATCGTCAGCGTCAGTTAAGTCGATAGTGTCTTCGTCGTCCATATCGTCTTCGTCACCAAAATCCATATCGTCTTCGTCGTCCATATCATCAGTATCCATTTCGTCACCTTCTTCGTCTGAATCGTCGCCCATATCCATATCAGCGATATCATCAGAACCCATAGGTTCATCCATTTCAACGTCATCAGTTTCAATCTCATCATCAGCTTGTTCTGATAAAGATTCTTTTACTAGGTCTTTGATTTCTTGTTTCATTGTAGAAGCAAGTATTCCTTTTGCATTTTCAGCTACCGCTTCTTCCAAATTTTTCATTTGGATGATAGCCTCTTCAACTAAAGATTTTTCTTTTGCCATTGTTTTTATATAGTTTTTAATATATAAATATCTCCCAATATGAAAAAAGTTTAATTTAAACTAAAATCACATCAGGTTTTTTATACTATTATAAATATATCCAAAAAAATAAAAGCATAAAAAAAGAGGACATATAGTCCTCTTTTGTTTAATTATTGATATTTTGATTATTCAATCACTTCACCAATTTTACTTTCTACAATTGCCGTGATTCTCCACTCCATTGTATAATTTTCGAAAATTTTAGTAACTTTAGCCTCTACATCTGTTGGATTGTAACCACTAACTAATTTTTCTTCTCTTTTAACTTTAACTTTACCTGACTCGTTATCTACGGTTTCTACGGCAATTTTTGCAATGAAATACTTTTCGTCCATACTTTTTTTTTAATTTAGATTAATAACCTAAATAATCGTTTAATTTTTTCATTAAGTCAAGAGATTTATTACCTGAATCTCCAACGTGTCTTTCAACACTCATTTTTTTCTCTTCTTCTAAGTTCTCGTCGTATAGTTGTTTATCCTCTTTATTTAAGAATAGGTACGCTCCCGGAGTTGATGGTGATGATACTAAGTCAAAACAAATTAATTCAAAATCGTCTTGTACTTCATTTTGTTCACCCACTTTTTTTAGGGAACCAACACCTCTTGAAGAGATACCTAACGTAACTCCTTGTCTAAGGTAGTTAGCCGCTAAGTCACCTTTTGTTGAACAAATTCCACTTTCGTGATAACCCGGAGATGTGAGTAATTTAATTTTACCCATTAATACATTTCCTTCCCACCATACTTCGGTGATAGCGTGAGAAACTCTATCTAAATCGATTAGAGATGATTCCGGGTGATTTAACTCAGATAGAGCAGTACCCTTTGTAATCATTTTTTTATAATTTTCAGCTTCTCTTTTTAATATTCGTTCAGGATATGTTCTACCATTTCTATTTGGGGTGTTATATTTTTGTAATACAGCATAAAATTCAATAGGTTTTGAGTGGTCTAACATTCCATTAGATTCTCGTATGATTTCAACATTACGAGATTCCGTTGGGTTAATATAACCTGCGTCGTACTCAATAAGAATTGATTTTTTATTTAACTCATTATTGGTGTTAATTTTTAAATTCATTTTGAATGTTTTAATAATAAATATTAAACATTCTCGGTTTGTAACGATTCTTTATTGATTTTACTTTTTTTGGTTAAATAAAAATTAAAATTTTCATTGTTTAAGAAATTGTCTTTAAAAATTTTTTCTGTTATATTTTGTAAACTTTGTTTAATTTCATTACCTTTGAAATCCAAATCTTCTTGTGATATATAAAAATTTATTTCGAGGTTCATAAATGATTTTTTATTTAAATTGAGTCCGCTGGACCTTAAATCTAAATCAACAATAAATTTATCATCAAATATTTGTTTGTTTATCGACTCGTATATTGAGTGTTTGATACTTCTACTTAGGTTAAGAACTGTTCTTGTCCAATTATCACATTCGTAAATTGGTTCGACCCAAGTTTGGATGTTTAAGTAGAGAGATTTAAGATTGATTGAATCCACCGTTCCATAAACAATTTTTGCTGTTTTGAAACCTTGTAGGAAAGAAGTTTTTCCCTTTTTCATTAATTTTCATATTTTCCCGTTTATTTTTAAAAATAATAGGTATTTTTATATGTAATGTCAAAACTTTTTTGTAGGAAGAAGATATATGTATTATATGCTAATAGTAAAATTAAATAATAACCTTACAATTGAGAAAGCTTTAAAACTCTATAAAAGTAAAGTAATTAAAACCCGTCAAAGTTCTGAATTGTCAAAAAGAAAAGAATTTAAAAAACCGTCAGTAATTAAACGTGACGGTCTTTCAAAAGCTAAGTATGTTCAGAAAAAATTTAAATCAAACGATAATTAAAGATTTTCTTTTAGATTTTTAAGTTTGAAGTAAGTTAGTTTGTCGTATTTTTCAGAAATTACTTTTGAGATTGTTTCATCAATTCTTGTTTGCATTGAAGAGTCAGTGCTATCATTTTTCATTTCCGTTAGTTTAATAACAACACCTTCTTTAAGTGTGTTATATTTTTCATTCAAAGTTGAATCATCTTCTGACAATAAAGCAATTAGTTCTTTTTTATCGGATTCATTTAAACCATCAATATAACTTTTAATAGTTTTATTTGCAACACTTACCATAGTTGATAATGGTAGGTCAATACCTTCAGTTTTTGTTACTGTTAATTTTTTAAGAGATTCCGCAATAACTTTTCTACTTTTAATTTTTGACTCAATAGTTAAAACATCTGTAGAAAATAAAGTATCAATATCGGTATAGTTACTTTCAACATTTTTATTTCCAACCCAATCAACTAATTTATTGATGTCGGATTGTTTAATTTTGTTTACGGTATTCTCGTAAATTTTAATACATTCGTTAATATATTCATTACAATAAGATTCATTTAATGACTTAGGAGAACTTAATTCATCGTATAGGTAAAATAATTTACTAATGTTTTTATTTTCTATAACAAGTTTCTTAAATGTTTTTAATTCGTTTTTGAATGTATCGTTAGCATATGATTCTAACAACACATTTTCTATCTTTGTTTTTAATAAACCAAAATTTTTCATATCTAATTTTTATTATAAATATCTAGTCTTTTAAAAGTTTACTTAATTGAGATTCAATATCTCCTAAAGAATTTTTTCCTTTGGATAAATCTATAAATGATTCATCTTCTGTTAGAGTACTTTGTTCAACTAATATTTTTAAATTATCTCGTTTAAATGATTCAGGTGTTACACCGGCTTCACCTCCCGGTTCAGGTCCTGGAGGTGCCTCAGGGGCTCCACCCGGTTCAGGGGCTCCTAAATCTTCCATTCCACCTCCTCCGAAGCCTCCTCCACCTCCTGGTGGCGGTGGTGATGATGGTGGTGCCGCTCCACCGGCAGTTGCTCCGGATGCTGGATTACCATATAATTTATCAATATTATCAAAAATACCTGTATGAGTAATGATTGTTGCGGTATTGGTTAATTCTGCACCAACCGCCATTTCAATTCTTTGTTGTTGTAAATCTAATTTAATATCTTCATCTGAGAATCCTAAAATGTGTTTCTTAGCCCAAGATACTGATACCGGTGCGATACCGGCAATTGCCGCAACAGCTTGTTGATATAATCCTATTTTTTCTTTCCAAAGTTCAACTTTTAATAAATCCGCTTGAGATGATGGATTTGTTAATGCTAGTGTAAAGTTGGATAATTCATCTTCAAAACCTAATAAAAATAAATGTATAATTGCAATTTTATTTAATTCGGCAATCATAGATTTTTGAATCTTATTAATAGTTCTTGCGAAACGAATATCCATTAAAGATAAATTTTTACCATCACCAGCGGTTTCTTCAAACCCTAAAAACGCTTTAGGAACACGAAGTGCCGTTAATAATTTCTTTTGGATATATTCAATATCGGCAATCTCTGCTAAATTTTGAGCGCCTGGTAAAGTTTCAATTGGCATTGTTGCTGCCGGGTCACGAACAGGGATAAAATAATCTTGGTCAACCGCCATTTGATTAAATCTCATATCCACATTACCCGTTTTAGCGTCAACAATTTGGTCACGTTTAAATTTGTTTGCGACACGTTGTACATACGCTTCAACATCTTTGTCATCCATATTACCAACGAATACTTTGAATACACGTCTTTCAGGTGCTCTTGAAGTTCTATAAATCAACATCGCATCTTCAGATAATAATAATTGTTTCCAAATACGTCTTGCTTTTTCTAACATAGAAGTACCATAAGGAAGTTTTCTATCATCACCTAATAAACGGAAATGCGCAATTTCCCAAGAGTTAAACTCCATATCTTTGGCCTTCCATTTAAATCTTAATCCTTTATTTTCTGCTGGTTCTTCAAGATTTGCAGATTTGGCGGCCATACCTCTTTCCAAACGTTCAATCTCAATATTTGGTAATTGCATACAACCAACAATACCTTTATCAGAATCTAATTTTAGGTACACAAAGTTATCACCATATTTACAAGTATTCCTTGTCCACATAGTTAAGTTTGTATTAATATCTAACACATTGTTAAATAAATCGGCTAGTATTGATTTAATTCTTTTTGATTCAGAATAAATTTGTAACATATATCCATTCTCATCAACTGTTGTTGATTCTTCACCATAAATGTCTAATGCTGCAGATATCTCTGGTGTATATTCCATAGATTCGTAATCGTAGAATGATGCTAAACGAGTTGGTTCGTAATATACGGCTTGAGTGTATAAATTACTTTCAATTTTTGTCCATTGATTGGATAAGTAGTAAGTTTGTTGCGCTTGTAATTTTTCTCTCTCGTATTCTGCCTGAGAAGTTGTTTTTAATAACTCTTTTTTGTCCAACTTATATGTTGGGTAATCTTGATTTAATAACGAATTTGGACCAAAGGCTTGTGATAGCCTCTGCCATACTGTTAAATCGGTATTTTGATTATTTTCCATATTTTAAATTTAAATATATTTTTCCTTATATAAATAGTTTACTTTATTCTATATTCCTCCATCGTTTATTGCCCATCCGTAACCACCACTACCTGTTGAACCTGTTAAGATTGCTTTTCCTGCTGAACTTGCTGAACTATATTTAGCACTTCCGAATTGTATAATTTTATTGGGTTTCGGATTTTTGGTTGACCATCCATTATAAATAGCGTCAAGATTTATGGTTGATAATGTTAATGGTGTTTTTCCACCCATAAAAAAACTAAAGTCAGTTACACCTGATATATTCCAATTTCCGATATCTTGATTAAATAATGATATATCAAACATTGAGTTCATAGTAGTAACCTTTGAAACGTCCCAATTTCCTATTGGTTGATTGAATTGTGAATTTTTAAATGTTCTATACATTTGTGTTACATTACTAACATTCCAACCAGACAATGGTTGGTTAAATGGTGTATCTTCAAACATTAAATTTATATTTAAAACATTAGACACATCCCAATCATTAATATTTTGATTAAAAGGTGATGCTCCAAACATTCCACTCATAATAGTTACACCACTAACATTCCAATTATTTAATGGTTGGTTAAATTGTGTTCCCACAAACATATTTTCCATATTGGTTACACTACTAACATTCCAATTATTTAATGGTTGGTTAAATGATGAACACGCATAAAACATAAATCCCATATTGGTTACACTACTAACATTCCAATTATTTAATGGTTGGTCAAACAATGAACATTCATAAAACATAGCACTCATATTTGTCACATTACTTACATCCCAATTATTTAATGGTTGGTCAAACAATGAACATTCATAAAACATAGTACTTATATTAATAATATTAGAAACATCCCATAATTCAATATTATTTATAGTTGTTAATCCATAACATTCACCAAACATATATGAAATATCCGTTAGGTTTGATGTGTCTAATATATCGTTTACCGTTGATAAATCTAAATTATAACAATGATAAAATTGATAACCGAAATCTATTAATTTAACATTACCCCACTGTTGAACACTTAAAATTTTACCATAATCTCCACCACCAAGACCATAATAATTTCCAACAAAAAACCCGTCAATCACGCCCGTCATAGTAATAGTATATACACCTATTTCATCGTAAGTATGTATAAGTTCAGGTTGGTCCCAAGTGGTGATAGTATCTGTATTACCATCACCCCAATCAATTACAAAATCAAAAGTTCCTGATGAGTCTAACACAATACCAATTTGATTATTATTAGTAACACCTTCATTATCTGTTTGCCAAGTTGATATGAATGATGGTGGTAATGTTGGTGTTGGTGTTTGAGTCATTGTTGGTGTTGGTGTAGGTGGATTACCCCCACTTACAGGAGTTTGTTTTGGGAATTTTTTGAATAAATCAGGAGTTATATTTTTTACATTAAAAATCCCTTGACCATCCACATTAAGTTTTGAGCCAGCAAATACATTTCCGGATTTTTTTCTACTAACAAAATCACCCCCCTTTAAATTATTATCAATTAAAAATTGGTTTGGTTTTGGTTCTTGATTTAAATCTAGATTTATACTAACCGGAACATCAATACTTCTCTTTCTATCTGAGATACCCATTTATTCTTTTTAGATAAATATTACCTAACTCCAAATAACCATCCGTATTTTTGATAATCCTCACGACTAACTTGTTGGCTATTGAATTGATTTATTCTGTCTTGGTAATGTGGGATTACTGGGTCAAAATTAATATTTTCTTTAATCGCCTCATTATTGTTAACAGACCAAGAGTCAATCATAGCTTTGGTTTGTTCGGTAACTTTAGTCAATTTACTAAATGAAGATTCGGCAACATATGTCGCCATCGCAATTGACATAATCAAGTCATCGTGATGTCCTTTTTGGTGGTCAGGACGACCATTTATATAAACAAAGGTATTCATCTCGTTATATAAACGAGCACTATAAATTCTAAACTTATGTCTCATCGCCTCTTCAAAAGATGCAATAATTTGGACACGTTTATTATTAAAGTTTATTCCCGGGATTTTATCCATAGCTTTTGGGTCGTATTTCCATTTGTTAGCCAAATCGACACCATCAACGTATAAATCCCTATAATTCATTTCTTGTAATTTTCTTGACGTTGAAACTCCCATTCCACCGGTGATATCAATAACCACGAAACAAGAATAAATTGTCGCCCATTTATGACAAATCTCTGCCATAGTATCCGGAGGGAGTTTTCCAACATATTCAGCAACTTGTTCTTGGGTATCAAAATCAATAATTTGGAATGAACTAAAATCTTCAGAATCCCCACGAGAAACGTCGACACCCATAATGTATTTATGTCCAACAACAGGTTCCTTCCAAATCCAAAGAGCATTTCCCATCAATTTGTTAATAGGTTCTTGAATTTGATTTTCACGGATATCTTGCATCATAAGAGAATCAAATACGTTATCTCCGGAACCTAAGAAGTTACATTCCAACTCCTGAGAAACCTTACGTTTGTCGTATTTTAATTTCTTCACCATCGCCTCAAACCAAGATGAACAAGGTTTATATCCGTCATTCATTAATAATTTAACATCATCAAAGTTTCTTGCGTCGTAAGATTTACTACCCCAATCAATAAAATCATTAGGGTCATATTCTTCTTTATTTAAAAGGTAATGAATTATATTCTCTGTTTTAACAAAATATAAATCTTTTGTATATCTTGGGTCTCTGTACCAAAACATTTCCGTAATTTTAAAATCATTCATATTACGTAATGCTTGGTCATAAATTTCATAGTAAATTGCGTCATAACCATTAGGTGTTGACACCACAATTACTTTACCCCCCGTAGATAGGGACGCCATACAGGCAGACCAAAAATCACTATCAGCCTCGATAAACGCGGCCTCGTCAAATACAAGTATGGTCGGTGTAAATCCACGCAAGGCATCCTTAGATGTTGCAACGGCCTTAACCTCACACCCATTTGTTAATTTATAGTGTCTTTGGGAATTTTTTGCTTTATCAAAATCTATACCTGTCCAAGATGGCCATTGACCAACAAACGATTTAATTTTGTTTGCCATTTCCAATGAAGTATCTAACTTATTGGCAATTATCAATATTTTCTCGGGAGTTTCTTTTCTTGCAAATACAAGTCGTTTAGACATCCAAGCCGCGGTAACTGTTGATACCCCGGCCTGTCTGTATTTTAATGCAATATTTTCGTTGTAGTTTTCGTAATCGTCTAATAGAGTAATTTGGTCCGGGAAAAGTTCCAAAGGAACATATTTTTTCACCGTGTTATCATACGTTTCCAAATACGTTCTTAATGCGTATTCCGTATCTCTATTACATTTTACGTACTCTATAAGTACTTGTTCTCTTGTTAAATTCGACATACATAATGTTGTCGGTAATTTTTAGAATCCTAATGAAGATAAATCAATATCATCTAAATCATCAAAATCGTCATCGTTATAACCATCATTACTATCATCATCGTCATCATCATCAGACATTTTAGATTCGTATTCGTATTTCTTTAAGATTTCAACGATTTCATTAACCATTCTTTGAATTACCTGTTTTGCTTCTGGTTTATCAGCTAAAATTGCTTTAGCTAAATTTATAAAATCTTTTGCCTCTAAATTAGACAATTTCATAAATAAATATTGTTGAAGATGTCTTTTGTCATCATCGTATAAAGTGTCCGGCCAAGAATCTCTGAATTTCTCCCAAAAGATTGGACCTAATCTTGAATCCCAAACTTCACCCGGTAATGTATCTTCGGCTCTAACAACCATACTTCTTTGAACAGGGTCGTTAGGTAATCCTTGGTCTCCATATAATGAATAAATACCTTTAACTATCTCGTGAACCAATAAAGGGAATGTGAATGCCTTTGCTTTAATTGTTGGGGGGTCAGTTGTAGGGTCAGATTCTGATTGCCCCATTTGACCACCACCGGAACCTGCCATTGCTTCCATATCAGGATATAACCAATATAAGTGCTCCATTAATGATTGTGTTATACCATATAAATTTAATATATTAGGGTCCAATCTATTTATTTCATCACTAACCAAAGTATACATATGTCCACCTTTAAAAGCGGCACCTTGAACTAATGAGTTAATCATTCTTCTTTTTGCCTTTTCTAAGTTGAATTTTTCCATAGAATCCATAAAGTCTTCCATTTCTTCTTGGTGTTCTTCACCTTCTTTAAATGCCTCTTCAACATCTTCTTCATCCGGTTCTTGTGGTTGTGTCTGCATACCTTCAGCAGCACCCATCATACCACTCACTAATTCCACATCAAATTGTAATTGACCTTCCGGAATACCTAATTCTTTTTTAACTAAATCAACCGCTAAGTTTTCAAGATATTCTTTATTTTGAATTTCAACTTGTTTGATTTGTTGTAAACTACCCATAATAGAACTCATTAGTCCCATCATTGGATTATTTCCTTGTATTGGTGTAGTATTACCTAAAAACCTTCTTACCTTCTCTACTGAGTCCTTAAATCTTTGTGATGTAATTAACTCAATAAAATCTCTATCACCATCTTGTGGTAACATAGGGTTTTCGGCATACGGTGTTTGTCTTTGATTAATTTTTCTCTCAATACCCGGTTCCATTCTCTCAGGTCCATCATAACTAACAGGCGCTTCATTTAAACGACGATTAATCTCATTTAACATTTTTTGTTGGTTTTTAGACAAACCTTCATTAATTAATTTTTTGTCCAAGTCACTTTTGACTTGTAATATTTTTTCCATTCTTAAATTTGCACTCATAATTATTATTTGTTAAGACCTAACGCGTTAAATGTTAAAAAACTTGGTAATTCTCTTTTCACTGCTTTTGGGGCTCCTTTTTTATCAGGATTGGGTTGGAATGGGTGTTTTGGTGTTGTGTTTGGTCTAACCTTTGGTTTTGCCGGAGCAGTTTTCGTATCCTCATCCATTTCTTTTTTCATCGCTTTTGGAGCTCCTTTTTTATTAGGGTCCGGATTGAATGGATGACCCGGTTTTTTTTCTTTTTCTCTTTCTTTTGGTTTTGCCGGTGCGGTTTTAGTATCACCTTCAATTAAACTTAATAAATCTTCTTTTTTCATTTTTGGTGTAATGTGTTTCTCAACTAATCTCATAATTTGTTTTTCTATTTGACTTTCTCCCATAGCAACAGTTGGTTTTATCTCACCTAATTTAGATTGTGCTATCTTATTTAATGCACCACTAATCATTTTTTGATAATTTTCTTTGGTTTCTTTTTTCTTTTCAGGAAGTTTGGCAAAGTTAGTTTTTTTCCCAAACTCATCAGCCATTTTACACCATTTTTTTTGTTCTTTTGTTTTTCCGTCACCACATTTAGCGAAGAAATATTTTTGTTGTTTTTTTGATTCAAATTTTTCATCAATTTCTTTTTCTTCCATCATACCCATACCATCCTCAGTTGCGTCAGGGTCTTGAACCACCTTTAATGTATCGTCTTCGGTCATTTCAGTAGCAATTACATTACCATCTGCATCTGTTTTAACATTTACATTACCAATGTCGGCACCTGTACTTTTTGCAATATTTTGAGGTACCATAATTGTTTTAACTTGTTTAGTTGTGGTTGTAACTTGTTCTTGTAATTTACTGAATAACACATCAACCTGAGTATCAGTCATTTTATTTAGAGTGGACGCTTTAATTCCCTCCATCACTAGTTTTAATTTTTTCTGATTAGTGTTCATATTCGATTTTCTTTTCAAATTCTAATACGATATCTCTCTCGTATAATTTATCTTTGACTGATTGTTCAGTTTCTCCAAACTTGAAAACCAATCTTCTTTGATGTGTGAAGTCAACGTCTTCACTTTCGTTTTCCCAACATAATGCGATTATATCATCCATTGAATCTATCATCGAAAAATAGTCAGAGTTTTGAATTACTGACATTGTGATTTGGTCATTCTTCAAAACTCCTACATTTTTAATATGTTCTATGTCCGGTGGGAGGGGATAACCATTTGATGGTTTTGATTCCCAAGCTTCACCCCAAACATCTTCTATACTATTCGAGAAAATAAATTCATATATGTTATCACCTTTATAATTAGGACCTAATTCATTAACATATATTAAATAACTCATTAGATTATCTGACCTTTAGTATTAACTCTTAATTGTTTGTTATTCATTTCAAATACCAAATTTAATCTGTTTGTTTTACCAACCAATTTTGCGTTTGGATATTTTTCCATCAATTTTCTTGCACCAACTTCTTGAGAAATACTTTCAGATAATTGTTTGATTTTATTAATTTTAACTTTTTTACTCTCAGAAATTACTTTTGTTTGTTTTTTCTTAGACTCTAATAATTTTTTTTCATTAGAATCTATTTTGAAATAACCCTCAATAATTTTATCAACTTTTGATTCAGTAAAGATTCCTTCAATCATATCTTCAAGACGACCTGAATGTTCCTCACCAATATCTTTATGGTTTAAACTTTTTCTTGTTCTAACTTTTAATGGTGAATTATGTTTTTCTTTATATTTGTTAAAGAAGTCAGAGTCTCTTGGACCTTTTTCAAACCAATTCATATCAGGATGTTTTCCTCTAAATGTGTCAATATCATCAAATTCTTCAACATCAAAGTCAAAGTTAAAGTCATTTGAACCATATTTTTTATTATCCTCACCAGTCCATTCTTCATCATCAAATGACCCAAAATATTTAGACTCTTCATCTAATTCATCATATCCTTCACCCATTTCTCCTTCAGGCGCCATCGGTTCTTCATCACCCATATCGTCACCCATTTCATCACCCATTTCATCACCCATATCGTCCGGATTAAAATCATCCATACCTTCTTCATCATTTCCTTCGATTTTGTCAACAATTTCTTCTTTATCTTCCTCGTCCATAGAGTCCAAGTCTAATGCCGATAAAATTGAGTTGATTACATATTTTGAATCTTGAGAAGTCATTTCTTGTTGACCTTCTTCCGTTTCTTGGAAAGCTCTTAATTTTTGAGCCAATTTACCTGTTAATTTTTGAATAGATTTTAAAGTAACATCTTCGTTATCGTCATCACTATCGTCATCACTATCGTCTAAATCAACGTCAACGTCAATATCTTCAGGAGCCGGAGCGGGTGCAGGTGCCGGAGCAGGTGCAGGAGCTGGTGCGGGTGCCGGAGCGGGTGCGGGTGCCGGAGCAGGTGCGGCTTGTTCTTTAGTCTCACCACCCATTTTTAAAATGTATTTTGTGGCTTCTTCAGGACTTTCATAAAATAAATTAACATTCTTTTCGTTACCTTCGTTAATGTTAATTTCTTTAGCAACTAAATTAAGTCTTTTGAACGCTTGTGAGTAAGATGAATAATATTTTCTATTTTTCATCGGTTCCATATAATCAAACTCGGAGGTTGATTCAGTCAAACTTCTTTTAAGAACATAACCATTCTTTTCCTTGTCGATTTTATAAGTTCTACCATCAGCTAAAACTTTAGTATATTCAGTTGATTTATCTTCATTTATCGATGTAGGAATATTTTCTTTGTATCTAGCGATTTCCATAATACGTTGAATTTTCTCCATTCCTTGTAGTTTTTCGCTACCAACCGGTTTTAAATTGTTTCCCATTTTTATTTGTTTTTTTGGAATTATTTTATATATAAATATATTCGGAATTAAAAATGTTGTAATTCCGGGGGGTTTATTATTAATTATCTTAATTTTTCTTTTAAAGAAAGTTTTTTATCCTGATATTCAGTTTTAAAGTTAAATAGTTTTTCAATATAACCATTTCGTCTCAAAACTTTAAATACTAAATTTTCATCGGACATTTCACCACCTTCTTCTAGTCCGGCAACTCTATATTTCTTTAATTTATCCTTAACCTTATTCATACTCTCAAGTCCGGACTGTAATGGTTGTTCTTGAACATCCTCAATAACATCGTCAATTATTTTCATCCAATGTTCAGATTTGGTTTTAATTAAATTAGTGTCAATCTCAATTTTTTCTTTTGATGGTTTGGATTTCCATTCATTAAATAAAACAGAATATTCCCCACTACTAAAAGATTTAACATCATCTTGAACATATAGTTCTACATCATAACCATAGATTTTGATGTTGTGTTTGTCGTTAAATAAAGTTTTTTTTAATTTAAAAAGTTCTTCATATAGAGGAAGTTCTCTTTCTGAGAATTGCTCAAAGTCGGCAATTAAGTGTAAATCAACATCAGAATATTTTGACCAATTATAATTCGCCAATGAACCGGTCATAACCACATCAGATATAATAACATCAACACCTAAGAATTCTATGAACTCATAGGCGATTTCTAACAGACGTTCTCTAACTTTGGGTGACATCTTATTAGATGATTCCCAAATTTTAGGATTTAGTTCGTCCTGTAAATGAAAACTAGATAATATACTTTTAAGATTACTCATTAACTATAAATAGTTAAATATCTATAATTGTTAGATTTTTTTGTGAGTGTAAGTTTTAACTATTTTTGACGAGAAGAATTTCCCCTGTGATTCAGCCATTCTGAATTGGGTATATACTTGGTGGGGAACCTCAGAATATTCATATTTTTGTCCATTATTGAACTCAACCAACATTATTTTAGTTATAGTGTCGTATTCGGTTTTCTTAACATTTGACGATTGGATTTCGTTAATAATCTTCGTTCCTTGAATTGTCTCTTTTAATATTGCCATTTTCTAAAGGTATTTCTAAATCTATATCTTTTAATTTACTAATAATATAATCAGTAAGCTCTTCATTGTCAATAT